>JACCDU010847128.1_pt1 | contig 42876 bp, 53 predicted proteins | sample 7446081 | NCBI WGS metagenome assembly JACCDU01 (sample SAMN15323447, study PRJNA562643) | freshwater metagenome | isolation source: river surface water | place: USA:Blue River Watershed | collected 2017-08-17
CGCCAACTCCGTCTGCCAGTCTATTAACATCTGCAAGTTGATTTGGATAGTTGGCAGCGTTGATGGTTAGATATGAACCACCCTCAGAAATAGGGCGTGTCTGTGCAGATAGAGTTTCAATCAACTCACCGTATTCTGGGAAAGACGGAGGAACGCTAGGGAACGACACAATCGTGCCGAAGCCGTTATTGCTTGAGCCTCTGGATATGGTCGTGCCTATCCTATGTAGGTCAACGGACATTAGCAGATAGCGTAGGCGATATGGACAGGGGTAGCGGCTGTATCAGAAATACAGCGGACAATGCCGTTGTAGTTATCCAGAGAGATGCTCTCGCCAGCCTTGACCTTCAGACCAGTCGTGCCTGTGTCAGCAAAGACAACAGTAAGCAAGGCCGAGGCGTGTTGATTCTGAATAATGACGCTGACACGTCTTTCAGGGGTTGTAGCGGCGGCAAGGACTGTGACGGCAGAAGTGCCGACACTAGTTTCCTGATGCGTAAAAGAACGGATAAAAGGAGAAGAGAATGAGATATTAGCCATGTTAGTAAGTTCTTGTCATGTTGATTCTTCCGAACTGGGATTGCTGTGACATGAGTTTGTCCAGTTCGTATTCAAGGATTTCCTTGGCCTTGCCCTCGACTACGCCAGCCTCCTGAATCATCGTTTCTGAGACGAACCAGTTGGAAGCACTAGCCCAAGACATGAATTGACCAAAGATGTACGGAATCTCAATCTTTGTCCAAAGGCTGGGGTGTGTGTTAGGGTTCTGACCAGCCGTTGTAGAAGAGGCTGTGCAGACGTAAAAATTGCCGTTATGGGGTTTGCCAGCCACGGGCGTATATGTGCCAGTACCAGAGCCAGAGTCAAAATATATTTGAGCGTTCTGGTAGTATACCGTGCTAGGGCTATAAAGGTCGCCCTCAAGGGATGGGCAATCCTTTCTGTAAAGATAATAACCTTCCGTAATGGAAGAGTTAATAATGCACTTTCTTGTAGTGCCGTCATCGTACAACTGATAGTTCAGAAGCACGGCTTTCGTCGATTCCTGAGGGTTCCGTGAGTACACGGCAAGAATCTCGTCAGCCTCCGTCACGGGCGTGAATGAAGCGACGTTGTTGGCGTCCACGGACGTAGTGAACTGTGCCAGTCGGCACACGTCAGGCCATTGTTGCAACTCCCAGATTTCCCTGAGTCTGGCGGACGCAAAATCCCTGAACTGAGCGAATGTCTCAGAGGTTATGTTATGACGGTCATTGCCAGAATACTGGAGAGCGTCAAATAGGATTTTGCTGAAGTCTGTTGTCCGCATTAGGTGAGATAACCGTCTGCTGTGAAAATTGCACCGTTTACAGTTGTGCGTTTAGCATAATTGCGAACGGCGGTTTCTGGATTGTCCCGAAGAAACTCATCTAGGAAGGCTTTGTCTTCCCAGCACTCGTAACCTAACCGCTGGCCCCAGTAGTGCCAAGCGGCTAGGGGTATACGAGCCTTTAGTTGACCAACGCCATCGATGCTTCGGGCTTCGTTAGCGTGGTTATAAACGGCTGTTTGCTTAGCCGTTGCCTTAGCCTTTGTCTCTTCCATCCTCCACCCACGGAGCAGTTCCTCCTGAACCCTCTTTCGAAGGTCAGGTGGAACCACTTCCGCCAAGTCTTGGATGATGTCGGACATTAGGCCGTGAAGTCGAAGACGCCGAAGGCAAGCGGGTTGTAGACGCAGAGGCCAGCAACCGCTTCAATCATACGGGCTTCACCGCCACCGTTGTTGGTGAGTTCGGTGACACCAGCGACGTTACCGCCGTAGCGAACTTCAACCATGTCAAACGGGATGACGTAACCAGCGAAGGTGTTACCAACGCCAGCGGCAACCTTCAGGAAGTGCGACGGGTGGAGACGAATCTTGCCGAAATCGCCTTCGAAGATATCCACGGACGAGATGTACGCAGACTCCTTAGCCTCACGGTTGAACGTGCGGATGGCGGTCTGGGTGTTGGTCGAGCCAGTAGACGGGGTCGTGAAGACGAGGTTTGTGAAGGCTCTCTTCAGGGAAGTACCGACGAGGGCGTCGTAGTCACGGAACTGACCAGTCTGGCTGTAGATGCCAGTAAGGATGTTCTGGACGACGGACTCGGTGAGGGCGGCTGTGCCGACAGTCGAGCGGTTAGCAGACGGAGTCTGGAAGGCCGCAGGAATGGCAAGAGTAGCGTCCTGAGAGCCACCACCAGCGACTTCGAGCCACTTGTGAAGACCACGGGTCAGGTAGGGGACTGTGCCGTTATCAGCCTGAGCACCATTGTTGGAGCAGAGGGTCGCTTCCATGTCACGCTTGAGGGCTTGGATGCCCTTGGCGATGTTGTTAGCGAGTTCGTCACGCACACCAGCGACAGTAGCGATATCCTGTGTCAGCGGGGACACACGGACGGAGCGACGGAAAATCTGGATGTAGTTGCTGAGTTCAGCACGGTAGACGGTAGCACCATCCTTGACGTAGTTGTCATAGGTAGTGACGTCCGTACCATCGACAGTACCAGTTGTCTTGGGTGTCGGCAGGGAGTCGGCTTGCCATCTGAAAAGAGTATTGCCAGGCTTGGAGCCCTTCTTCGCCATGGATGTGAAGGGGGTGTCCTTCGCATCGACGAGGGCGATGAGGTCAGCGAGTTCTTCTCTCTTACCAGAGGAGAATGAGGGTTCTGTGAGATTAGCCATGATATTTTATGGATTGGGGGTTACAAGAACTTTGAAGCGATGATAGCGGACAGGTCGTCACGGGAGTTTGTAGTCGTATATCTTTGTTTGGCAACTTGCTCGACGACTTGATTTCTCTTCATCGGAGCAGGGGTTGACGTGGACTTCGGTTGGGACGGAGCACGCTGAAGAGCGGCTTGGCCTTTCTTGCTACCTTCATATACCTTTATGCCAGTAATGAGGTGTCCAAGAACCAACTTATAGTCAGGGGCACGGAGGATTTCTGGGAACGACTTGATGATAGATTCCGCCATCTGACGCTCTTGAGAGGAGCGGTCCTTCCACCAAGTGTAATCTTTGGTGGCGATGGCATCATACTGGTTCAAGGCGTTGATATACTGAGCCTGTTTCGGGATATGTTCGTCAAGAGCGTCCATCGCCTTGATTTTGATTCTCCGTACTTCTTCGGCTGTGTATTCCACTTCTTCGCCGTTATCCCTAGTTACAACTGCACCATCTGGGTTAAGTTCGCACCAACGCCGAATCTGCTTGGCTTGTTCGACCTCCTTTTGAAGGCCCTCCATGCTACGGACATTCGAGAAAGGATTATCGCTACGGGGAATCTGTGCTGGCTTTTCAGCCTCTTGCGACAGTCGCTCCACCTCGCTCTTAAGTCTTTCAATCTCCGCCTCGGCCTCACGACGCTTAGCCGTGAGTTTATCGATACGCTTCTTAACACCTTTTGGCAAACCACGGTCGAGTTCTTCGTCTTCTGACCTGACGTCATTAGACTCTTCGTCCGACTGGGTTTCTTCTTCCTGTGAAAGAACGGTGCTATCTTGGTCTTCAGCAGTCGATTCAACTTCTGCTGGTTCCTGACTTTCGTGGGATTCAGGAGTCCCATTCTGTTCTTCACCGCCTAAGAACTGCTTGCTGAAGATGTCAGCAATTTGCTTTGTATCAAAAACCTGCGGATTGGTTTCTGTGTTTGTCGTGGGGTTGTTTTCAGCCGTCCCAAGGTCGGCATTATTCTTGTTTTCCATTAGATATAGGTCTAAAGTCCTTAATACAGTATTTTGTTTAGGTTACAGAACCTACTGCCATAAACCCAGTTTATCACTAGGTAGCAAATTGAAAATAGCGTGGAGCCGTTTTCTTACGAATCATGCTTTTGTGGGGCTATGCCCATGTCAGCCAGCACAATGTCTCTTGTGTTGTTCAGGATATCCTTGAAAGCAATCAACGCAGAAGCCCTACCACTATGCCAAGCCCTGTCCTCAGACTTGTTGTCCTTAGATAGAGCGTCAGCAGTTTCTGATTCAATGCTTGCATCAAGAAGCATATGTATAGCCTTCCATTGAGCATCGTTTTCAGGAAAAGAAAATCCATGTATAATTTCTTTAGGGAAATTGCTCATTCTTGACCCTCCTGCATCTGCTCAGCCTGTTGAATCTGGCCTTGCATCTGTTGAGCCGCCTGTTCGCCGACTGGAGTGACGCCAGTTCTTCCAATCTGTTTATTCTGCTGTTGCATGACAGACATTTGAAGATTCTTGATATAATTATCGACAAGAGCACGGAAGTGCGGGTCGGCTTGCATCTGTTGCTGAGCCTTCGGGTTCTTGCTCATAATGTCTTGCATGTATTGGAGTTTAGTGGGTGCTGACGGGTCGTTTTCGACGTAATTGGCTTCGTTTCCAAGCATCATCAGGCCAATATCAGACTGAATGTCCTTATACAGCATCTGGCTGGCACTAGCGGTATTGATGATGAGTTCCTTGGCCTTGTCAGGGTCGATAGCCTCAACAGCCGCCTTGACCAACTTATTCTTGTCAATGACGCCACCAGCATCAAGAGGCAGGACAAACTGCGTGATAGCCTTGAGTTTCTCAATGACAAACTGAGTGTCCAGTTCACGCACATCGTACTTGATGTGGAAGTCGTACATGTTGCTGATGCTAGACATGTTCTGAGGAATCATTCTACCAGTAATCTGCTCGATTTCCTCTGGAGGCATGTACTGCAACATCAGATTGAAAGTCATAGAGAACGCTTCAGCCCAGACGTCCAGCCAATTGTTTACCACGAACTGCTGGACCATTTGGGTCTTTTGTGGCATAATATTCGGGTGGTATAGGCCGAAGTACGCACAATGTTCCATTTCGACTCTGTCGATAAGATTGAACGCCGTATTAGGTTCTCCAGTCGGAGTCGGCATAAATCTATAGTCGTCAACGCTGGTGACTGGAAGGTGAACCCCCGGAGATATCTTGTTAATTCCGCTATGTCTCTTCTTAACCAAGATTGGCGGAAGAGTTGTAAAGGCTGTTCTATCTCTGACGGAATCACGTTGAGCCTTAATCTCTTCTTGGTCAGTCATTGAGATTTCAGGGATACCTCTTGTTTCGTAGATTGGGCGTCTGATGCTTTCTCTACGATAGATGACGAACGGATACTTGTTGTGGGCATAGCCAAGAAGTTCGTGCTTGGCGTAAACTTGAGAACTAGCCTGAGGGCAGAAGATAGTCTGGTATATGCCCATCGTGTTATTTTCGTCAAGTTGTCTGGTATAAGCATATACCAGTTCGATGAGGTTGTCGTTTCTGCTTACCTGATAGTTAATAAGGGCGGCGGCTGGAAGAAGGTTAGGGTCGTTGAACTGAGACTGTTTTCCAGCGGTGTTCTTGGCTTGTTCGACGAAATCGCTGTTCCAATCGTATTGTTCAGCCATAGAACGAAGTTCTACTTCAGTAATAAAGGTACGTCTGAACACAACACGGGCCTTCTGGATGTCAATAGTCTCTGGAGGGAAAGAAATCTCATCGTACGGCTTCAATGCCACAATAGATGGTTGATTCTTAGCAACGAATTGTTCTGGGATATTGACCCTTCCCTTTTCACGAAGTTCACGCACGGCGTGCTTAGCGTCTGCTTCTTTGACGTTTTGAAGATACGACATCAACGTAGCGGCGGCAAAATCCTCCTTTTGCTTGTCCATTATGGCATCTGGCAGTTCAGCCAGCGTGCTCTGCGGATTCATCTGCACGGCTTGCTGTACAATGCTCAGAAGGTCTTCCATTCTGATGGTCTGATGTCTTGTGCCCATCTCCTGCTCCCAAACGACGTTGATTGCAGACCAGCCGTACTGCTGTGTATAATTTGCGAGCAACTGGGCTTCCTTTCTGATTTCAGAGCGGAGTTTTGACTCAACCAGCCAAGACATGAGGGTATTAGCAGTAGCCGCACCTTCGGAGTCGTTGAATTCGATGCCCTTGACCTTGACTTGGCATCTGTCGAAGGTAGTCATAAGCATGGCAACGATTTCGTTGATGGTTCTATCCACCAGACGGCATCGAACGTCGGAAGCACCTTCAAACGGGAAAGCAGGGTCGCCGTCAGGTCTGTTTTCGCTGTGCTTTTTGCCATCGTCGGTCTGACCAGCCCATCTAGAGAAGCGAATGTCGTCGTTTTCGGCAATATTAGCCGTATTTCCGCCGTTCTGGGTAGAACGCACGTATTCATCGTACAGCGACGGAACATCTGGCTCGTTAGAGGAGAAAATCAGTTGGTCGTCGTGATTTTTATAGTTTTTCATTTAAAATTTTTGATAAGATTGAGCAAGTCTTCCCTGAAATAGCGTTTGTGACCGCCCTTTGTAGTGAATACCTTTATAATTCCGTTTGTTGCAAGTTTTTCAAGAGTTTTTCTCGAAAGTCCAGTCATATTTATGGCTTTCTTCCTAGAAAGTATCTCTGGGTAGTAGATTTCCATCAGTAACTTCCCCCACCCCAGCCTTTCATGGTGTCTTTTGTCAAATATATCGGATTCATGGTGATTAGATACCTCAGGCAGTCGATTGGGTCCTTTGTAGCACCCTTTTCTCCATCCAATCCAGTCCACTCCTTGATGCAATATATTAAGTTTTGGCATGATTCTGATATATATAGTTTTGGCTTGTTCAGGGGAGACATTTCTATGTTCTGGTCGAAAGAAAAGCCGTCGTTTATCATCGCAACGCCTTGTTCTATCTTTACGCCAGCCGCTGGAACGAAATGCATAGGGTTTTCGCCATCATCAAGCATGTCAATGAGCGTTACACCACCGTCTTCGGTCACGGCCTTCGTTCCGCCAGCCCTAGGGTCGATATATCTCTCAGAGATATCTTCGCCATCTTCTAGGTCAAGGATGAGATTCTTGTAATCGGCTAGACTCCGTCCAGCGTTAGAACGCTGGGCGGTTCCGATTTTTCCGTCGGGGTCCGCCGACGGCAGGGCCCATTCGCCCTCTGAGATGTCAGGCCACTCCCTGTAGACGTAGATATTGCCGTCGGCGTCTACCCGACCCCATATCATGAACCAATTTCTGGCTCCAGCAGGGTCTGCGACCATATAATTCGTGCCTTCTTTTGGAATATGCTCGTCTTTCAAGATATTCACATGGTCTATGAATCTTGGGAATTGATTTCCTGTGATGTTGTCCGCCCATCCGTACGCACGAATCTTGATTTCGTACGATTTCTTGCCAGCGAGCGTCTTCTTCAACTGCTCGAAAGGATTATACGGGTTTAGTTCACTATGGAACCATATCACGGCGGCTGGCCTGACATGGGACTTAGCAACGTAGGGCATGACGCCCTTAGGACAGCCGTTGACGTTGACAGTATCTGGGAGCAGGGGGCTTTCTCTATGCTTGATTATCTTAGCACCAGAGACATACTCTTTGACTACTGGACTATAACCCGTGACTGGAGTGAAAGTCACCAGCAACTTTCCGCTTCTGGTCACGATGCGGTAGCGTAGCGTCTCAATCCAGTCCAAAGGAACCAACTCGTCGCACCAAATCAAATCGACTTCGCCACCTTCGATGACGTCACGCTTCTGGGCGTAGTTCATGAAGAAGCATTGGGATTTGTTCGGCAGGATGAAAGTGTTGTCGCTGAAGCCGTTCTTCTGCGTGTACTCAACGTTCTGAACCTTGTTCTTCTTGAGGTTCTTGTATTCAGACGGAAGATACTTGTACACGACGTTCTGTTGCATCTGGATGCTCGATTGGTTCGTCGTATGCAGACACCATACACGGGCGTCCTTCAGGTTGATGAGCGTCTGGGCCACACGCTTAGCCGCCCATTCCGTCTTCGACGCACGATTACCGCCGAGGACCAGCAGTTCGTTGTTATCCTTGAGCAACTGGTCCGCTTCCTTCCAATGCGGGAGGTCGAACCCGTGTCTGTACGGGTCGAGTTTTTCTGCAAGTATCTTGTCCTCACGGACAGAGAGTATCTCCGCTACCTTTTCCGCACCGTGCTTCTCCGTGAGGGCTCTTATCTCCTCGACGGTTGGCATCACTAGAACTGGGTGCGGGGTGAGATTCATCTGCTGGGAGGCGTGGAGTTCGGAAGCAGAGAGCCGTCTGGCTGTACCGTGAACATCGCAGGGTCGTACGCTGGCATGTTGATTGACACGTCATCGTCCGTCGCAAGCCTATAGCCCTCTTTCTCGATTGCATCAAGTCGTGTCTGAGGGTCTTTGTTCCTAGGTGCAAGAGCCCTGTACACGCTTTCAAAAGAATTATAACTCAGGTCTTGGATATCTCCGTATACCTCTTGTCGATGCTTGAGATAAGCGGCGGCTATCTTCGCAGAGTTCTCAGGAACAGCCGCAAGTTTAGGGTCCTTCGTGAGCGGAATACCAGTAAGGCGTTCCATATGCTCGTAGTTCTTGCGTCCTGTGAGTTGAATGTAACCACGGCCTACATTGAAACCGCCGTCGTCCCCAGCCCAGTCCCTCTTCCAGTCGCCTTGAACGGCGTCGGCACGACCCCATCCGCTTTCTACGAGAAGGTTAGGAAGGATGTGCTTAATCTGCGATGGCTTGAACCCAGCCTTCCTGAGTTCGTCGATGAGGGTCGCTGACCACTCGTATTCCGTATCTGCTGGTTTAGGCATAATTACCAAGCCTTGCAAGACCAGTATCTGGGGGTTGTCTTGTCCTTAGCCGTGGCACACTTGTGCCGAGCATGGAAAGATTTACGACGGGCTGGGTTGTTCTTTTTGATGCTCATCTTCGGGTCACCGAAGCGGACAATCTTGACCTTGCTCCCAGACTTGACGTAGACTGCGGACTTCTTCGGTCCGTTCGGAGTCCTGAAAGGACGGTTCAATGTGACCTTGCGGCCTTTGTATGTAGCCATGTTAGTATTTGCCCAAAAAACGGGGATGCTTGGCGACGACCCATCTGAGGCCGTCCCACTTAATCTTGACGTCCATGCCCATGCTGAACTTGCTGGAATCCTTGCAAAGGACGTTCAGGGTCTTGCCCTCGACGAGCACGGACATAATCCTAGGGTTCTTGAACTTCGCAGAAACGACGCCTTCCTTCTCTTCAAGGGGAGGGGGAGGGTCAATCGTAATGTCCAGTCCTAGGTTCTTCCTGAGCATGGACATACCTTGTTCCGTCCAGACGACCTTCCAGAGATTCTTCGGCTTGTTGCTTTCCTCACGAATCCAATGCGTTCCTTCGGTGTACGAATCACGCATCATCTTCAGCATCTCCCTAGAGACGCCAAGTGAAACTGAAAGTTCTTTTTCTTTCATTCGTTCATTACTGATATCTTTATTCATGTTAGTCAAGCATTATGTTAATGGTAGGGATAGTGGGGTTCGAACCCACGACTTAGCCCTTATAAAGAGCCCACTCTAACCGCTGAGTTATATCCCCGTAAATACAATTGGCAGAGGGTGAGGGATTCGAACCCACGGGAGGTCGCCCTCCTCCTGTTTTCAAGACAGGTGCAATAAACCACTCTGCCAACCCTCTAAAGAACCCCGACTAGGATTCGAACCTAGACAAAGAGAACCAAAATCTCTAGTGCTACCGTTACACCATCGGGGTAGAGTCACCTAGGGGAGACTCGAACTCCCAGTCCCCTGTACCCAAAACAGGTGCGTTGCCATTACGCTACTAGATGCAAATCGACCCGCTAGGAATCGAACCTAGATAACCCGCTTAGAAGGCGGGTGTTCTATCCGTTGAACTACGGGTCGTAAATAGACTGGGAGGGGGAATCCCACCCCCTGCTGTCACGTGAGCCACAACAAGAACCACATGACGCCCCACCACAATGGCAGACCCAGAAAGAGAGCCCCGTGTAGGGATTGAACCTACGACCTACTGTTTACAAAACAGTCGCACTACCGCTGTGCTAACGGGGCATAATCAAAGAACACCCCTGATTCTATACTCTATTTGACGAAGTCAATATGAATCGTCGGCAATCGGCTCTTTGTTAGAATATCTCATTTTACTGCTTGACAGCATACGGACCGTCCCCCCTAATAACCCCCCTGCCTCGCTCCGCTCGGCCTCCTCACATCCCACCTCCTTTTTGGGATAAAAAGTTTCCCTGAGTGGACCCGTAGTTCCTTAGGGGGACGGACAAAATCCCGACCCCCTCCCCCCCTAGGGCTGGGGTGTGCCTGAGGGGGTGCAGGGCTGGGGCTGGGGACGGGGCTGGCTGGGGGCTGGGGCAGGGCGTCGGGCCGACGTCGTCGGCAGGGCCTCAGGCTGGGCCGTGGCGGGGCTTTTAGGCGGTGAAGGCGGTAGGGGTAAGGACGGGTTTCCTGAGGGCTCCTGAGGGCGTCCTAAGGGCGTCGGGCCTGAGGGGGCTGGGAGGGTTGGGAAGGGGTAGGGCTCCACGGCTGACGGGTGGGAAGCGAGTGAGCGCCAGGTGATAGGCGGGAGGCAGTCGGGTGGAACTCTCCGGGCGTCTCAGGCCGTCGGGCAGGGTGAGAACTGGGCCAAACGAAAAGGGCCCCTTGCGGGGCCCCTGAGGGTTAGCACGTGCCGTCTCCGTTGAACCTTCCCTTCCTGCCGTCGGGCTCCAGTCCACGGGCCCGAAGTTCGGCGAGATAGGAGTCGGCGAGTCGGCGGTTCCTGTCGCCCTTGTTATGCCCACCAGCGTTGCAAGCGGTGACGTTCGCATTTGCGTACCAGCGTTGCAGTTCTTCGTCGCTGGTCTTCGCATTGCGTTCCACTTCACGGCAAGCGTGCAGGAGTTCGTCGTGCAGGGCGTCGAGTTCACGGTGTGCCTTGCGGAGTAGTTCCCGCTGGTCCCTGAGGAACGGGAGATGACGGCTTGCGACGGGCGTCGTTTCGATTTCGTCGTGCAGTCGAATGACGAAGTCGGCGACGACGGTCTTCTGGAACACGACGCTGTCGGCGATGTTTTTGAGGTTACCGAGAATCTCTTCGGCGGAGTTCGAGCGGGGGAGACGCTCGGGATTGTTGTCCCCGTGGTTGTTGGTTTCCACGGCTCGAATGTGAGACGTCGGGCGTCCTGATGCAACGCAAAAGAAAAGGGCCCCTTGCGGGGCCCCTGTTGGTTATTCGTCGCTGTCTTCGTCGAACTCCTCTTCGTCGTCGTCCACGTAGTCGGCGACGCTCAGGCCGATGCAGAAGGACAGCAGTTCGTCGTAACCCTCCATTTCCTTCCTGAGCCCTTCGCTGAGCGTTCGAGCGTTCGGCACGCTAGCGGGAAGTTCACCAGCGAGTGCGAACTGGTTCAGGATGCGGATGCGGTCCGCAACGTTGCGGTCCGTGTGCCTCCACGCCCTTGCCAGCGTGCCGACGACGGCGAAGATGTTGCCGTCCGTGTTCCAGTTGACGCTAGGGAGTTTGCCCTTGTACTCGCCGAGAATGTAACGGCGGAGGGTTTCGGTTGCCGACAAGACCGTCGGCTGGTTGAGAGCGGGGGAGACGCCCTTCTGGATTTCCCCGTGGTTGTTAGGTTCCACGGGAGAACACTAGGCGACAAAAGGCCGGACGTGCAAGCGACAAAAACGGGAAACAAAAAAGGCCCCCTTGCGGGGGCCAGTTGTTAGTTCAGCCTGACGTCGTCGGGCGTCCCTTTCTTCTTCTTCCGTTGCACGACTCGGAACTGGAGCGTCGCAAGTTCCCTGCCGAACTTGTCCGACAAGAACCGCTCGATTCGGTCGGCGATGTTTTTAGTGTCGGCGGGGCTGATGTCGGTCGGGTCGGCGAACTCTTCGAACGTGTCTTCGAGAATCATAAACACGTGCGTGCCGTCGGGCTCGATTCGAACGCCGTCTTCGTCCTCCACGTACCAGCCGATATTTCGAATCTGGAGAAGAATCGTGTCTCGCTGGTGGAGTTCGTCTTTCGGGAACTCGCACAAGCCGACGAAGTTAGTGCCGAAGATATCTTCGGCGGATTGGGAGCGGGGGAGACGCTCACCGTTGTTTGCCCCGTGGTTGATAGGTTCCACGCTCATAATCTGCACGGCCTACAGGACAAACACAAGAAACAAAAAAGGGCCCCATCGCTGGGGCCCCGTTGCGTCATCCGTAAATGACGTCCCCGCACGTCGCAACCTGAAGGAAGCAGTCGTAATCAACACCGTCGAAGTCGAACGTACTCAGGATTTCGTCGGCTTCGTCGTGCAGTCCACGGGCGTGCAGTTCGACGACGCACAAGAGTTTGACGAATCGGGCACGGGCGTGTGCCGTCATTTCTCGCTTCCCGTACGCATATCGCTTCCAAGCGGTCACGGCTGACTTGGCGGTGATTCGCTTATAGGGTGAGTCGGCGTCGTCGTCTTCGTCGTTTGCATTCATCCGCACCGTCAGGCTCCAGTCTTCCCGTGCGGGTTTCCCGCTGGGAGTGTCGAGCCCGCCTTCCGAAAAAGCGGCGTCTAGAAAGCCGTCGTGACTTCGCTTGTGCTTCAACTGGAACCAATTCGGGTTGAGTCCAGTTTCTAGGGCCCCGTTCAAAATCCCAGCGACGAAGAGGGAGGTTTTGAAACTCGCCGACAAGACCGTCGGCTGGTTGACGCTGGGGGAGACAGCGTCGTTTTTTTCCCCGTGGTTGATAGGTTCCACGCTCACAATGTGGAACACGACGACGTCGAACGCAATAAACAAAAAGAGCCCCCTTGCGGGGGCCCGTTGTGGAACCTTTCGGCTGGATTACTTCGGCGTCTTAAGTCGGAAACCTTTCAGGGCCTTCGTCGCAAGGGTGAACAGAACCTTGCGGTCCGATTCGCTGACGTTGTGCCCACTCGCTTGCTCGGCGAACTTTCGGGCCTCCTCTAGGTTTTCCATAATCTTGTTATAGGAGTGGAGGATTCCGTTCTTTCTCGCACGGGTGCGAGAGAGGGCCGTCAGGAACCGCTTTTCGGCGGGGCTGGCAGGATTGGCAGAGAACGGCACGTGTTCCGAAGAACCGCTTCGGGCGGTGACGCTGGGGGAGACAGCGTCGGTTTTTTCCCCGTGGTCGTTAGTGTCCACGGGTCGAACGTGTAACACATCAGGGGGGCCGTCAACATCTAAGGCAAAAAAAAGAAGGGAGCCTTTCGGCCCCCTTCGCTTTGCTTACCAGCCCCGTTCCTCCGCCAGCCTCAACAGGTCCTTTTGGTTGATACGGTGGCAACCTATCAGGACAAACCCGTCGGCAACCTCTCGCATCTGGAACGGCCCGACGGCGACGGGAGGCTCGAACTTGTGGGCGTCCTTCCTGAGTTCTTCGGCGTGTCGGCGGAACACCCTCGACGCAATCCCTTCGGGAACTCTCGCACCCCGTGACGTCGCAACCTCTTCGGCTTCGACCCTCAAAACCTCTCCCGTGTCGGCGAGAGCATCGGCCCCCTTAACCTCTTCGACGATAAACCTGACGAATGACGTGAAGGAGTCGAACGCCGTGTGTTTCTTTCTGTCCTGAAGTTCTTCCCAGAAACTGCGGAACATAATCCCCGCCTTCTTCGAGCCGTCAGAGAACACGGCGAACGGTGACGTCAGGTGCATCGGCATTGCTCCCTGCCTCCACGCTTCCCGTCGGAACCTGAGTTCCTCTAGGCAAACGTCCACGGCGTCCCTCCACGATTCGCCGAACTGGTTGAGTTTACTGCGGACCGCTTGCACGCTATCATCTAATCGCTTCTGCCTAAGTTCTCCTTTACGTGCGTTGTAATCTTCGACACGTGCGACATATTCCTGAGCGGTCTTTCTGAACCTCTTCCCGACGTTGCGAAGTGCCTTGCTTACTCGCTTCTCTTCGCCGTCTCGCTGGTTGAGAACTTTTTGAAACCATTGTGCGGTCTTAAGGAGTTTATAGTTCTGCCAGATATCAAATACGCTGGTGGACCTGATTCGCTTGTTCCCGATGTGTTCCAGAAACTTCCCGATTTGCTTTGCAACGTCTTCGACGACGGAGTGCGAGAAGGAGAAGAAAGGGCCGTCAATCGGGAACGTAACGGCATACCCTTGCTTCAACCTGTAGTTGATGAACTCATCAACGGTCTTCCAGTCGAGCGTCGCTTCCGTCGGGCAAGGGAGTTCCAAGGGAATCGAGCGGTATAGGGCACTCTTGTGCCGAGTCGAACTTACGGAGTAGGTTCGGGAGTTAATCAGGAAGACGGCGTTCCTGCTGACGTCGTCGAAGACTTTACGCTTTGCCAGCGTCGTCGAGTACGTGACAAGGCGGGTTTCGTCGCCGTCGGGAATCGAACTCACGTTCCCGCTTACCATTTCTTTCTGCACCCCGTTCGCATAATTGTGAATCAGGGAGGCAATGTTCTTTTGATGTTTTTTGATTTTCATGTGGTTGTGCGATGTGCGTCCTTAAAATCGGAAGGACTGGGAGGGTTGTCAATAGTCTTTCCAATCTTTTGCCAGTTCCTCCCGAATGGGGGCGTCTCGGTTCAACCGCTCGACCACGGCGTCGGCGAGACGCTCCCAGCCGTCAGGGGTCAAGCCATTCAGGGGGCCGTCAGGCCCGACGGTTTCCCCCTTGCGTTCGGCGTCCGTCAGGAGAACGGAGACGAACGTTGCTTCCTTCCCGAAGTGCGAAGACTCGACGACGTAACAGGCGGACCCGCTGACGGTGTATTCCGTACTCCCTTCGAAGGGTACGGAGAGACGACGGAAGACGAAAAAAGGGAGGCTCATTTCTGAGCCTCCTTTGCTTCTTCGGGAGTGGGCAACAGGGGTTGCACCGTTTCGGCGAACTCCTGCTTCGCAAGTATTGCCATATCGAACTCACTCTTCGCATAAACACGGACCGAATGAATCGAAGGGTAGACGCAAATCTCCGTGAACTGAATCGTCAGTTCGGGACGGTTCGAGTCGTCGAAGGACTTATGATGCTCCAAGCGTTCGGCTTTTGCGATTCGCAACGCTTCAGTCGCAGTCTCGCATAACTGGAACCTTGTCACAACGCTGTTGCTGAACGCACTCTTGTGCATCATGATGACCTGATATTTTTCGGGGAACTTCATATGTTTTAGGGAGATTAGGAGTTAGCGATTTGGTTGAGGCTGTCGGCGAGTTTGCCGACTGCCTGATGAGCCTGTTCGAGACGGGCCGCTAGTGACAAGACTTCGGCGTGCAGGATGTCGGCACGGCGGAACTGGTCCGACGGACGGCACTTGTCCCAGTTGAGGGCCATAATGCCGTCAGGCGTGCAATGCTTCATCACGGCATCGTGGGCCTTCTGTTTACGTTCTTCGGTATAGGATTCGGGGATACGCATGGTTGTGGAGGGAGTCGGGTTGTAATACGATGTGGGCACGTGTCAAGCGTTGTTTACGGGCGTCTCGCCGTCCATCTGGAGTCCGCCGACGTCAGGCATCGGGATGTAGATGACTTCGGGCAGGGGCGGGAGCGTGCCGTTCGCTTTCTGCTTCTTGTACTCTTCCCGTTCCTTACGACGGGCGAGACGCTGGGCGGAGGCTTCGGCCTGTTTCTTGTTTGCTTCGATACGGTCTTGTTTGGATTTTCTCATGTGGTTGTTGAGGGAGGAGAGACAGGAGAATACTGGGGGAGGACGACGTCAACCCTTTTTTGCATGGAACTTGAAACCGATGTTCGAGGGCGAGTTCGAGTCCAGCCATAGGCATAGGTCCGCATAATGGGCCCTGTAGGTCGAGGCTATCTGCCATGCAGGGGAACCGCCTTCCCTCTTGTGCATCTGGTCCTGCCAGTACTGCATACGCTGGTAGGCCCTGCTATAGAGGGCGTAGAAGTATTTATTTTCGGGCGTCAGTTGGTTGTTGGACATAGGACCGTCAGGCGTATCACGGCCCACCCTGACGTCAAGACTTTTTGGACCTGAGGGCAACCGAACGGGCTATATGCACGTCGTTGTTCAGCACGCTCAGCAGGGGCATCTCCAGCGAGTCGAGGAACGTGCGTTCCCTGATGATGCCAGATTGACCTATTGCTTCCTCGACGACGGCTGACTCGAAGACGGCTTCGTCTCCTCCGTCATCCTTCTCGACGGTGTAATGAACCTTTGCATACACGACGTATTCCTTCCCGTCGTGCCTGAGCCTGAAGTTGTTGAGGTTGTGCGTGTGCGTCATTTCTTTTCTTCTACGTCTATAATAATCGGGTCTTTCTCACCCTTCAGCATCTTGTTTATATCGTCGTGCGAAACCCGTAAACGATGTTCTACCACCGTGGTCGGGGCGTCCTGTAGGGCCAGCACCTTGTCGGTCATGATTGCAATCGCTATCGGCAGTTGCCCAGCGGGGATGTTCTCTATCTCCGTCAGGAGCCTGTTGCTACCCTTCGAGACTATCTGCGAGAGCAGGGCGGCGGTGTTCTTCTTCCACGTGCCTAGGTTGAACTTCCCAGCGTCCTCCTCGTCCTTCCGTATCGCTATCACGGACTGCTTCGAGACTTCGGCCTGACGTGCGACTTCGTTCGTGCCGACGCCGTCGTGCAGTAGGTCAAGGACCTTTTTACGCTTCTCCTTCGGGAGGTTCTTCCCGTTGCATTGCACGGACGGGTTCGTGGACAGCCTGTCGGGTTTGGATTCGTATTCCATCTTTCATAATAAAAGGATTGACAGCAGGATTGCAAATGGCATTTCCCCCCGCCCTCATGATTCCGTTCCTGTACGTCGCTGGCCTGTGCCTTGCTGGGTTCTATCTGCTGGTCTATGCAATCGTCTTTATACGCCTTTTGCTGGGCCATGGCGACGAGGTGCTGGACAGGCAGAGAGAAGAGCGTATTAGGTTACGGAATGCGTATAAAGACTAAGGATATCCCTGCCCTTCGTGAGAGACTGATTTCTGAGCAGGGCGACGTGTGCCCGTTGTGCCACGGCCCTCTCAAGGATTCGAACCCGTGCCTAGACCACGACCATACCGACGGGAACGTCAGGGGCGTGCTGTGCGGGAACTGCAACGGCATCGAGGGGAAGATTCACAACCTCGTCAGGCGGGGCCGACGTGCGTTGGGGAAATCCGAATACGTGACGCATATCCTGAACTATTGGAAGAAGCACGCCGAGAGCCCGATGCCCATCCTGCACCCGAAGCATAGGACGCCCGACGAAAAGAGGCTGGCGAAGAACGCACGGGCCAGAAAGCGACGGGCCAAAAATAAGGGTTGACAGTTGTGATACGCCTGTAATGGTGGGCGTCCCTCACCAACATGAAGCACATCAATCCTGACAATACTACTGGCAAGGCTTTCGCTGGAATGCCAGATGCCGAATACCGTTCCGCCGAAGGTCTGAGCAACTCGATGCTCAAGGAGTTCCGACGGACGCCAGCCCACTACAAGGCCAGCCTCAGCCAGCCCCACAAGGACACCAAGGCCCTGAACTTCGGGACCGCCCTGCACAGCATGGTCCTGACGCCTGAACTCGACGCCGTGGTCGTCTCGCCTGAGTACGACGCTCGCACCACCGCTGGCAAGGCCATCCGTGACTTGTTCAAGGCTTCGTCCGTCGGCAAGACCGTCGTGACCGCCGAAGAGCACGCCCAGTTGGTCGGCATGCTGGACTCCATCATGATGCACCCGAAGGCCCGTTCCATCATCGAGGGCTGTGCGTACAAGGAACTCAGCCTGTTCACGAAACTGAACAACGTCGCTTGCAAGGGTCGCATGGACTTGGTCGATGTCAGCAACGGAATCATCGGGGACCTCAAGTCGTGCGAAGACGCCAGCGTCGAAGGCGTCAGGAAGGCGATTCGCAACTACGGTTACGACTTCCAGAACGTGCATTATGAGAAGTTGTTCGAAGAGTGCTTCCAGCGTAAACTTCAGGCGTTCGAGTTCATCTTCGTCGAGAAGGAACCGCCGTACGCCGTCGCCGTTTACCGCATCGGCGACATCACGCTCGACAGGGCTCGCCGTGAGTGGACGGACCTGATGAACAAGTTCGACGTGTGCTCTACTGGCGACGTCTGGCCCTGCTACAGCACGAACACCGTCACCGTCGAAGTCTGACATGGACCGCCCGAAGTTCACGGGAGTCTGGATTCCCGCTCAGGTCTTCCAGTCCGAACTGTCCAACACCGCTAAACTGCTCTACGGGGTGGTGGCGGGTCTGGACGGCGAGGAGGGGTGCTACGCATCCAACGCCTACCTCCAAGCCCACCTGAACCAGAATGAGCGGTCAATTCAGGTCCTGTTGAAGCAACTCGAAGACGCTGGCCTCATCGTCAGGGAAGAGGTCAACGGAAAACGCATCATCCGCACCGTGGAAGGCATCGCCCTCAAGGGGTGCAAAAATCTGCGGGGGGGGATGCAAAAAAATGCGGGGGAGGGGTGCAAAAAAATGCACCCATATAGTAAAGTAGATAAAAAAGAAGATAAAGATACAACACAAGAGCAGGCTTGGATTATCCGTCTTCCTTTTGGTTCTCAGGCTTTTCTGGAGGCTTGGAAGTCTTGGGTTGCCTACCGTAAGCAAATCAGGCGTAAACTGACGGACGCCAGCGTACAGGCCCAATGCAAGGATTTCGCCAAGTGGGGCGAGAGCAAGTCCATCACCGCTATCGAGCAGTCCATCAAGCAGGGCTGGCAGGGCCTATTCGAACCCAACAGGTCGAACGCCAACACAAAGCCCTTGACAGCCAACGACCACAATCAAGGATTCTGACATGAGCGATATCGCATGCCATTGTGGGAAACGTGGAGCCCTGTTCGCAAGGCAGGACAGGACGCTGGTTCGCTGGCATCATTGCCGTGAGCATCTGGACAAGGAGCGGGTAGCCAGCGAGGGCCTGACCGACAGCAAGGCTCCTCCGTCGATGCCGAGCGTGTTCCTCGACACCAAGGTCGAACTCCTGCACCCGAAGATTCAGGCGTCCTTGGACTGGCGTCCTCAGGGCGACGTCAGCGGACTGCTGTACCACGGCACGACTGGCGTCGGCAAGACCAGAGGCATCTGGGAGGTCGTCAGGCGTATGTGGGAGGAGCACGCCAAGCGAGACAAGCAACTGAACTATACCTTCCTGACGATGCGTAAACTCGAAGGCATCATTGAGGCTGGGTTCGACACGAAGACCCATAACAAGGAAATCGACAAACTCATCTCCTGCGGTCTGCTGGTCCTTGACGACTTAGGCAAGGAGCGTCTGACGAACCGCATGGCCTCCGACCTGTTCGCCATCATCGACGAACGTAGCACGTCCCGCAACCCGACCATCATCAGCACGAACTTCAACGGCTCCGCCTTCCTCGAACGCTTCGACGGCAAGGACAAGGAGACTGGAGCCGCCATCATCCGACGCCTGAGAGATTATTATAAGGCTGTCGGAATTGGGCTTGACAACTGATTAGGCCCAATGAATATGCACCTGTTGTCATTCGTGGTTGTGTGACTCCACAGGGGTGGGTCGGAGAAATCTGACCCGCCCTTCCATTTTCCTCTTGACCCGTATTACCATTTCCTCACAACCCGACTTTCACCCATGAAAACCAAGATTACCGCAATCCGCACCAACAACGAGGCCATGCTCACCGTCCGCATGCCAGCCAGCACGTTCAAGAAACTGACGGCCCGTGCCAAGTCCAGCGACTTCGCCACCCGTTCGGACCTCGTCAGGTCCCTCATCGAACGTTTTTTGAAGACCGTGTGATTTGTTGTTGACAATCAGTAAGACACGGTAAAACCTATCTCCCATGTATCCTCTCAATATCCATTCCTACACCGCCATGACCCCCGAAAATACCGAAGCCCAAACCAAACTGTACAAGGCCCTCGTCAACTTCATCGCCGAGACGACTGACATTCAGGCCGACGACTACAACCCGCACTTCCGCTCGAAGTTCGCCAGCCTCTCCATGCACCTCAAGGTGCTGAAGCCCATCGCCAAGAAGCACGGCCTCGCCATCGTCCAGATGCCCATCGGCGACGAGTACGGCGTTGGCGTACGCACGACCATCGTGCATACCGACGGCGGTGTCATGTCCGCCGACGCCATCGTGCCCTCCGAGCGTGGCATGCAGGGCCAGCACGCTGGAGCCATCTACTCCTACCTCCGTCGCTACGCCCTCGCCTCCGTGTGCGGTTGTGCCACCGACGACGACGATGCCGAAACCGACCGCATGGTTAAGACTGCGTCCAAGCCCTCTGCCAGCCCCGCCACGGCCCAGCCCGTGAAGAAGGCGGTCAGCACCCAGTCCGCTCCTGCCAACGGCTCCAACGCCTCGTTCGTGGTTCCTTTCGGCGACGCCAAGGGCGTGGCCCTGTCGGACCTTCCCCTGCGTTCGACGGACAAGTCCAAGAAGTGTGCCGACCTGAACTACTGGGCCAACGTCTGGGAGCCCCGTCCGTTCGGCGACAGCGGTAAGATTTCTGCCAAGGACCTTGCTACCAAGGCTGAAGCCCAGCGTCTCTGGTCCTCCGCCAACGAACCTCAGGAAGACGCCCCGTCCGACGAAGTCCCCTTCTAATCCTAACTGAACCACGAACATGAAGCCTCATTACTACAAGTATCCTGACAGCCAGTACATCGTGCTCGAAGACGGCACGGTGGCTCGCACCCTGAAGGAAACCAAAATCCATAATCAGACCTACTACAATCTCATCCTCAACGGTGAGATGAAGCGTGTGAATAAGGAGAAACTCATGGAGCCCTTCAGCGAAGTCAACGATGACAACCTCAACGCTTAAGACCAGCGGAGTCTTCTACCTCAGACGAGCCCTAGCAATCTGCAAGCGTAACGCTAAGAACAAATACGTGACCATCCCAATCGAAAAGGCAGAGGAGATAATCCAACAGGCAAGCCAGATGAACCCGCAAGGAACATACGACCATAGGCAGAACTCAGTCCGAGCCGCCGCCTTGGTGCTGTGCGTCGAGCCTACTGAACTCATCGAACGCATGAACGGCAAGACGCCCAAGGAGTACATGGCTGAAATCGCCGAACTCAAGAACAAGATTAAACTCTTGGTCGAGGCTGGCGACGCCGTCGCTGAGAATAACAACGTCAAGCACGTCCGTGAATGGGTGCGTGCCAAGAACTTCTAATATGACCATCCGAGAAATATATAGGCTCGCCGTGTGTGAGGGACTGACAGCCGTGGAAGCGGCTGAGAAGTACGGATGCAAGTCCGTGTCCCTGCACAAGATTGGCTCCAAGTACAAACTACCTAAACTCAAGACCGAGTTCAGGAAGAAAATCGACGAGCAAATCAAGGGCATGAACGACGTCCAACTGGAAGCGTACTGGAACGCCATCCAACTTCCCAAGAACTCCAAGACTGGCTATCAGGAACGTGAAGCCGTCCAAGAAGAACTCGCACGCCGTAAAGCCAATGTCATTCAAGGAAGCAATTAATCGCCTAGGCTTCGACTCTTGGGCTGACAATAAGATTGTCAACGCCATCGAGGACACGCCGTACCTCATGCAGGGAGAGGGCAACGTGACGTACGAATACGAAGACGTCACCGTACGCTTGGAGTGGACGCCGTTCGGCTACACGGCAAGCCTACGTGCCTACACTTGCGACGGCTGGAAGGAAACCTCAAAGGCTTTCAGGAAATGACCAAGCACCCTAAGCAAGTAGGCATGTCCTGCAAGAACACCCGCTTCGTCAAGAAGGGCCTGACGTGGGAAGAAGTCCAGCGTGTCGAGAAGGCCACGAAAGCGGACAGGGACAGGTGGAATGAACTCATGTCTAAACCTTGGAACAAATGGACTCCGATAAAGTAAATAATAAAATCACAATCGACTACACGCACTTCGAGAACCTCAATAGAAACGTGCTGGACCTTGGCAAGCAAGTCCGTGAAGTGTCTGAAGAGCGTGACCGCCTCAAGGCCGAGGTCGAGTTGCTCAAAGGCAGGGTCAACTACTGGAAGATTGAGGCTGAGTGCGACCACGGGCGTTGGTTGCGTACCCTTGAAGACCTCGAACACCTGAGGAACCAGAAATGATTCACGAGTTTCGTAATACCATTCCAGTCAAGACCAAACTGGGGTATGGGTATCTGCTGTACGTACAAAGCGGTGGAACTTTTTGCAACGACGTGTTCGCCGTGGTCCTAGAGAAAGACGGCGTCATCAGGCATATGCTCACCGACCAGTTCGCAGTAATCCGCAACGATACGTTTGACATCAAGAATGAAACGCCGTAAAAGGAAGTACAAGATGGGAGAACTCAAGGAGAAAATGTTCGCATTAGATTCCAAGAGCCTGTACCCAATCGATGCCGCCAAGATTCTTGGCGTAAGCATGAGAACCCTATACACCCTGTCGTACAGATATAACATAATCTTTGCCAAGGCTCCGTATGGATATAACATCTTATCACTAAAACAAAATGAGCAAAGTAATTAAGTTCGTCGCCGTGGGAGATAACCACGGGGACATGGTAGATGAGTCAGCCGCAAAGGAACTGTTCAACTTTTGCGACAAGTTCCAGCCAGACCAAATCGTACACCTAGGCGATGGATACGATTTCAGAAGCATCAGGCGTGGTGCTTCTGGCAAGGAGGCCGATGAGTCTCTGGTCAAGGATGTGCTCAAAGGACATTGGTTTAACAAACGCCTACAGCCTACCGTATTCCTGTACGGCAACCACGAAGACAGACTCCAGCAGATACTCTCAAGCACCCAGAACGGAATCCTGCACGACTACATCGAGGACCTAGACAACGACGTCAGGGGTACGCTCAAGGACGCTGGTTGCAAGAAGATATATCCATACCACGCCGAACTTGGCGTGCATCGAATCGGCCCTGTAGCCTTTGTGCACGGATACACTTGCGGAGTCAGAGCCGTCGAAGAGCACGCAATCCATTACGCAGACCGTCACGGTGCTGTAATCATGGGTCACATCCATTCCATCCAACAGACTAACGCACGCAAGTTCGGAGGGGCCGTCGGCTTCTCTGGCGGTTGCCTATGCAAGAAGCAAGCGATGGGCTATGCGAAGAACCGATTGAACACAAGCAAATGGGGTACGGGCTGGACCTATGGCTACATCCAAGGAAAGAACTGGAAGGTCTGGCAAGCCCACAAGGTAGGAGACAAGTTCATTTTCTCATACACCGACTTATGAAAAACAAGATGACCAAGAAACGCTTGATTGAACTACAGCGTATGCTTAATGTTAAACTGGTTGACAAAGTTCCAAGAGGATGGTACACGGCTAATGAAATTGTAAAAACATTTGGAAGGCCAAGGACAACCATCACCAACTTCATAAACACTCTTGTCAAGAAGGGTGTTATTCCAAGACCAAAGATGTTTCGAATCGAACGCAACGGCTTTGTGCGTCCCTATCCACATTACAAAATCGACATTTAATGCCATCAAAGAACAAACTCAGGGAATACCTAGCCGAGATAGATGAGGGCATAATCTTGGCGGATGGTCATGACTCAGCCTTTGTAGGGATAGCATCGACGCCTAAGGGCGTGGTAGCCGTATACTCATGCGATGCCATTATCTCAAACCTGATGAATCAGGACATGATGGATGAGGACACGGCAATCGAATACGCCGAGTACAACATCTTCAACGCTTACGTGGGTGACCGTACCCCTATATTTCTTGAGACGGTTCCTTGGGACGAGGACGAAGAATAGCGTACATGATGCTGAGCGTCGTGACGGCTATCGCTCCTCCGACTATCCACATGAACCACGTGGAGTCGAATATCCAAGAGGATGCCATAGCCAGCATGCCACCAGCCATTGTAATCCCAGCGGACTTCTTGAACGGCGTGAACGCCATGGCAAGCACGCCAGCCACGAACAGTCCTAAGCCATAGGTGCTGTACTGCCACAGGACCTTCTGCTTAAACTCAGCGTCGGCCTTGGCGTTGGCTTCTATAATCTCGAAGTCCTTCTGCATCACTAAGTCGTACAGGGCGTTCGTCTCTTCCTCAACCTTGGAGGCTTCCTTCTTATCCTTCTCCACGGCCTTGGTGTCATTCTGGGCTATGATGCGGGTGAACTCCTGCACTTTCTTGACGTCAGGCTTGGCTACTCCAGACAGACGGGTCACTTGGGCTTCGACAACCTCTCTGACAGTTCCTTTATCGAGGACAGGAACGACAGCAGTAAGGGCAGAAGCAGAGTCAGATACGACTGCTTCGACTTTCTCGATGTACTTGTCTTTCTCTTTGTTCTCAATTTTAGGTTGGGCTGGTGGTTCTGGTTGTCTTGTGGAACAACCTGCGAGTAGTAATGCTATTGCTATGAGTCTCATTTCATGTGTTCTTTGATGTCGTCGTTGATGCTAGGAATCCAACTGTTCGCACGCTCCATGGTTCTTCTTGATGCTTCATCTCCAGCGTCACCCATTCTGGCAGGGCCACGGCCTCCTCGACCTTCATTGCTACCAACCCCAGTCATTCCGAATGTGATTGCGTTTACTGCTGAGCCTACCATGCCCTTGCCAAGCATCTTTCCAGTCTCAACAAATGAAGCATCCCTGCTACCAGTATAGTCAGCAGGATACTTTTCTCTACGCATCCTGTCTTCACGTGCCGTAAGAGATGGAGCCTCAAACATTAAAGAAGCAACCGCTCCTACGCCACCAGCGATTCGACCTGAGCGTCCTAACGTGTCAACTGCTCTTACACCCTGTCCTGTCCTTCCGTATAATTGAATGGTTTGAGTGTCAGGGTCTATGACTCCAGCAGGACGAGCATAAACCTCTATCGTATTCGCAGTAGGAAACAGTTCGCTTGCTGTGTTTGTTGACAAGTAGGAAGCGGCTCTTGCCTCGTTGCCACCTTGAAGAATTAACCTAGGGAAGTTATACTGTTTCTTCCAAGTTTTAATCCATTCTTGTCCTTGGGCATGACTAGTAGTAGCACCACCAAAGGGAGGGTGTTGAGCCAATGGAACCATTGCCGCTTCTTCGCTTCCAGCAACAACAGTAAGAGGAGATGCTTCCGTGAATGGTCCTTGATTTCTTAATCCGCCAGCAAAATAATATCTTAAATCCCTTGGAGCGGTAGCGGCGTTTACATCGGTATAGAATCTCTTTGAATACCAAGCACGATTTTCTATCTGGTTTATTGCCTGTTGTATTTCAAGTCGTGTTGCGTCTGTGGTTGCGTTTGCAAGCGACACCCTAAGTGTCTTTAACTTTGCCTCTGCGTTTGCATCTATAACAGACTGAGCAAGTCTAGTTCCTCTGTCAGTACCCTGAAAGTCAGCCCTTATTCCCAAGAACCTTTCGTTTGTTGGGTTAAATCTTCTGCTGAACTCGCTTCCACGTGTGTAAGCAACGGCATCATCTACGTTTGTAAATGTCCTAGTTACGTTCTCTGCTGGAATAAGTTCAGTCTTGCCAGATAAGGCGTTAATGTATTGGGTATTGTATAGCAAAGACCCAGCATAAAATGGAAAGTTTTGTTCAGCCATGTTATTTGGTATGTTCCTTGATGTCGTCGTCTATTGTAGGGACCCAACTGTTCGCTCTCTCTATGGTTCTTCTGGTAATCTCATTGCCAGTATCTTCCATGCGAGCAGGACCACGTCCTCCACGGCCTTCGTTACTGCCGACTCCAGCCATGCCTAGGGTAAACGAATTAGCCACGGAGCCAACTACACCTTTGCCTACCATCTGTGCAGTCTCAAGTAGGCTGGCGTCCCTTGGTCCAGTATAGTTCTCTGGATACTTAGCCCTTCTTAGCCTGTCCTCACGGGCAGTAATGGATGGAGTCTCAAGCATGAAAGAAGCCACTCCGCCAGCCTTGGTAGCACCAGCGATAGCAGTCTGAACTTCAGGTTGAACGTAAAGGCTCGTTGCGTTCCATTTGGCGTTTCTAAGGTGTTGACCAAAGGACCTCTGCCAGAACGGTGTAGTCCCGTCGTACAACACCTTTTCGTTAAATGGACCAAGTGCTGTTGGTACTGGAGTTAGGGTATTAGGAGTCAGTCCAGTTGAGAACTTAGGGATATACACTCCTCGTCCTACCTGTGTGTGCTCGCTAAGAACCTCTGGGGTAAGAGGACCTGTAGCCCTGAATGCTTCAGGTGCAGTCGTAAGCGGAACAGGGTCGGTCTGAATGAACGTTAGCCCTTTCCTGTTCCAAGGGTTTATTCTGTCTATAAATCTTGGATTCTCAGTCGGAGTTATTGCTACATAGCCTCCTCTGAAACTAACACCTTGATGTAGTGGACGTTCGCCCCAAGTTTTAAAATAATCTGGAGTAAGTTCCCTGCCTCCTGTTGGCTTGAAAAACCCTCTATCTATAGCACCAGTATAAAGAGGGTTTCTTCCAGATGCGGCTCCCTCCATGAACTCTGGAGTTGCCGATATGTATATGTTTTTTGTTGTCGGCTTAGGAATTTGGTTGTAAGAGCCAGCGTGATAATTACCCTCAACAACAGGACGACCAGCAGTATCAAACAATGCCTGTGACCTATAAACCTCAGAAGGAAATCCTGCATTAAAGTATGCTTGTCCTTGGAACCCTAGGCTACCACGAACCTGACCAGTTCTATACAAGTCGTTCAAGGCATTAATAGTTCTTCCTTCAGCGTTAAGTTGAGCACCATCAGCACTCAACAATCTCCAACTGCTGTAGTCTTGACCGACAGCAAGTCTTGGATTTTTCTGTTTCCATTGAATGAACGCCTCAAGGCTTAGAGGGTCTGACACTTTATTTGGAAGCAACGGCTGAGGTTCGAAGTTTATTATTCTGTGGAAGTTCCTGTCTGGATTCCAGTTGCTTGTCAGAATGGGATGCGTGTACAGGGTTCCGTAGTCCGAGTTGGGAATTGTGAACTGAACTGACGGATGAATGTAGTTAGCCATTTTGCTTGAGTTTGTCTGAGATTTTCTTCCTCATCCACTCGAACATTTCTGGGGCAAACGAACCCGACACGCAAGACAAGACGCTCTTATAGAAAGGGTCTATGTCCATCCTGTAGATAGAGAAGTAACAGATGACTCCTACGATGGAGCCAGCGATTACCATGCGTACCCATCTGATGGAGTTGTACTTCTCGTCCGTAAGTATGAGCCTAGCGAGCATGCCTAGGCCCCCCAGTATGGCGAATAGCCAGCCAGTCTTCTTGAACTCTTCAGCGATATCGCTCATGTCGTTCATCTCTTCGGCCTTTCTCTCAGGGCCCTACGCTTGGCTTCTTCGATGTCTTTGTATACACCGATGATTTCACGTGACGGATTATACAACCTGAACTTGCCATTGATATGCATGATGGCGTAGTTCATGGCGTTCTTGACCATAGATGTCTTGCCGTTATCTACAGGAATCCAGTCCTTCCAGACTCTGAAGTCGTCACGTGTAAGGTCACGTTGAGGCAGGGGGGTAGAAGGCTCCTGACCTTCTGGCGGAGGACGTCTGTCAGGAGGTACTGTCTGGTCATCGCCAGTATCTTGCTGAGTCTCACGTTCAGCCTCTGTCTCTTGGGTCGTCGTCTCATCTTCCTTTGGAGGCTGTGTTTCATCCTGCTGAGTCTGTTGCTCAGCCTCTTGCTTCTTTCTTTCCTTAATAGCCTTATCAATTTGAGCCTTATTTTCCTGCGTGGTTTCATCGTCAATCCTGCCATTCTCAACGTCCCAGACGTTTCCGCTATCGTCGATGTACTTGACGTCAAGGAAGCCTTTTTTATTTGTGAACAGGGTCTTCTTAAACTTAGCAGGGATTGCTGGATTACGGACAATTCCTTCCACTCCGCTTATGCCAATTGCCTTGGACTCCTCTCTTGTGTACTTAAGAGGTCTTTCTCCTTGTTTTGGACCATAATACCAAGTCCAGTAATCTGCCGAGTCTCTTCTGTTTTTAAGTTCTTCCCACAATTCGAAGTCAGAAAGACCTTCGGAGAAGTCTTCACCGTAGCCTTTTTCTTTCCATGCTTTAAGGGCTTCCCTATGCATAGCCATCATTTCCTTTTCAGATGGAGTAAGGAAGCCGTGCGGACGGTCTGGAAGAAATGCTGTAGGGTCATCTCTTCCTAGCATAAGGGATGTTCTTTGAATATCTGCCGTAGCACTCATATCGTTGACGTCTATTCCCTTCGAGCCACGTCTGTTCATGTCTAGTATTCTGATAACCTCTTCGAGCAACATATGGGCAGCACCATACTTTGGTGCACCATCTACGCTCAAGAACCTAGCCAAGTCCCAAGACATCTGATTGTGTAAAGATGCCACGTTCGGAGAGAATCCAGCCCTTATAGCATCTGTATCGAGATTGGTAAGAAGGTCTGGATTTATCTTCATTCCAGTAAGTTGAACAAGGAACTGTGGGTCGTTCATCAGGGAGATGAAAAACTCATGAGGGTATGCCAGTCTATACTCCTTGCTAGAGTCAAAGAACGCACCTACTTGCGGACCACTTCTTCCAGACTTTCCGATATCAAGGGCAATCTGTGTGTCAAGTATAGCATTTCCAGAGTAAGTCGATGAAGACGGAATTGTCCTCCAGCCTTTCTTCAGGCTTCCACGCTTAGGGTCAAGGGTTACCTTTCCAGTCTTGTCGTTGACTTTTATGTAGTTCTTGTTGTGCTCTATTACCGAAGGGTCCCACAGGTTTGAGATGATTCCAGTCTTCTCGTTCTTTACCAAGTAGTTCTTCATGACCTCTCTGTAGAGTTTCATGAATCTAGCATAAGACAGGACTATTGGGTCTATGACCGTCGGGTCATTTACGATACGCTTTTCATACACATCGATAAACTTATCGACGGCATCCATCCAAGCCTTTCCAGAGGTGTTGCCTTCACCTTGTGATGTTATCTGCTTAAGTAGGCCAGTACTATCTCTGGCTTCTGCTTCGCTTGCGATTCTTCCTTCGAACGTATGGCCTATTTCTTCAAGTGCAACGCCTTCAAACGAACGACCCTGAAGAGAATTCCAAATCAATTGAGCCTGAGAAGGGTATGTACGTCTGCCTTCGACGCCACCCTTGGTTTCGTTGAACGAAACTGTATGCATGCGTTCTCTGTCGTACATCTTTTCGATAATCATCTGCAACGGCAAGTGTGCGAACTGCTGATGCACCATCGTCTTGTTTATGACCTTGAACGGCTTTTTTGTCTTTTTTTGCTTACCAGCGTCCTTGTCCAAGATGGCGTTCTCTGAATCAGTTTCGCCGAAGTCATCTCCGACATCCTTTTGTTCCTGTGCGTCGCCTTGCTTCTTCGGGTCTGGGTCGTCTTCAATCTTGTCAAAGCGGAAACCTCTTTGATTTGTTGGGTCTGATTCAAATGACTGAACACGCTCATGCTTGAGGCCAAGCACGGTTTCGACAGAAGAAGCAAAGGCTTCGTCCTTTTCAGTAAGGGTCAGGATTCTGTTAAGTTCACGCTCTGACGCAAGCGACATAAGCGTCCTAGCCCAATTGGACCAATAACTTCTGGCGATATTAGAGTGAACAGAACTTCCTTGGTTGTCTAGGAATTGAAGTACATCCTTGATTGTGAGTGGCTTGTTGAACTCAGCATGCCAACGCATGAACGTGTATAATGTACTATCCCTGTGTGAAGGTTTTACGTCTGGACGAAGTTTGACGGCCTTGCCATCTAACCCCTTGTCGTACTCGTATGGGTCTAGCAACGGGAATGGGTCTGAGCCTTCTGGAAGGAAGTATCCACCGTATCCGATGTAAGAGTCCTTAAACATTGGTTCCTTCTTTGTAGAAGGGAATCTGACAGCCTCGCCAGCACCTTCAGCAATGGACCTATTGATGTCGGCAGAGCGTCTGTCGAATCGTTCGCTCTTAGGAACTGGGTTTCCGTGAGCGTCCGTAGTGATTAGTTTGTCGGACTTAATCTGCTCTGGGAAGAACACGGCCTTATCCATTCCGTCGTCGATACCGTCAAAGCCATGTCTGACCAGTAGGTCACGCATAGCATTTGGATTAAGTATCGACTCCAAGCCTAGGTAGGAGAACGAACCGCTGTTCTGGAATCTCTCAAGTTTGCCTTCCACCCAACCGTCGCTGAGGGCTGAGTTCTTTTCCTTGGCCCTCATAAGGATGGCACGAAGGTCTTCGAGCATCTCCTTGGTTATGCGGTTTCTGCCCTTTACGGTTCCGTCGGCATTGTATGTGCGTCCGTCAAGGCCCCACGGATTATGAAGGCTCAGGTGGGCAGTATAAAGGTTTGAACCATACTGACGCATCTCTGACGGGTTAGAGGTTCTACGGAAATAGATGCCAGCAGGATTGTTGGTTCTGTTCTTTGGCTGGGCTTGAACGTCGAAAACCCTGATGCCTTGCTCGTTCGTGGCGTGCACGTAGCCGAGTTGATTGTAACCTCTGCTAGCGGCATACTCCCTGAGTTCGTACTCGCTACCAAAAGCATCACCCCTGAGGATAGGGTCGTTAAGAACCATAGGCGGGTTCTTTCTGATGTTCTCAAGGGCCACCTTAGAAGCCTCGTCCATCGTGGCGAATCTGCCGAGCCTGACACCCTTGTCGTCGAACACCTCGACGCTACCATACGGAGCGGAGTCAGCCTGTTGTGACTCCTTCATCTTGACGAGGAAGGTGTAGCCAGACGGGTGCTTGAAGTTGAAGCCCTGAGGGGTAGGCTCGCCGTCGAGTTCCTTCGGGTGCATGTTCCTGACGATGTCCTTATAGGCGTTCTTGAACGTGAACGGCAGTTTCTGGTCACGCAGACGCAGATTGGTCATTCTGTTCAGGCTGAACGACATCACCGTAGAAAGGTGGTTTCTGGCGATTTCACCGTTGGGGGTGTTTAGATAGGTGTCGGCCTGACCCTTAGCCATGCCCATCACCTGATGCAGTACGTTGCGACGTTCGCCACCCTTGCCATCAACCCAGAGGTCTGCTGAGGCGACTCTAGTAGAATCGCTAGGGTCCTTAGAGGCGTTCTCCAGATATCTGAAGAGGTCGGTCATGTAGTTCGTGTGGTTGCCGTTCCACAGCATCTGGACGATAGGGTTACGCCATTGGTTGTTGGCCCGAGTCTGGATGTTGTCGTAGTCGAGCATGTTGCCCTTTATCTCGAACTCGCCTCTGGAAGAAATCTTGACATCAAGGCCGAACACAACGCCTGTACGCATCTTGAACGGAACGGCATTGCCCTTAAGTCTTGGCGGATTGCTACCGCTTGAGAGCATTTCCATCGACGCACCGATACCTCCGAAATCGACGATGTTGCTGTCAAGACGGCCTTCCGTGATGTTCTGGAAGAGACGCATCTTGTTAGCCATCTCTCTGCTCATGTGACCAGAGTTGACTATCATGTCCAGAATCTCGTCGCTGAAAGGACCTCTGATGCTACCGTCAGCATCGACCCTGAAGGTACGCTTGTCCATCGGTACGCCCATCAGGAGTTTGTAAACTTCCTTTCCCTTGAACTTGTTCTCACGCTTTATCTGAGCCTGAGTCTTGGGCTTGTATGAGCCGTCGAAGTTACGCTCGAAGACGCCGTCAAGACCGTTGCCTTCGATGAAAGCCTTCTGGCTTTCCTTTGTCATCTTTGAGATGTCGAAACCGCCAGTCTCGTTAACCTTCTTCTCCATACGCATCACGTCCGTGAAGAAAGCGTCAAGTGCTGGGTTTACGATACGCTTAGCCTCTACACCGCCGAAGAACGTCTTTCTAAGAGGGGCGAACACTTGGTCTATGGTGACAGGCTTTTCGAGTCCCGTGACAGGGTCCTTGAATGTTCTGTTGAAGTCGAACTCATGAACGTTGTCGTTCACTCTGCTCTTCATGAACTTCAACCAAGCCATAGAAGCGGAGTCAAGAGCACCCCTTATCCCAGGAAGTTCACCTCCATAATACATCCAATCGACGGGTTTATCCATCAACATGTGGCTGTAGTAATATGAGCCGAACTCTTCGGCAAGATTCTCAAGAAGCGGTCTGCCTAGGTCTGGGTCATTGATGAGCGTGCCGTCCTTTTCGAACGCACGTTCAGCAATCTCAAGACGTGCCATTGCATCCCTCAGGCCAGCAGGGTCGTTCCTGTGCTCGGCCTGAAGGTATCTTCTGAAGAACGCCTTGGTTTCCGAAGTAGAGACGACAGGGCGTTGAGTGAACTGACCCTTCTCGTCACGGATGCCGATGATTTGGTCCTTAAGGCCCTTGATGTAAAGACTACGCAGGGAACTTGTTCTAAGGACGCTGTGGAAGATTTCGTGACCAAGGGTAGGTCTACCAGCCTCGTCTGCGTTGATATAGATTCTGACCTGACCATTGGCCTTGTTCTCGATGACAAAACCGTTGTGCATCATGAACTGCTTCTTGCCCATGACCATCTCGCCGTCTGGAAGGATATGGAATCCAGATGACTTCTTTGGGTCGATGCCGTTCTGGATAAGCATCCTGTCGAACATCTCGTTGTTGAAGACTCTGATTGACGTCTTAGGGTGGATTCTGTCCTTGGCGGCAAGGATTCCGTCAAATGACGTTCCGTTGGCCTTGGCGAAAATCTCAGCATTCTCCCAATGCATCGCCTCGATTGGGTCATGTTCACGCATGGCTTCCAAGACGTACTTGGCGGTTATCTTGGCGTGCATCTGCCTTGTCTGTCCAGCGACGTCAGAGATGACCTTGCCAGTCACGGAGCCAATGGAGCCCAACGCCATACCAGCACCGACGCCAGACCAAAGCCCGTCTCTGCCACCAGCCCAGTAGCCGATGCCAGCACCGATGAGGGAGCCCTTAGCCATGCCTTCGCCGATTGTTCCAGCGTAGGAAAGCAGGGGGTCGAACTTGTCTATGATTGTAAGGAGGTTCTTTGCGTGCGTGGTGAGTTGAACGCCTTCCTTGGATGAAACCTTCAGGGCATCTGCGGCATAAGAAGCAAAGCCCCTAGGTCCACGTGCCATCGCTCCGCCTATCGCACCGATGGCTTCTCCGACGCCGACTGCGGCGTTTGCATAAGTGTATGCACCCGTGATGCTTGAAGCATAAGGGATGCTGTATCCGAACGCACCAGCACCGATTGAACCGATACCGCCGACACGCATCGTTGACTTCACGGTATCCTCGAACTCCTTAGCACCGACGCCGACGGCTGTCTCAAAGACGGTTCCGCCCTTGGCGATGCCGTAATCTATCGTACCTCTTACGGCCCTGCCGACGAACTCGACTGGGGCTCCGACGCCCCACTTGACAGCACCACCTATGACGGCACTTCTAAGAGCGGCAGTCTTTGCTTGAAGAATAAGTGCCTTTTCGCCCATCCCAATGAATCTTGTTGCGGTTGAGGCGGCTTTTCCGAACGGGACAATCATGGAGGCATCGGCAACCATAGCCGCACCTTGTACGAAATCATGGTTAATCAGATTCTTGTCCATGATGACGGTCTTAGTTCCATCCCACAGGTCATTCAGTTCTCTGACTACGTTTCTTGCTCGAAGGAACTCGTTATATGCTTCCTTGCTGTTTTCCTCTACGCCATTGATTGCGTTGAAAAACTGTGCCTGAACGCTCGACGAGTCGGCGGACATCGCCATGACGCCATAAAGACTCTTTGTGCCTTGAGCGAAAGCCTCGACTACGGACGCAGGAACCTTTGACGGCTCCTTATACGCACCCTGTGCGGCCTTTGTGAACAACTCATAGATATGAGCACCAGACTTTGTAAGCAGTTCTAGGTTATCATTATCTATCGTATCCTGATACGCCTTCAACTTCAGCCAGTCGTCATAGTTAGGGTCGTAGACAACCTTCGCTGTGTCGGCCTTAAGCATGTCCTTCCAGATTTCCTCACCAGTCTTTGGTGCGGTAATCTTCTTGAATGCTTCCTCTCTTTCCTCTTCGGGAAGCGAGTTTATGTACTTATCAATCTCTGGATTTCCAGTATATGTAGTCTGTCCAGCGTTTGCATCATTGATAGGGTCCGCCACTATGGGCGTCTGTTCGAAGATATCGGACATTATTTAGTTTTTGATTGAGGCTTTGATTTTGGCTCGCTGTTCTGGCGTGAGTTCAGACCAACCCTTGGCTTCCTGATACGCTTGTCTAGCCGCAAGGAGGGCATCAGCCTTATCCTTTTCGACCTCAACTGTCAGGCCGAACGACTGTGGCATCGTCATGATAGAATCGTCGATATTTTCAAGCATCGCCTGATACTTTGCCCTAGTCGTGGACTGAAGCGAGAAGAAAGCGGTTGGGTCTTGCACCAAGTCCCTAAGAATCTGTTGTTCGAAGTCAGACACGGAACCAACACCGATAAGCGTAATTCTCATTTGTGCAATAAGTTCTGACACCTTCGCCGCCGCACGGCCCCACTTTTCTGGGTCAAGCGAGCGGAAGGTTTCCTCGTTAAGAGCCTTGAGTTCCTGAGCCAACTTCTTGGCCTTAAGCAACTTCGGGAAGTTTTCTCTGAACTTAGAGGCTGCTTCTGGCGTGCCGAATGAACCGATACCGCCGAGTTTAATGCCAGAACCCTTGATAAACTCAACTGGCTTAAACGAGCCATCTGGCTGAGGTTCGCCAAACATGACGGACCTAGACTTAGCCACATCTTCTGGGCCACCCTTCTCGCCCTTAGACTGAGGCATCGGCTTCCAAGACTGACCATCGTGGTACATTACGCCATAAGGCGTTTCCTGCATCTTGAGCGTGGCCTCAGGGAATTGAGATTGGAACATCGATTCGAATCCAGCAGGGACGTATCCAAGACGCTTTTGCATGAAACCTCTTAGGGCATCACGCTTTGCGTCAATAGACATAGGAACCTCAAAAGACTTAGCCGCAATTATAGTTTGAGTGCCAAGAGCCTTTGTAGGTTTATAGCCAGCCGCATCGACTTCTTCAGCCGTCGGAGAGTTTTGCTTTAGTGTGCCGAACTTAGCAAGAAGCCTCTGATTATCGTAAAGGTCGTTCGAGTTAAGTTTAAGTTGTGTGTTATAGTTATCTCTCTTGGCTTCGAGTTCGTCGAGTTTGCCGTCAAGATATCCTACGATATTGACCTGTTCTTCTGGCGTAAGCGGACTCCATCCTCCAGTTGCTTCTGCAACCATTCCCTCGCCTTGACCTATGCCAAGCATCGGAATGTATCCAGTTCTAAGTTTTCTTATGCCATCAAGTGTGTTATTAAGGGCGGCCCTCGTCTCATCGTCTGATGTCGCTTGGTCTGGTGCGGCATTTCTGACGCCATACATAGACTCAAACAGGCTTGTCCAAAAGACACCCTTGCCCATCTGCTTGTAGATGTCCTTGTTCATGCCCTTGATGAGTTGCTTGACCTCGCCGTCAACGGTGACGCCAGCCTCCTTAAGAGCCTTTTCAAATATAGCGGCCTCTTCAGCCGCAATTCTCTGAGCCGTACGTCTAGCGAGTTCTTCGCCGACAGGACCCTGTTGGGCAATCATCTTTGGGGCTTTGGCAAGAGCCTCAGCCCTAGCCTTCATAGCGGCCTCATAAGCAGTCTTCGCTTTTTCGGCAACCATCTTACCCTTGTCTATGCTAGACTTTGCCTGATGAAGTTTCTTTATCTTCGAAGCGGACATCAGTATAGTGCCAGCATCAAATCCGACCTGAACGGTAGTGGCGAATGTCGGGTGAATGCTTTCCCATTGACCGTAAGGACCGTAGTCAACAAGGTCTGACTTTCCGTCTGCTACGCTGTCTCTGATTTGAGTAAGCCATTCGACGGTCTGGTTGTAGGCATTGGACTTCTTGCCAAGTTTGTCTTGTTCAGCCGCAACATGGCTTCTGACGACCTTTACCTTCGCCCACTCGTCCTTTGTCATTCCAGAAGCGATTCTGTTCTGTTCGTCAAGTTCTGGATTGATGGGAGTCTGACCAACTGGAGTTATAGGCTTTCTTCCAGCCCTGCCAGCAGTAGTAGCGGCCTCAGGCTGGGCCTCTTCATCGCCCTTGAGGTCTGGCGTGAAGAGGGGGGGAGCCATCGCAAAGAGGCGTCCTCCAGAAGAACCAGAAGACACATACTTCTTGTTGTCTCTCTTTTCTGGCGGAAGGTCTTCCTTCTTGACCCTATCTGGAATCACAAGACCACCACGCTGTTCAGAAATCTCGAAGAGTTCATTCGGCATGATGTTCGGAGGGAATCCGTTGGCCTTTGCGATAGCATTAAGGCTAACTCCAGTCTTCTGTCCGATGTTGTACAACTGCTGTCCCTTGACTACGCTGTATCTGCGTGACTCTGGCGTGACCCTGTATGTGGCAAACACCGTTTCTCCCTTTGGTCCGCTTGTCGATACCTCGAACTGCCTTACGTTGGACTGAGCCTGAGGTTGGGCTTGAGGTTGAGCCTGAGGACGTGCTTGAACCTTGGGTTCTGCCTGAGGCTTTGTGTCGTAAGCAGGGGTTGGAGGAGAAACTCTTGCTGGAGCCTGAGGCTGGGCTTCAACCTTTTGTGGGGCAGGAGCAGGGGCAGGAGCAGGGGCAGGAGCAGGGGTAGGAGCAGGGGTGGGAGCCTGAGCCTTTTGTGGGGCAGGGGCGGGAGCAGGGGCTGGAACGGGTGCTTGAGCCTGAGCCTCTTGCTTAGTGTCGTATTGAGGGGCGTTTATAGGAGACGCTTCAACCACCGCATTTTCTGTCTCTACTGCAGGAGCGGGAACAGGAACAGGAGCAGGGGTAGGAGCCTGAGGCGGAGTTGCTCTAAGCGGAGCGGGTACGGGTTGCTGAGCCTGAGGCTTGCTATACTCTGGAAGCGGAAGCGGAGGAACTTCCATGACTTGATTCTCAATTTCAGCCGCAGGAGACGGAGCAGGGGGTGTCGGATTAGGGCCATCACGAACGACAACACCCTCTGGAGGCGTCGGAACGCTGTTCTGTTGAGGCTGTACAACTGGAGCGTCTGAACGTCTGGTTCCAGTAAGACCCTCTATCTGGATGGTGTAATTCTTGATGGCTTCGTTGATGCTCGCTATGCGTTGTCTGCGTCTAGCGTCTTCATCGGTAGCCATGTCAAACCATCCAGTACCAAGTTGTTCATGAATGATGTTACGCTCTTCCTGAAGTTCAGCAATCCTATCCCTAAGTCTTTCAACTTGAGTCTTTTCCGCTGGACGTTGAGGTTTTCCGTCTGGCTTTATCGCTTGTTCTGCTGGCTTTCTTGGAGCAACAAGGGAAGGGGTCTTGGACGGAGGTACTGGCCTGTTGGGATTATAGTATTCTGGAGCGTCGTATGCGTTCTCCAGAGGGTGGAACATGTAGTCATCGTTCCCCTTGTCCGTCGTGAAGTTCTGAGTGGCTATGCCCTTGTTGATAATCTCAATCGACTTGTTTCTGACCGCCTGTGGAGCGTTCTGGTCGTTTGCAATCTGTGTAGGCAGATTCCTAATCCAAGAGTTCAACCATTGGTCCTTCGGGACCATCTTGACGTCTGGGTGAGACTGCCTGAACCTGTCGTAGTAATTGCCAGCAAGTTCAAAGTTCTCCATGTAACCCTTGGTGTAGTCCCACACCAAATCATTTGGAGCAGTAGACACGGGTACTGACCTTACCGTCGGTTTGTTAGCCTCAGGAAGACCTTCTGAGAATGTAGTAGCCTCACGTTCCTTTCTGATGGCCTCATACAGAGGGAACTTCTGCATGGTTGACTGATAAGCCGCCTTGGTAGAGTTAAGAATACCAAGAGCCTTCGGCAACGAAGACGTCTTTACCTTGCCGAGTTGCTCGATGTAGGGGCTAAGGCCCTCAGCAAGAGGAGCGTACGCAGGATGCGATAGCAGAAGTTTCTGCGTATTGGAGACATCCATAGCGAGGCTATCAGCCTCAGCAGAGGCTTGGTCCCATTTCGCAGAGTTTTCGTAATATTCAGAAATACCCTTGGCAAGCGTATCGCCCATGCCTAGGTATGCGTTTGCTAGGTCACGCCCAGCATCCTGTATTCCCGTTACGGGCTGGATTCCGTTTTGATATCTTTGAAAAGGTGAAGCCATAGTTGTAAATTAGTAAGCCATATCGTTGCCAGTAATGTAATTCGGGCCAGAACCTCCTACTCCAGCACCAGATATGCCAGAGAGAAGACCGCCACCACCAGCGGTTTTGGCAAAGAATCCAGTACCACCAGTAGCCATTCCACCAAGAACAGCACCACCCATCTTCATCAATCCACCCATAAGTCCAGCACGGGCTTGAGAAGTAGCAATTCTTGCTTGCATCTGTTCCTGACGATTGGCAGAAATTAGTTGTGCGTTGTACTGTGACTCAGGTTGGAATATCTGAGGACCAAGACCGCCCTGCATTTGTGCCGTACGTTCATACATGCCGACAGGAGAGTAAGCATTAGAAGCGGCAAGAAGAGGAGCACCGTACAGTTGCATAGCATTAGCCGCTGAGCCTTCAGCCATTCCGTACACGCTACCAGCGAACTTCCTGCGAGCGTCTTCACGCTGTCTTCCAAGGTTGTATGAATTAAGGGCTTCCATGACTGCGGCCTGATTGCCGAACTGCATGCCTCTGGAGGCCATAGCCGCCCTAGCAGACTGCTGAGCAAGTGCTGTTTCCTGAGGGGAAAGAGAGGAGCCAAGGGCGAGTTCACCCTGAGCCTGAGTACCAAGCGTTCCGAGAATGCCACGGACAGATGGGTCAAGTGTCTGCTCGTAGGAGCCTCTGGCTGTGTCGCCTATAGCCCCGAAAGCAGGACGCATAGCCAAAGCATAGTCCCTAGACAGGTCGGCAGAGACGCCCATGTTACCCCTGTAAGTATTAGCCATAAGGCCCATACCACGGTTAAGCATGTCATTCTGAAGGTCTTGATAGAGCGGTGTGTACTGACGTTCAAGTTCAAGAAGGCGAGGCTGTATGGCCTCTTGTGCGGACATGGCGTCCATCAACTCCTGCTTGTAGTCTCTAGGTGGCGGGGCTGTAACTCTTGTTCTTCCCATTGTTATAAAAGGTTAAGGTATTTGTTGGTGATTTTTCTTGGGATGCCAAATCGGTATGCCCACTTGTCCGATTTATCCCAATGCGGGAATCGGGTTTTAAATTTAAGAATCAGTTTCTTTAGAGCCTCTGAGTTCAAGGCTATGACATCCATGATGCATATGTCAAACTTATGTTCCTCGTCCTTTCGGATGCCTGTGTTGAAGGACATTAGAGACTCAGCACCATCGTACTTGAAAGGATAAACCACAGCCAGACCAGCAACCTTGCCGTCTTGAAGGACAAGCAGGAGGTAATCTTTTAGATACGCCCATTGGAGATATGTCTCAAGCGTGCTGTCATCAAAGCCAAACGACTCACCACGACCTTTGGTTCGGTGTGCTAAGGCGAAGTCTTTGAGTTCAGAAAGCATTAGGCGGTCTTGTACTTATAGATACGGAATTTGGACGGGGAGAATGTAACGGAATTAAGAGCAGTACCAGCCGTAGTGTAGTTAGTCTCTCCGCAATAGAATGCATAACCAGCAGAACTAACAGGCAGTACATCGATAGTAATAGTACTAGTAAACGTAGTTCCTGTATTAAAAACATAACGCAAAATACCGCTTTCAATGTGCCAGTAATCACCACCACCACCCTCAATGTCAACTATTCCGTTAAGCATTGTGTTAGGTGTTGTTTGATTAATCCTGATGGACCAAACTTGGGCAAGTGTACGCCTCCATCTTAGGTCTGCTTCTATAACCCAAATTTCGTCAGATGGTTTTGTAAGCGAAGCAGATGTGTACATGGCGTTCCATCCAACAGGAACTGTGGCGTTTGAGTAAAACACATTTGCCTCAAAAATCTCGTACAATGAATAGCCAACTGTTCCGTTGATTTTAAACTCACCAGTAAAATTGGCTGTTCCGCTGTTAGTAAAGTTCGCCTTTGAAACAATGTTTCCATTGAACTCAGAAGAACTTCCAACAGTCAGTTTGTTTGTCACGTTGACGCTTCCGCTTATCTTGACGGAGCCTTTCTTTGTATAAGAAAGGGTTCCGCTTGCCGCTACAGGAGTTGTCTGGCTTATGACATATGAAAACGTGTCAACAGAAAGAACCGTAATAACATACTGACCGCTATAGACTGCGTTTGATGCAGAAAACTCCAGCATCATTCCGCTTTCAAGTCCGTGTCCAGTAGATGTGACGACAGCGGTTATTCCATCGACAGAGGTAAAAGCCTTGCTGGTGACAATAACTCCATCTTGAGGAGTCATGTTTACGTCTGTGTTTGTCTTTCCATTTATCACGCCTGTTTTCAGGTCAGCAACCTCAGCCACATCAATGGTTGCGTCTAGGTTGCTGTTAAGGATATCACCAATTGTTGCTTTTTTAAGCGTTCCAGAATCGTTTACAAGAATACCGTCGGCAGACTCAAGCGTGTTTGCTGTAAGACTTGTTTGTTCTGTGATAGCACCTACTGAAAGTGTAGCAGAATCTACGAGTTGGTTTAGACGAGCACCAGTCACCTGTTGTCCGTCTACGAAAGTGTCGCCTTTAGAGATTTGAGCCATGTTATTGTTTTGAAATATTGTTCTTTCTTTGTGCCGATGCGTATACGTTAGCCGCCCTAATTGATGGCCTAAGGTTATATGTATTAAATGTCAGTTCAATTCCTGTACCAATTTTTCTTATAGGAACGCTACGTTTTGCATCTTCTGTGAACTCGGAACCATATATATCAATGGTTGTTACAGTATCTGGATTAAAAACTGTTGCTGTCGTCTGAATTTGTGAACCAGAGTCGCACACCATTTCGTTTTCCGCCGTGCTAAACCGCTTATCTCCTATTGTATTGAATGTATATCTTCTTGTCTTAAGTATTCCGTTAATCTGATTAGGAGTAAATGCAGACGGAGAAAGTGTTGTTGGAATGAAAAATGGCAATATGGGTGTACCTGTAGAAGTTCCATACTCATCCCAGTCTAATTCTTCAGACAAAAACAAGCCTGTCTGTGTATCTATTATATACATTCGTCTTTGGTTGTTCTTCTTTCCTATGATAAAATCAAAGGCATCAAAACCAGCAGGGAATGTGTCAACCGACTCCCAGTTCTTTAATATAAAATTATATACCAGAATAGCGTTGTTAACGCTAGAGCCGTCCAGCGGAACTGCGAGATAATACCTGTTGTTCCAATAGGTAGCGACAGCCCTATGAGCATAAGTTCTATTGATTCTTTGGATGACATCGTCAATTGGGGCTGAAAGAGGGTCTGCGATAGTCAAAAGACGCATGGCATCATTAGACCCTACCTGTGACGGCTGGAGGTAATAGACCCCGTTGTCTGAGAGGAAGATAATGCCACCAGCGGCCTGAACAACAGACCTTTTAGCCATACACCCAATATCCGAAACAAGGGTTTTTATAAACGAGTCGGTAGACAAGGGGTCGCCAGTTGCATACCTATCAACACCAAGTGATGCGTAGTAAATACTGTTACGCATAAGAACAAGGGCTTCATTGATAGTCCAAGGACTAACAGTAACCACTTCATCATTCCCGCCATTGTTAAACGTAAACGCATCAGCCAAGTCCCAGTTTTCCCATTCTAGGAAGTTAGATACGCAAACCGTATCCCTACTTCTGAGGCTTGGAAGGGTTGTGCTATGGTCTGCTCCTGTAGCAATAATTCTATTAGCGTAGTAAAGAAGTCCAGAGCAGTTCGGAAACTTGTGACCAATACCGCCTCCACCAAGTGGGGCCATCGCCAATACTGTAAGGTTCAAGTCCCAATAAAGCGGACGTTTTGCGTGACCACGGCTTATAAATACTTTGTCTATTGCGTGAACAACGTCACAACCATCTTGTGTTGTTATTGTTTCTCCAGCAGGAAAATTAACCTTGCTTGAAAGTATCTCAGTCTGTGGATTGTACGAATAAAGTCCGTTTCCTACGACAATAACAAATATCTCTTGTCCCGTGCTATTCAGGTAAGCACAGGAGCCAAAGATAGTCTGGCCTACAAGACCAGACAATGTCTTTCTCTGTATGCCTTTTCTTACGGTAGCAACGCCTCTATCTAGGCGAAAATTTTGCGACCTACTGACAATACCTTGAGGAAGAGACGAAGCGTTATCACGGCTATTAAGCCCGATAAATGCATTATCTCCGTCCTTTAGGTATTCACTAGGCATTACTTGGAAATGATAGAATAGTAGATATCTCTGAGTTTTTCAGCCCAGCGAGCACCGACATAAACGCCACCAAGGAAGGTGACTGTAGCGAGGATTATTGTAATCATTTAGGTAGAGAGATTTTAAGACGGGTGAGTTCGGCCTTCAGTTCGGCCTCAGTTGGCTTTGTGATAAGGGTAAGAGTACCCCAATATTTGCCGACAGAAGTGAACTCACGATAACCAAGGCAGGACTTGCCATCTTTGACGAAGGCGACCCAGCCGACAGCGATATTAATAGGTTCAGTAGCCATAAAATTTAGTAGTAGTAACCTCCGTTACCATCCCAGTAGTAGTCGTATGAACCATCGTTTGTGATGAAGTTTCCATATCCAATATACGAGCCACCAAGTGCATTGTAACTGCCACCAGAGCCGTTATGATACCAATCTGTCGATGTTCCGTTGCTATAAAACAAACCGCTTCCAGCAGGAACTTCAGTTGCGTTATTAAAACTAACAATGAATGTTCCGTAAGATGTGTACGAATAATTCTCGTTGTTAGAATAATACGACCCAGACCCGTCAGAGTAGTAATTTACATCATACGAACCATTAATATAGTCCGTTCCGTCGATGTTAATGTAAGAGGTAACTCCAGTCTGGCCTGTCAAGTAAGTGCCATACGAGGAATAGGAGTTATCCGTGGAGCCGTAGTAACTGCCCATACCATCGTGGAAGTATGTGGTAGTATAAGAACCTACGGAGTAGTTGCTTCCGTTGATGGTTACGGAGTGAGAGCCGCTAGCCGTAGTGATGGTTGTATCTACGCCAAAGTAGTGAATGTTATAGGCATTAGCCCAATCAAGGAAAGAGCCGCCAACTCCGTCTGCCAGTCTATTAACATCTGCAAGTTGATTTGGATAGTTGGCAGCGTTGATGGTTAGATATGAACCACCCTCAGAAATAGGGCGTGTCTGTGCAGATAGAGTTTCAATCAACTC
>JACCDU010355951.1_pt1 | contig 42845 bp, 51 predicted proteins | sample 7446081 | NCBI WGS metagenome assembly JACCDU01 (sample SAMN15323447, study PRJNA562643) | freshwater metagenome | isolation source: river surface water | place: USA:Blue River Watershed | collected 2017-08-17
GCAACGGGTCGGCTGATGGGCCGTTTGTGTTCTGCGGGTTTAGGCCGCGCTTCGTGCTGTTGAAAAATTCCAGCAATGCGACCGGCTACGACTGGATCATTTGGGATACAGAGCGCGGCGTGAACGTGCTTGGCCCGGCTCTTTACCCGAACCTTTCGTCCGCTGAATCGTCGCCATCAAGCAACTCGATCGATATTCTTTCAAACGGCTTCAAGCTGCGAAACACGGGGGCTGCGTCTAACGCATCGGCCAACACTTACATCTTTGCCGCCTTCGCCGAAAACCCATTTAAAAACGCACTCGCGAGGTAATCCATGTTCCTACTCAACGGCAACCCGCTGCCGCTCGACATGCCGTTCAAGGACGCCGAGGGCAACAGCTACCCAGCCAACTGGCTGCGCCTGACCACGCTGGAAGAGAAGCAGGCCATCGGCATCACTGAAGTGCCGGACCCTGAGCCAGCACCAATTGAACCAATTGAACCAATTGAACCAACCGAAGGCGAATAATGGACCAAGACCTGATCACAAAAGCGGCAGTCGGCCTCGCGTCAATTGGCGCTGGTATTTACGCCGTCATCCGAATGTTGAAGTCTGATCGTCGCGAGGACAGCAAGGCCGACCTCACCGACAGCGCAACGCAGCAGGTCATCCAGATGCTGCGCGAGGAGGTCGCCCGGTTGTCGGAGAGACTGGAGAAGGTCGAGGCCCAGAACAAGACATGCGAGGAAATGAACGCCGCCATGCACCTCGAGATCGCCGAGCTCAAAGCGAAGCTGCACGCCGTATGAACATGGCCATCCTGAGAGCAGCCATCGTTGTGGTCACGTCGGCCGCACTGCTCGGCGTCGGCTGGCACTACGGTCGCCAAGACCTGCAGGCTGATTGGGACGCCGATAAGCTGGTGCACGCTCAGCAGTTGGCAGACGCTTACGCTGAGGGCGTCGGCAAGCTGCAGGCGCATACCAACAAGTTCAACCAGATAACGGCCGACATGCGCGCGGCGAAGAAGGAAAAGAAAAATGAAGAGACTGCTGCTATTGCTCGCCTTGACTCTGAGCGCGTGCGCGTCACCCTCGCCCCCGCGCGTGAGCCCGTGCCCGGCGCTGCCGCCGGTACCGGCGGAGATCATGGAGCCTGTGAAACCGGACTTCCTCGATCGGATGCAGAATTTCTTATTCGGCTCGCCCGGGAGGCCGACGAAGCTGTGATCCAGTTGCAGGCTTGCCAGTACCTACTCGCCATTGAAAGACAGCAATGATTAACTCCCGCGATATCGGCGAGCTGCTGCCGCCGGTGCAGGTGCGCGTGCAGCGGTTCATCGACCTCTGTCATGACCATGACATCGACCTGCTGCTAACCTCCACCTACCGCGATAGCGAAAGCCAAGACGCGCTGTATGCGCAGGGGCGCACGAAGCCCGGCAAGATCGTGACCAAGGCCAAGGGCGGCCAGTCCTTTCACAACCACCGCTGCGCGATTGACGTGGTGCCGCTGCTGAATGGCAAGCCGAACTGGAACACGAAGGACCCAGTCTGGCAGAAGATCGGCGAGCTCGGTAAAGAGGCCGGGCTCGAGTGGGCCGGCGACTGGACCCGGTTCAAAGAGATGGCGCACTTCCAGTACACAGGTGGGCTGACGCTCGCACAACTGCAGGCCGGACAGAGGATCGCATGACAAAGAAAAAAGCGCAGGTAGAGGACTGGATGCCGAAGTGCGAGAGCTGCGCCTTTTTTGAATGCGAACCGAAGGACGACATAGGGACCTGCCACCGGCGCCCGCCAATGGTCGTCCACGCAGGCGACGACGACTACGACAGCCTGATGCCTATCGTGAGCCGCACGAATTGGTGCGGAGAGTTCATACGGAAAACGAACTGACATGCCGACCCCACGAATATCTGACGACGAATTTATCGCGGTCTGGAACAAGCTGCAGACTGTCGCCGCGGTGGCGAAAGCAATTGGCATGAGCACGCGCAATGTGCACGAACGGCGGCGCAACATCGAGCGAAGGCGTGGCGCCCGGCTCGCCTCGATAGATGTGCGCAGCCCAGACGTGAAGGTGACGATACCGGGCGACGGCGTGCGCACGGCGATGGACATTGAAAACGGAATGATCGTTGTGGCCAGCGACTGCCACTACTGGCCCGGCATCGTCAGCACGGCACACCGTGCCTTCGTCAAGCTGATAGGCAAGCTGCGCCCGCAGGCGATCATCCTGAACGGCGACGCCTTCGACGGCGCCAGCATCAGCCGGCATGACCCGATCGGGTGGCAGTCCACGCCGTCAGTGCAGCAGGAACTCGAGGCGGTGCGGGAGCGGTTGGGAGAGATCGAGAAGGCCGCCAAGGGCGCGAAGCTGCACTGGACATGGGGCAACCACGACATGCGCTTCAACACCCGCCTAGCCTCGCAGGTGGGCTCCGCGTGGGAGGGCGTGCAGGGGTTCAACCTGAAGGACCACTTCCCGCTTTGGAACTTCTCGGTGTCGGTCATGGTGAACGGCGCCGTGATGATCAAGCACCGCTGGCACAACGGCGTGCACGCGCTCTGGAACAACGTGATGAAGAGTGGGGTCTCGATGGTGACCGGCCACCTGCACGCGCTGGGCACCCGCAGCTACACCGACTACAACGGCACCCGCTACGCGGTCGACACCGGCACGCTGGCGCAGCCGGACGGAGAGCAGTTCACCTACATGGAGGACTCGCCTGCGAACCACCGGTCCGGCTTCGCAGTGCTCACGTTCAAAGACGGCCGCCTCATGCCTCCTGAAATCTGCGAGGTGATCTCGGAGGATGAGGGGCTCGTCTTCTTCCGCGGCGAGGTAATCAAGGTTTAGACAATCTCCGGAATATAGTCCGGGATCACCTGCGGCCGCAGCGATACGATCGCGGCCATCTTCTTTTTCTCCCTCTGCTGGCGCTGCCTCTCGGCGGCGCTTTTCTTTCGTCGCTTCGCGTCGCGCCCGGGGCCAAGAGTGTACACCGGTGTCACGTCACGGCCGCGGGAGTCGGTGTCCCACGCCGAGATGTGCACGACCTTATGCCGGAGAAACGTGCGCATCAAGTTCTGCGCAGTGACAATGTGCACCCCCGTAGCCTCGACAATGTCGTGAGCAGTGCACGGGGTCTCCATGAGTTCTTTGATCGCCAACGCGTACTTCTCCTGATTCATTTTCTCTTGCATCGAAACTCCTGTTGATGATTCGCAGGACCGCGTTGCAATCGGCGCGGTCCTCCTTCGACAGCTGCCGGTTATACGACAGCTTCGTGATAGCGCGGACCGCCTCGCTGACGGCCGCTATCTGTTCAGCATTCACGGCAACTTCCTCCTGTCGCGGCACGGCGCGCATGCGTTGTTGATCAGGCGCAGCGACTCCTCGCCGCAGTAGAAGCACTCGCCCGGCTCACCCGGCGGGATGTCCTTTGCGTTGTTTCGAATAGCGGCAGCGCGCGCAATCTCTTCGCGCTCCTGCGCGAGGTCAAATTCATCAGGCATTCTCTTGCTCCATCTCGATCAGCATGTCAATAAAATGGCGGGCCTTCTTCAGGTCCTCTATCCCGCCCTTGTCGCGCCAGCGCGTCAGGTACTTGATCGCGCAGCCCTCGATAAACGGAATCTTGTTTTTGTGGATGTACTCCACCGGCTGGATGGCGAAGTCCTTGTAGTGCCCGCCCCCGACCTGTGTGCTAAGCGCACTGATTTTATTCAGCCCATGCTTTGCCGCAAAGGTGCCCGGCTTCATGCAGGTTTCGCAGAACTGACGGGCCCATCCGTGGTGACATAATTCGACGTTCATTTTTTCCTCTTCATGTATTCAAGCAGCAGGTCCTGTACCTCGCGCTTGGTTTCCCTGCGCGCCATCACCAGTTCGTCTACCGTGTCGCGCGCGACAATGTAGTGAATGAAGACGGCGCGATCGTGGCCCGCCTGAAGCTGTCGCACCGGGCCGATGCGTTCAACAATCTGATCGTGTTGCTCTAGGTCCCACCACTGGCTGAAGAAGACGATGATGTTTCCTCCGTCCTGCAGGTTGAGACCATGACCTGCACTCTGCGGGTGGGCGAAAAGAATTGGTATTCGACCTGCGTTCCATTCGACAATCGTGTTCGGGTCAGCGTCAAGCACCCGACCTTGAGGGAACGCGCGTTGCAGTCTCTTGAGGTCACACTGGAAATGATAGGCAACGAGGACCGGCATGCCGCCAGCTTCTTCAATAATCGATTCAAGGGCATCTAATTTTTCTCCATGTACTTCGATTGATACGTCCGGGCCGTAACGCTCCGGGTCCAGATAGACGGCACCGCTGGCAAGCTGCAGACACTTCATCGACTTGCTCGCCGCGTTGAATGCTTCGACCTCGTGTTCGCCGAGCTCGAAGAACATTTCCTTCTCCATCTCTTTGTACTTGTTGCGCGCGCTGGTTGGCAGGTCAACGTAAACCACGTTCTTGATCGGGTCCTTCAGGTCGAACCAATCCTTCGGGTCGATCGTCAGGCAGATGTCCTTCAGCCGCTCCTGTATCTGTTCCTGCGCGTAAGGCATGATCACCGGCACGATGCCGACTTTGTGGCTTATCGCGTCCTTGATCTTTTTGTAGGCGAACCACCGAGACTCGAACGCGTCGTAGCTCTTGCCGAGCCGCTCACCTGCATCGAGAAACCAAGTCTGACCCCACAGGTCTTTCAGCCCGTTCGGCGACGGCGTGCCGGTCAGATTGATCCAGCGCTCGACATCGGTGTGTGCGATGCCGGCCAGCGCCTGCGCACGCACGCCGCCCTGTCGCAGGCGGAAGCCCTTCAGTCGGGTGCTCTCGTCAGACACCACGGTCGCGAACGGCCACGGCTTTCTCTTCTCGGTGTAGTAGTCGCGCAACCACAGCAGGTTGTCGTAGTTCGTCGCGAACACCGGCACGTCCTTCTTCAGCGCAGCTTCGCGCTCGGCCTTGCCGCCGGTAACCGATACGACCTCGAGGCCGGAGAGGTGGTCCCACTTCTTCGACTCGGTTGGCCACGTCGAGATGGCCACCCGCTTCGGCGCCAGCACCAGCGTCGGCCTGTCTTCGCCCGCCACGTTGTGCAGGTTGTCGAGAAAGGTCAGCGTCGTGACCGTCTTGCCCATGCCCATGCCGGCCCAGAGGGCGCAGCGCGGGACATCGGCGAGATGGTCAGCACCGATCAGCTGGTACGGTCGAGGCGTGAACTTCATGCGAGTAGGTACGCCAACGCGTCGTCGATAGATTCACGGGAATCGAGCACGACCACAGCCTGCCCGTGTGCGCGCATGCGTTTATGCTCGCGCAGTTGGTGCGACTCAGGCTCCTCGCCGGTTGCCTTCAGTTCAGCCCACAACGTGCGGCCAAACAGAAAAGTGTTCGGCTGCTTGGCCATCAGCACCCAGTCGGGCGCGCCGTCGCGTCCTTCCCACACCACCTTGCGCGCGAGGATACCGTTGGCCTTCGCCTGCTCGAGCAGATACTTTTTGACTTCGCGTTCTTTCACCAGAGTGCCTCCCCACATTGTTCAACGGTCGGCACCCAGCGCGCCGGCTTCGGTTGAATGATTAAAGTAAAGCCGCTTTGCATAAAGCGAGCGGCGTCTTCCTTGGTCCAGAACTTCCTGAACAGCAGGCCGTCATCATCGTACACCCAGTAGCGCATCACACGCCCCGGGCAACTGCAGACAACATGTTGATAACCTGACCGAGCGCGCGCTGATACCACGGGAACACAGGCCCGACCGTGATCAGGTTGCGGGTGTCGGTCGTGCGCTTGTAGCGCACCTGCACTTCGGCGAACTGCCCAATGATTGGCTTGCTCATTGTTGTTCTCCTGTAGCGTTGGCGATGGTGGCATCTGCTAAATGCGCGATCATATGCGGTTGATTGCCAAGCGGTGTTTCTTTCCTATACCGAATAAGCAATGACACCAACTCAGCATTCACCTCATGCAAGCGGCGTAGTTCGGCGGCGACTCGGCAATAATCTTCATGGATAGCTTGCGAGTGAACCCCAGTGTTGTAGCGTTCGACCATATCAGCCAGCCGCAGGGCTTCGGATTGTTTATCAGTCATTGTTGTTCTCCTGTAGCTTTGGCGATGGCGGCGCGGGCGTTATCCGCGATTGGCAAAAGCGCATGCTCCATGCCGCGTAGGTGAGCGACTGTTTCAAGCAAGAACGTGGTTTGCTCTAAAGCCACTATCAGCTCATTGCGTGTTTGCATTAACTCTCGAAGATGAATTGCTGTGTTTTTTCGGATCAATGCCGCTACATGCACAGACCCTTTACGCGGCAACTCGTAGTAATCCACAAGCCTATTGTGAAAGTTTTGCAGATTTTGCGTTGCGTTGTTCACGGCGCCACCTTGATGAAGGTAACGGCCGCGTCGTACAGCGCGATCACGTCGATGACAATGACGACAGCGGCGACGAGCGCCACGATGCTGCCGACTACGACGATGGTGTCTTTGTCTTCAAACATTTTTATCTCCGGTTGAATTGAACACAGCTGCATATTAGCAGCTGCGAATAAACCTTGCTGTTGTATTTTAGCCACGTCGTTTACTGCCGTCGATTTTGCCGTAGTGGTAGCCTTGCTCGTATCCGTAGCGGTACGCCTCGCGGCGCTCCTTCGGCTCTTTGTCGTACTCCTCTTGCAGGTCGATCAGTTGCGCCAGCAGCGCGGCGGTTTCTGTTCGGCCCTCGATGTAGGCGAGGCGCTCCTGTTCCTGCAGTGTCAGGCTCGATAGCAGCATGTCAGTCCTTTCTGTAGCGGGTGGTTTCAAAGCCGGCGGCGGAGAGCGGCAGCCCCTGCGCCCACGGCGGATTAGTTGACATCAGGTCGGCCAGCTCGAGGTGCGAATACTCGGGCTTGTCTGGTGTCTCGGTCAGTAGTTCATCGTGCACCGACAGCACGATCTCGTAGCCGGCCTCCTCGATCGCCGGCATGTTGTGGGCCAGCACGTCGCGCGCGATCGCCTGCACGATGTTCTCGACCAGCTTGCCGCCGTAGGTCTTGATGCGGGACCAGCGGCGGGTGAACTGGTTGACGCCCATGTAGCTGATCTGCCCGTCCTCCGCGACCTGCGGCTGGGTGTAGCAGAGCACCCGCCCGGATGGCAGCCGGATGCGCAGCCACGCGCCGTCGCGCCTGATCTTCAGCATGCGCACGTCGTAGGTCACCTTCGGGTTCTGGATAGCCATGCGCACCGCGTCGCCGACGTCCTTCCACAGCGAGACCGTTGCCGGGTGCGCCTCGCGCCACGACTTCTTCAGCACCTCGCAGGCGACGTATACGTTGCGCTCGAGGCCCAGCGTGCGGCGCTTCTTCTGCGCCCACTCCCAGATGATGTACGCCTGCGCAATCGCGCTCTTGTCGGCGGTGCTGTGCACCGCGTCGGCGAGCTCGTCGAGGTCCATGTTGTAGACCGCGGCAAAGGTAAGGAAGGCGGCGACCCCGCCCTCGTAGCCGAGGCCCAGCTCCTGCACCTTACCGATCTGTCGCTGCTGCCCCTTGACCGTCTTCGGGTCCACGTTGAAGCTGCGGCCGTAGGCCACGTTGTAGAGGTCGGGCCCGGTGCCGGCGTCATACTCCGCGAACGCCTTCAGCTTCCAGTCCTCGCCCGCTACCCACGCCAGCACCCGGCCCTCGATGTTGGCCAAGTCGGCGATGCACAGCTTGCGCCCCTGCGGCGCGACGATGCAGCCGCGGATCAGGTTCGCTGTCAGCTTCATCACGTCGTCGAACACGAGGTCGGCGTGGCCCTGCTTCAGCGCCTGCACGCCCTGCTCGATGTACTGCAGCTCGAGCTCACCGGTCAGCGCCTTAATCGTAACGCCCGCCCAGTTCGCGATATGCCCAACGTCCGGGCGCGGCATGTTCTGCGGCTGGAAGACTCGGCCCGCCCACCGAGCGGTGCGCTGCGCGCCGGCGAACTGCAGGGTATTGCGCAGCCTGCCGTCGGCGCTTGTCGCATTCAGCAGCGCCTTGTACTTGGCGGTCGATGTCTTCGTTGCCTCGAGTCGAATCTCGATCAGCAGCTTGACCGCCGCCGGCAGCGCGTCGTCCTCGAGCGCGCGGCGCAGCGTGTCCGACTTCATGTCTGGCAGCTCGACGTCGTAATACTCGACGATGTGTTTCAAGAGCGCGTCACGCTTCGACACGCTCTCGACGTCGCCCATCGTTACCTCAGACACCTTAGTCTTGAGGCGAGCCTTTTCCTTTTCTGCCGCTTCAGTGGCTCCAGTGGCCAGCTTACGATCCACACAGAAACCGCGGTCGTTAATCTTCTGGTCAAGGTGCCACAGCGCGAGCTCAGGTGCTCCCAGCTTGTAATTCCAAGAAGGCAGGCGGCGATCGATTTCACGCATCGCCACGATGTCCTGCCGGCTGTACTCAAGAAACTCTGCCCACTCTGTAGGATGCGTCTCACGGGTCTTCCTCCGTAGCTTCTGCCCCTTCGGGGCCGGTTTACAAAACATCTGAATTAACTGTTTGCCGCGCTTGTCCTTCGCAAGGTCCGACTCAACGCCGAGCGCGTCGCCGATTTTGTCGAGCGCGCCGGGCAGGCCGTGCGACATGGCCTTGATCATGGTGTCCATCCACCGTTCGATGGGCACGTCGATGCCCCAGCAGTGGCGCAGCAGGGTGCGGTCGAACATGCTGTTGTGGGCGATGATGGTGACGCGGGGGTCGCGCAGGAAGCCCATCAGCACGGGGAGCGTGCCATCGTTTGGCGCGGTGCAGTCGATCACCACTGGCTCACCGTCGTCGATCGCCCACTGGGCGACGGTGATGTAGGTCGATTCGTGCTCAGCGTAGCGGTGTGTGCTGTGCGTTTTCAGGTCGCACTCGCTATAGGTCTCTAGGTCTAGCCAGAGGATCGTCATCAAAGCTCCAGATAAAATAAATGCCCGTCTTTCCGGGCTGTCAGTCTGCGCAGATTAACCGCTTCTTATTGTGGCCCCCGGTTTTGCGCATGCCCCTCCGCATGGTCATTCAAGCGGGACGGAGGGGTTAGCGATCTGCACTCTATATCGCGCGACAACACGAATTGGAGAGCGGCCCCCGCATCAAATCATGCGATGTCGTCGGCGTCTGCGCCGTCGGAGACATCCTCGAACTCGTCGGCGTCTGCCGGGCGGCCTGCGCTGAAGGCGTCACCATCACGGGCGAACTGGACACCACGAAGCTGAGCGTTGATGCGCTTGCCGTAGGCGTTGTCCTGAGCCCAGAAGTCGATCGACGCGTTGACGTAGCAGCCGGCGTAGATCACGCCGTCGCGGTCGGTCAGCGGGGTCTTGTCCTTGTTGATCACGGTCGGACGTGCGGAGACCTTGGCGGCACCGGAGACGAAGAGGTTACCTGCGAAGCCGTCGTAGGCGGGCTTGGTGTCGCCGTCGTGCAGCGCGACCTTGTCGGTCTTCTCGAGGCCCTTGACGACCGCGTCGGCCTTGTCCTTCCACTTCTCGGTGGCGACCGCTTTGATCGCGGCGTTCAGTTCCTTGATCTGCGGGTGATCCGGCGGCAGGATGAACGCGGCGCTGTAGCGCGGCTCGCCCTCACCGGCGACGGTGCTCGGCTCGAACAGGTTAGGGAACGCGATGCGCACGTTCTTCAGAAGGATGCGGCCTGCGGGTTTTGCGTTTGCGGTTGTCATATCAATTTGCCTTTCAGTTGTTTGATGGTTTTGTCGATGCTCTTTGCTACTTTCAATGCGCGCTCGAAACTGCTAGTGCGCGCCCCTCCCGGAAGTACCCAGCCCTCGGGTAAATCCTTGACGGCCTTTGCATAAGGGACAGTTGCGTCCCCCATGTTGATGTCTCGCAATCGGGTGCTCATTCTACCTCCGAAAAATCGTCCGCGACAGAATTTATTTCAAGCGCCGGCCGCGGATCGTCTGCCGGTGCTACATGTGGTTTACCATCGGCCTGCGTGATGTACTGCTGCAGGGTCGTCCACTCGCCCTCGCTGATGAGCTTCTGCTTGCGCAGCTTCTCGATCGCAGCGGGCCCCTTCAGCTTGCGGGTGTACAGCTCATCGTCCTCAACCGAGCCGCTCAGTGCGTCAACGATCCAGTCCTCTTTGCCTGCTACCCATGCGCGGTTGCCACGCTTGCCCTGCACCAGCTTCCAGCCCGGGATCACGGTGCCTGCCTTCAATCGCAGGTCGGCCTCAGCGCGCACCGATCGGCACCAGTCCTCGATCATGTCAACCTTGCGCAGGAACACTGCCAGCCATTCGGCGTCCTGATCCTCCGGCTTGCATTCAATATCGGAGGAGTCGAACTCGTCGGGGCTTGCGGCTGACACCCCAATCGTATCGGCCACCTCCTCCCGCAGCTTTGGGCACTTGGCTTTTCCTTTGCAGAACTTGCACTGCTCCTCGCCCGGCTTCAGGAAAGTGTCGCGCCACGCGGCATCGTTCGCCTTGTAGGTGAGCTCCGCCATCTTGGCGGCGCGCACTGCGGAGGCGCCCTTGGTTTTGCCCCATACGATTAGCTCGTCTTTGCTGAGGGTCCACTCGCTCGGCTTCGGGTTGATGCGGGGCTGATCAATGACCAACTGCACCTCGTCGAAGGTGTCGATCAGCAGGTCATACGCCTCCACCGCACCGAGCCCATACAGCATGAGCTGCGGGTTCTCGACGACATCAACCCACTGGCCTTTGCCGTACTTCAGGTCGATGATGATCAGGCGGTTGCCTTTGGCGATCGTCACGTCGCCGGTACCCCATGCGTTCTCCCGCTCCACGTCAATGTAGTTGCCGTAGTAGAGGCGCTGCTCCGGGAAGATGACACCGTCGTCGCCCGCGTATTCCTTGACTCGATCGACGACGCCCTGAATGTGTTCGACCATCTCCTCGTCCACCTCGATGTCGTAGCCGTCGGCCTGAATGATGCGGCCGAGGTACGCCGATGCGGGCTTGTCGTTGACCAGACACATTTCGAGCACCTCGTGGGCCGCTGTGCCCTCGGCAGCGTAGCTGGTGGACGAGCGCGGCGCGCCCTTCTCGAGCACCTTGCTGCCGGGGCAGAGCATGATCCGCTTAAAGCCGGACGCGCTCCACTCGCTGTGTGCTTCACTGGACATCGTTGATCCTCGTCAGCGGAATGCCGCTCTGCTCTGCAACCGCCTCGGCGATCTCCAGCGCGGTGCGGTGCGCCTCGCTGTCAGCGTTGAAGGTGCCCTCGAAGTTCAGGGTGAAGCCGACGGTGTCGCCGTCCTCGTCTTGAAATGTGATTGTCGCGATACTCATTACGCCTCCAGTGCCGCAGTGAACGCGGCGAGCGCTGCATCGTACTGCTCAGGCTTCAGCTCCTTGCCAGCCTTTGCGCCGAAGGTGCCGAGAATCTCGAGCGCCTTATCGCGGCCCTTCGCGTTGGCGACCTTCAGGATCGATGCCTGCACGGTCGGATAGTCAACGGTCGGGACCTCGGCGGCGGGCTCCGGCTCCGCCTGCCCGACCTTGGCCGGTGCCTCCTCCTTCGATGCCTTCGGCTTCGCGGCCTTCACCGCGTCGCGCTTGGCCTGCAGGTTTGCGCGTGCTGTGTCGTCAGCGCGGTTGACCTCGGCGCTGTCGAGGGCGGCCAGTGCGGCGCGCGCCTCGGCGGCCGTTGAAAACTCCAAAGTAATTTTGATGGTCATACGATCCTCACTTGTTGACAAACAGCTTGCCCTGCGAGCCCGGGCCTTTGGCCTCGATCGCTGCGATCGCCTGCTTCGCCTCCTCCTCGGTGTCGTAGGCGGTGTAATCGATGGCGTGCAGGCCGGCGTACTCGGCCACCAGATACTTGCGGGTGGTGCCTGCGATCGCCTCTTCGGCGGCCTTGTTGTTTTGCTTCACGATAACTTCGAGTCCGTTCATGGTTTTTTCCTTAGTAGGTGATGTCGATAATTTTGTAAAACAGTGCGAACGCTCTGGCCTGATCGTAGGTCCTGAACAGCGCCACGTTGTGCTCGCCGGAGGGTCGCATTATGCGGAAATAATCTTGGCCGTCAATCGTCTCCCTGAAAATTATGTAAGGGTAAATGTCCCCGAGGCTGTGCAGCTGTATCCCGGAGTCGGGGGCGTGCCCCCGGTACTCTACCGCGCTCACGCTGCAACCTCTTTCGCTGCGTAGAACTCTTTGACGTTGCCGAGGATGATGTCGATCTCGTCGAGCGCCTGACGCTGTTGCTCCTCGACGCGCTTCTGGTTTACAACCTTCGGCTCGCTGATGAACAGGGTGCGGTAGAAGTCCTCGTACAGCACGAACACTTCGAAGCCGCGCTCGAGGCGGGCAACCGATGCGGTCGTCACGAGCTGCTTGCGGGAGTTCTTGCTGGTGCTGATCTTAAGGACCTGATCGGTGCCCTCGATCTTGACGTTGGCTTCGGCCTTCCACTGACCGCGCTGATTGAAAATGTAGGATTTGATGTCCATTTTAATCTCCAGAAAAATTAAGTGATGAGTGATATTAGCACGAGCGCAAATTCTGTACTGTTGTATTTGCGCTACACAAGAAACTCGTCGGCGAACTGCTCGAAGTAGGTCAGGTCGAACTTGCCCCACTTGTCCGCGTTCGGGCCGATCAACTTGCCCACCCCGGAGCGCGGAAGGTAAACCGCGATGCAGTCCTGACGGAGCTCGACCGCGAGGTCGTAAATTACTTTGTCTATTTCGAAGATGCTGCCGACGGTGCTGACCTTGACGAAGAGGCCGGGCTCTAACACCAGCGTGCCGTCGTTGGTCTCGTACTGGTTCGTATAGGTCGCGCTCTTGACGCTGCTGAACTTCTGTTTCAGGTACTGCAGCGCCTGCTTGGCGCGCTCTTCGCACTGCAGCTGGGAGTTCACTTCGCCATTCACGTTCAGGCCGATGTTCAGTTCTACGATCATGTCAATCTCCGGTGGGGTTAGTAGTCAATGCCCTGCGCTTCGTAGCGCAGGCGTGTCCTGAGTTCATACTGGGCGAGCAACAGCTCCGGGGAAATTTGGTACTGATACCCCGCGAGGGCGGCTGCGGCTGTCAGGTTTTTGGCGCCTTCCAACCACTCCATCGCGTTGTCAAAGCGGTCGAAGGCTTCGGCGTCGTTAATCTGGTCTAGGGTGTTGATCGGCTTCATGTCAATCTCCAGTTCGTTTATCAATCAACCACAGCTGCATATTAGCACATGCTAAAACAGCTGTGTGTTGTATTTGCGCAACGTCACTTCAGCTCGATCTCGGCTTCCTCGAGCAGTTCCTCGAAGCGGTCCTCGATCGCGGCGATCCTGCTGTCAATCGCGGTGATGTTCTCCGGGTCCAGAATCTCCCACTCGATGTAGAGAATCTTGTCGGTCCGGTTGTTCCACTCGATCGCTTGCTCGAGGGTCAGTTCGTTGATGATGTCGGGCATGGATTCCTCCTCAATGGCTAGGGCGCGTTCTGCTTTGCAATCGTACATGGCGTCGAGTCTTGCTTCCTCGCGGCACTCGTATTCGGTATCCCACATGTCAATCTCCAATTCGTTTATCAATCAACCACAGCTGCATATTAGCACGTGCTAAAACTTTGTGTGTTGTATTTTCACAACTTGCTCAGATTTTTTAGCATGAGATAATACGGTCCTCCCTCAACCGAAAGTTTTAGCATGAGCAAATACCTGAAAGACTGGATGCGCGCGGCCAACGCCACGCAGCAGGAGGAGCTGGCCGACCGTATCGGCAGCTCCCGCAACTACCTGTACCACTTGGCGGGCGGCTTCCGCACCGCCTCCCCTGAGCTGGCGAAGCTGATCGAGCGCCATACCGCCGACATGCAGCGCCGCCCGGGCGGCAAGGAGCTGCCGCTCGTGTTCCGTACCGATCTGGCACCGGCCTGTGCCAACTGTGAATTCGCACAGAAGTGCCTCGGCAAGATCGCAACCCGCAACTAAACTCTGGAGTCTCCTATGGCAGACACATCATGGGGCGCAGGCCCCGATGAATGGGTCCACTTCGCCGACCGGCTCGACCTGATGGTCGACCTCCTCCCGGTGGTGAGCAACCCGAAGGCTGAGATCAGCCCCGACAGCAAGATGAAGCAGCTGGGCAAAACCCCCTCCCGGTATAACAACGGGGGCCTCGTGGTCGGGTTCCCGCAGTGGACCCAGCACGTCACGACCGACCGCGACATCGCTCGCTGGGTCAAGCAGCGCGACTACGGTATCTGCCTGCAGACCCGTGAGGTCCGCGCGCTGGACATCGACATCGACGACCCCGCGCAGGCGCAGCGTGTCGTGGACCTGATCGAGCTGACACTGGGCGGCCTGCCCACGCGGTACCGCTCGAACAGCGGCAAGGTCCTGCTGGCGTTCCGCATGCCCGGCGAGTTTGCAAAGCGCATCATCCGGACCGAGCACGGCATCATCGAGTTCTTGGCCACCGGCCAGCAGTTCATCGCCATCGGCACCCACACCAGCGGCGAGCGGTACCAGTGGAAGGGCGGCCTGCCAGATGAGATGCCGGAGGTCACACCTGCCGAGTTCGAGGGGCTGTGGGCTGCGCTGGTCGAGGCGTTCGCGATGGAGGGCGGCGACACCCGGGTGCGCAATGGACTGATCCCGACCGTCGCCCGCAGGCGCGACGACGTGAACGACCCCGTGGTCGGCTACCTGCAGGACACCGGCATGGTGCGCGAGTGGAGCCGGGACGGCCGGGTGCATATCGCCTGCCCTTGGGAGCACGAGCACACCAGCGACAGCGGACCCAGCGCGACAAGCTGGTTCCCCGCAGGCGTGGGCGGCTTCGCGCAGGGCCACTTCAAGTGCCTGCACGCGCACTGCGCATCGCGCACCGACGGCGACTTCCTCGAGGCGATCGGCTATGTGGCCAGCGAGTTCGAGGTGATCGTGCCGGAGGCTGGCGAGAGCGAGCCGGAGCCGTGGCCGGTATTCACTCGAGACAAGAACGGCAGGATCGAGAGCACCGCCGACAACGCTGTGCACGCGATCGCGCGCGCCGACATCATCCGGTGCCGGGTGGCCTATGACGAGTTCAAGGACTCGATCATGGTCGCGCCCGAGGGCACCGCCAGCTGGCGTCCGTTCATGGACACCGACTACACCACGATCAAGATCGAGCTCGAGCGCCGCGGGTTCAAGGGCCCGGGCACCGAGCTGGTCCGCGAGGGCGTCAAGCTGGTGGCGCACCGCAACCGGTTCGACAGCGCGATCGACTGGGCCAACGGCCTGCAGTGGGACGGCATCGAGAGGGTCGAGATGTTCTTGGCCACCCACTACCGCGCCGAGGACAGCGACTACTCGCGGGCCGTCTCGCTCTACATGTGGACGGCGCTGGCCGGCCGGTGCCTGAAGCCGGGGACACAGGCGGACATGTCCCCCATCTTCGTCAGCGGTCAGGGCACCGGCAAGACCCGCGGCATCCGGGCGATGGCACCTGAAGAGGGCAGCTTCGTCGAGGTCAACCTCGAGCACCGGGACGACAACCTCGCCCGCGGCCTGCGCGGCAAGCTGGTCGGCGAACTGGCCGAGCTTCGCGGCCTGCTGACCCGGGACGCGGAGTCAATCAAGGCGTGGATGACCCGTACACATGAGGAGTGGATTCCGAAGTATCAGGAGTTCGCGGTCCGCTTCCCGCGGCGCCTGCTCTTCATCGGCACCACGAACGAGGACGAGTTTCTGGCGGACTCGACCGGCGAGCGCCGGTGGCTGCCGATCCGGGTCGGCGAGAGCGACATCGAGATGATCGAGCGGGACCGCGATCAGCTCTGGGCGGAGGCTGTGGCCTTGTTCAAAGAGAAAGGGATTATCTGGCGGGAGGCACAGGAGCTGGCGGTCGAGCACCACGCGGAGTTCAAGGTGCAGGACAGCTGGGAGGGCCCGATCAGGCGCTGGCTCGAGACCGATGAGATGGACTCGGAGGAGGGCGTGCCACGCAAAATGCAGCCCTTCAAGCTGCACGAAATGCTGTCGTCGGCGCTCGGTTTGGACCCCAAAAATGTTAGCAGGCGCGAAGAATTAAGGGCCGCCCGCGTACTGCGCACACTTGGGTTACGTCGGGGCTCGGCGAGGCTGAACGGGCAAGTGCAAAAATGTTGGCATTTTGCCATTGAGAGTTTGTAAGTGGTCACTCTCATGTCAGAGTGTAAATTGTTACCTAACTTTAGGGTTACAAGCGAAAAGTTGGGTAACAAAAAAATGCAGGAAACATGCGGGTTCTGCGCTTGTATCCTTTGTAACCCTTCTTTCCAACTTAAAGGATAGAAATAGAAATAGCAATACCTGAGTAAAACAGTAGGATATATATAAATTTGGGGGAAAGGTTGGGAAAAGGGGGGTCACTTTGGTTACACGGGTTACATGGGTTACGAGGAGGTAAGATGAGCAAAAAATTTTTGGCGCTGAACGAGCGCAGTTACCGGGTCGGCGAGACGCACCATCGCGCGAAGCTGACGGATCAGCAGGTCGATAAAATTCGCGACCTGCACGAGGACGACGGGCTCGGGTACCGCACGCTGGCTCGGATGTTCGACGTGAGCAAATCGACAATCAGGGACATCTGCCGGTATGACACCCGGGCCCAGACCCCGGTGACGTGGCGCGTCATCAAGGGTTCGGATATTGGCAACAGCTAACAGGAGAATCGCGGCATGAGTTATCCAGCATGGGCAATGCCCTTCCTCGACCACCTGCGCGAAAGCGCGAACATCTCGGCCTCGGCTCGCGCGGTAGGCGTCAGCTCGAGTGCGGTCTACGCGTTGCGCGAACGCGATGCGGACTTCGCGGCATCATGGGATGAGGCGCTCGAGGACGCGTATGACATGCTGGAGGCAGAGGCCCGCCGTCGCGCGTTTGCGGGCGTCGATGAGCCCGTCTTCTATCAGGGTCAGGAGTGCGGCGTCGTTCGCAAGTACAGCGACGGCCTCGCCCAGTTCCTGCTGAAGGGCTACCGACGCAAGAAGTTCGGAGACAAGACCGAGCTGACCGGCGCCGACGGCGGCGCGCTGCTTATCGACGACACCGCGCGCGCATCGCGCATTGCCCAGCTGATGGCGCTGGCCGCTGAACGCAAAGAGAACGAGGACCTAGCATGAGCGCCGCCGTGATGTTCTTCCTCGGCTTCTCGGTTGGCGTCGCCGTCAGCCTGTGCGCTGCGGCGCGGCTGCTGTGCAAGATCGGTGACATGCTGACCCTGCGCTGGTGACATGACCCCACAACAGGCGAAGGACCTCGAGCGGTACCTGACCGATGCCGAGCGCGATGAGCTGAACCAGCTGATCGCTGCCGACCTGAAGCAGCACGCGTGGCGCCCGCTGCCCGGACCCCAGACGATGGCCTACGAAAGCAGGGCCGATGTCATCGGCTTCGGGGGCGCAGCAGGCGGCGGCAAGACCGACTTGGCCGTGGGCCTCGCGCTCACTCAGCACACCCGATCGCAGGTATTCCGTCGCGAGGGCCCGCAGTTGAAGGGCATCACCGACCGCATCAAGGAGCTGGTCGATCACAACCTGATCACCGGCAATCCGCCGGTGTACAACGATGGCCAGCGCCAGATCGAGTTCAACTCGATGCCGAACCTCGGCGATGAGACCAAGTATCAGGGCCGGCCGAAGGACCTGCTGGTCATCGACGAGGCAGCCAACTTCCTCGAGCAACAGGTGCGATTCGTCAAGGGCTGGGTGCGAACGACCAAGCCCGGCCAGCGCACTCGCACGCTGCTGACATTCAACCCACCGACCTCGGCCGAAGGCAGGTGGATCATCGACTTCTTCGGGCCTTGGCTCGACAAGAAGCACCAGCTTTACCCGACCGACCCCGGCGCGCTGCGCTATGTCTACGTTGACCCAGCCAGCGGCAAGGACATCTGGATCGAGGACAACGACAGCAGGCCATTCATCCTGCAGGGCCCGACCCGCGTGTACGACTTCAACCCTGACGCCTACAGGCCCGAAGACGTGGTGCGCCCTGAGTCTCGCACCTTCATCCCGTCGCGCATCACCGACAACCCCTTCCTCGTATCGACCGGCTATCTGCAACAGCTGCAGGCGCTGCCCGAGCCACTGCGCAGTCAGATGCTGCTGGGCGACTTCCACGCCGGCATGGAGGACGACCCTTGGCAGGTGATCCCGACCGCGTGGGTCGATCAGGCGATGGCCCGCTGGAAGGAGCGCAGCCCCAAGGGCGAGATGCTGAGCTTGGGCGTTGACGTCGCCCGCGGTGGCAAGGACAACACGACGATCGCCTGCAGGCACACCGACATGTGGTTCGACCGCGCGCAGGTATTCCCGGGCAGCGAGACCCCTGACGGGCCGAAGGTGATGGGCCTAGTGATGGCCACCGTGCGCGACCGCGCACCGATTCACCTCGACGTGATCGGCGTCGGCGCATCGCCCTACGACTTCCTGCGGGAGGCTAGGCAGGACGTGTACGGCGTCAACGTCGCGGAGCGCCCGACACGTTCCGACAAGACGGGAAGGCTCGCCTTCTTCAACCTGCGCACCCAGCTGTGGTGGGCCATGCGCGAGGCGCTCGACCCCGCCAACGATCTCGGCGTTCAACTCCCGCCCGACCCGCAGCTGGCGGCCGAACTGTGCGCCCCGCGGTGGGCGATGTCGGGCACGACGATCAAGGTCGAGTCCCGCGACGACATCATCGACCGCATCGGCCGAAGCCCTGACCGCGCGACCGCCTACCTGCTGGCGCTGATGGACACACCAAAGATCAGCAACATGCGCAGGACCAGCGACCGCGAAGAGGTCCTGAACCACGATCCCTACGCCAACATCTAAGAGGACAACCATGTGTGTACCGACAAACCGCACCCCCGGCGCAACCACAACGGCGCCCCGCAACGAGCCGGTTGACCCGTCGAGCCAGTACAACACCAAGCTGACCGACGCAGAGGAAAAGCAGTTTCAGGAGTGGGCCGCGAAGAACAACCGCACGAAGGACACCGAGGACTACGACCTGCGCGGCTTCTGGAAAAACAAGGAAGACTTCGCGGACAACGGCCACGGCAGCGACAGGTACAAGAAGCCGAATCACCCGACCTTCAGCGATCAGAGCCAGTACAGCACGGCCAACAACAGGGGCGGCAAGTGGACTGAAGATGCAAACGGCAAGGTGACCTTCACGCCCTCAGAGGCCAACTTGAAAAACATGTCGGCCGACCAACTGCAGCGGTACTTTGACAAGTACGAGCCGGGCGTAACGCTGAACCTTCCAAAGAAGGCGAAAAAGTAAGGTTCGGATAAGGCTTGACCAAAGCAGTACAGTCCGGGCAATTACCCTGAAAGGATACTGCTATGTGTTTTGGTGGAAGCGCCCCTACACCGCCGCCGGCACCTGAACCGCCGCAGGCGGTCAAGGCCCCGGACATCGCGGGCTATACCAGCTCAAAACGCAAGCCGGGCGCAGGTGCTATGGCAGGCGGCACGCTCCTGACCGGCCCCGCCGGTATCGCGTCCAGCGAACTGAGCGTGGCGAAACCCTCACTGCTTGGACAGTAAACGATGGCATACCAAACACCCCGCGAAGTAAAGATGCGCCGCAAGTCGGCGCTCTACTCTGAGCGCTCGAGCTGGGACTCGCACTGGCGAGAGATCAGCGACTATCAGCTGCCGCGCGCGGGGCGTTTCTTCCACACTGACCGCAACCAAGGCAAGAAGCGCCACAACAACATCTACGACAACACGGCGATGTTCTCGCTGCGCACGCTGTCCGCCGGCATGATGGCCGGCATGACTAGCCCGGCGCGCCCGTGGTTCCGCATCGGCATCAAAGACAAGGACCTGATGGAGGCCAGCTCCGTCAAGGCGTGGCTGCACAGCACCGCTGAGCTGATCCGCTCCATCTTTGCCCAGTCCAACACCTACCGCGCGCTGCACTCGATCTACGAGGAGCTCGGCGCCTTCGGCACCGCGGCCGACTTCGTGCTGCCCGACTTCGACAACGTGATCCACAACTACCCGCTGACAGTCGGCGAGTACGCGATCGCGACGAACCACAAGGGCGAGGTTGACACAATCGTGCGCGAGGTGGACATGACCGTCTCGCAGATCGTCGGCCAGTTCGGCCTCGACAACGTGAGCCGCTCCGTTAAGAACATGTGGGACAGCGGCAACTACGACTCGTGGGTGACGATCATCCACATGGTCGAGCCACGCCGCGAGCGCGACACGACGAAGATGGACCCGAAGAACAAGAAGTTCGCGTCGGTCTACTTCGAGTCGGGCTCGGACAACCCGGACAAGTTCCTGCTCGAGTCTGGCTACAAGCGTTTCCCGGCGCTGACCCCGCGATGGGTTGTGACCGGCAACGACATCTACGGCACCAGCCCCGGCATGGAGTGCTTGGGCGATGTCAAGCAGTTGCAGCACGAACAGTTCCGCAAGGCGCAGGCGATCGACTATCAGGTCAACCCGCCTCTGCAGGTTCCGAGCCAGTACAAGGACCACACGAAGGCGCGCCTGCCGGGCGGCGTCTTCCACGTTGATGCGACCAGCCCGGGCGGCGGTGTGCGCTCCGCGTTCGAGGTCAACCTCAACATGCAGCACCTGCTGCTGGACATCGAAGACGTGCGCATGCGCATCAAGTCGGCCTACTACGCCGACCTATTCCTGATGCTGGCCAACGACACCCGCAGCGGTATCACCGCGACCGAGGTTGCGGAGCGCCACGAGGAGAAGCTGCTGATGCTGGGCCCGGTGCTTGAGCGCCTGCACAACGAGCTGCTATCCCCGCTGATCGACATCACCTTCGAATCCTGCCTCGAGGCAGGCATTCTGCCGCCGATTCCGCGCGAGCTCGAGGGCATGGAGCTCGACATCGAGTTCATCTCGACGCTGGCACAGGCACAGCGCGCCGTCGCTGCGCAGGGCATGGACCAGCTGATCACCCGCGTGGGCGCAATCGCCGGCATGAAGCCGGAGGTCATCGACAAGATTGATTTCGATCAGATGATCGACGACACCGGCGACATGTTCGGCGTCAACCCGAAGCTGATCCTGCCGGACAACGTGGTGGCCCAGATTCGCGCCGACCGCGCCAAGCAGATGCAAGCGCAGCAGGCCGCCGCCATGATGCCGACGATGGCGGACGCCGCGAAGACCGTGGGCGAGACCGACACAGCCGGTGTGCAGGACGTGATGAACATGTTCCAAGGCTACGGCACCCCGTCGCCTTCGCAGGTCTAAGCGATGGCCTATCGTCTACACGGCGGCATCGTACCCCACGTCATAGACGACTTTGGCAATATCGTCGGCGTCAAGGACGCGAACGATGGGCAGGAGCACCTGTTCGTCTTCGACGGGGAGGCGACGAACAGCATTCAGTTCGACACCACCCCGGACACCAGCGTGCCGCTCTCGCCGGGCGAGCTGCGCTGGAATGTGAGCGACGGCACCCTCGACCTCGAGCTGCTGAACGGCGTCACCCTGCAGATCGGTCAGGAGCAGAACCGCCTGTTCCGCAACAACACCGCCAACGACATCGCCAACGGCAGCGCGGTCTACATTACGGGCTCGACCGGCGTGTTCGCGACGATGTCGCTGGCGCAGGCCAACAACGAGGTGGGCTCCTCTGTCGTCATTGGCGTGACCACGCAGGATGTCGTCAAGAACACCGAGGGCTACGTCACCACCTTCGGCCTTGTGCGCGATCTGGACACCTCGGCCCTGACCGAGGGCGCCGCGGTCTGGCTGTCGCCGACTGTAGCTGGCGGCCTGACTACCACAAAGCCAAGCGCACCTCAGCACCTCGTGCTGATCGGCTACTGCATCCGGAGCCACCCGAATCAGGGCTCCATCTTCGTCAAGGTGCAGAACGGCTACGAGCTCGAGGAGCTGCACAACGTCAAGATCACGAGCCCGACCGACGGTCAGGTGCTCAAGTATCAAGCCTCCACAGGACTGTGGATCAACGCTAACCCGTAAGGAAAACCCATGAAGCTCATCGACATGAAGCGCCAGTCTGAGACTGAAGACTCCACCATGCTGTCGCCCAAGATGCAGGACGAGTACCCGTGGGGTCTGCGTCTGTCGCTTGATGACGAGACCCTGACCAAGCTGGGCATGGGCGGGCTGCCGAAGATTGACGCCGAGTACAAGCTGGTGGCTCTGGCCTGTGTCGTCTCGATCAGCCAGAACGAGTCGGCCGAGGGCGCACCGCGACGCCACGTCGAGCTGCAGATCGAACAGATGGTGCTGGCCCCCGCCGCCGAAGAGGAAGATGAAGGCAAAGCAATGGCCAAGGGCATGTACCCGTCGATGATTGGGTAATGGTGCGGTTATCCGTTTAAGCAAGGACTAAAGTGCGACCAAATACGCAAAGGGACCCGATCGACATTCGGAAGCAACAGCAGGAGGCGGAGCGCTTGGAGCGCGTCGCCGAAGCAAAGCGCCGAAGGGACATCGAAGACTTCAAGACGCTGATGAAGACGAGGGAAGGCCGCCGGTTTATCTGGCGCCTCCTGAGCGAAACCGGTATCTACCACTCGAGCTTCACCGGCAACAGCGAGACGTTTTTCAGGGAAGGGAAGAGAAGTATTGGCTTGATCCTAATCGGAGAACTCCATACGATCTGCCCCGAACTTTATGCAGTAATGGTCGAGGAGCATCAGAAAGATGACAACTGAATCGCTGCTTACCGGTCAAGACTCCACTGACACCGGGATACAACAGCAAAATGCCGGCAACGGCGAAACGAAGGTAACCGACGAACCGAAGCTGGATGGCGAAGAAGGCCAGAACACCAACGGTGAAGGTGCCGAGGGCAACAAGAACGAGGAAGACAAGGCGACCGAAAAGGTAATCCCCGAGTCCTACGAATTCGATATGCCCGACGGAGTGACGATCGATGCGGTGGCTGCAGATGATCTAGCAGGCATCGCCAAAGAACTCAAGCTGTCCAAAGAGGAAGCGCAGAAGGTGGCGGACGTAGGGGTCAAGATGGCCCAGCGTCAGGCAGAGGCCCACCAGAAACTGGTTTCCGGTTGGATCGAGTCGGTGAAAACCGACAAAGAGATCGGCGGCGATGGGCTGAACGAGAACCTCGCAACAGCGCGCAAAGCGATCGATACCTTCGGCTCGCAGGAACTGAAGGACCTCTTCAACCAATGGGGTATTGGTAACCACCCCGAGGTTGTGAAGTTCGCAGTGAAAGTTGGCAAAGCAATTTCCGATGACGGATTTGTGCGTGGCGGGAACACTACCCCACCGAAGTCGGCAGCGGAAATTATGTATCCCTCTATGATTAAAAAATGAAAGGTAAATCATGGCAACTCTGAACACTTTTATGCCGACGCTGGCGGACATCGCCACCCGTCAAGACCCGGACAGCTCGATCGCGCAAGTCATTGAGCTGCTGAACCAGACCAACCCGATCCTCGAAGACATGACTTGGATCGAGGGCAACCTGCCGACGGGCCACAAAACCACCATCCGTTCGGGCCTCCCGGTCGGCACTTGGCGTAAGCTGAACTACGGCGTTCAGCCGGAGAAATCGACCACCGTTCAGGTGACCGATACCACCGGCATGCTGGAAAGCTACGCCGAGGTTGACGTTGATCTGGTCAAGCTGAACAACAACGAAGCAGCCTTCCGCCTGTCGGAAGACCGCGCGTTCATCGAAGGCATGAACCAGACGATGGCCACCACCCTGTTCTACGGTGACGCATCGCTGGACCCGGAAAAGTTCACCGGTCTGGCCGCTCGCTACTCGCAGAAGTCGGGCGTTGAGAACGGCGAGAACATCCTGCTGGGCGGCGGCTCGGGCTCGGACAACACCTCGATCTATCTGGTCGTGTGGGGCCCGAACACCGTGCACGGCATCTACCCGAAGGGCAGCACCGCTGGCCTGCAGGTCAAGGACCTCGGCGAAGACACCGTCTACGACGCCAACGGCGGCCGCTTCCAAGCGTTCCGTACCCACTACAAGTGGGACTGCGGCATCACCCTGCGCGACTGGCGCTACGTCGTTCGTATCGCGAACATCGACATCAGCGACCTGACCAAGAACGCAGCTTCGGGCGCCGACCTGATCGACCTGCTGGCACAGGCTGTTGAGATTCCGCCGAACCTCGCGATGGGTCGTGCCGTGTTCTACGCGAACCGCACCATCACCAGCTTCCTGCGTCGCCAGATCGCCAACAAGGTTGCAGGCTCGACCCTGTCGATGGACGACGTTGCAGGCCGCAAAGTGCTGACCTTTGATGGCATCCCGTTCAAGCGCACCGACGCGCTGCTGAACACCGAAGCCACCATCTCCTAATCTGAAAGGACAAAACCATGATTATCGATAAGCTCCTTCAGGTGTCCGACGCTCAGGCGGTGACGGCTTCGGCCGCATCGACCGACGTGATCGACACCGGCGTTGCGAACCGCTCCATCGGCGACGTGACCTCGCTGGCTGCTGTGATCACCGTTGACGAAGCCGCTGCCGCAGCCGGCGCCGCCACCGTGACCTTCAGCCTGCAGGACTCGGCAGACAACTCGACCTTCACCGACGTGGTGGCCTCGGCCGCTATCGGCAAGGCCGCGCTGACCGCCGGCGCGCAAGCTGCAGTGTTCAAGCTGCCGCCGAACCTGCGCCGCTACATCCGTGTGTACTACACGGTCGGCACCGGTCCTCTGACCGCCGGCAAGTTCAGCGCGCAGATCGTGATGAACTACAACCGTCAGCGCGCGTATCCGAACGCAGTCTAATAGGAGGTAGCCCATGACGATTAAAGTCAAAGCAACCGGCAAGGGCTACTACGGCGGCCGAGTCTACTCGGCCGGCGCAGAGTTCAGCGTCGAAAGCAAGGCGCAAATCGGCAGCTGGATGGCTGTAGTTACTGAGGAAATCAAGGCACCGAAACCTCAGAAGGGCGGCAAGAAGGATGAGCCGCAAGTCACCCAGTCCGCTGAGACTGACGATCTGGCCTAACGGCTGACAGCAGGAAGAACAGGGCCGCCACGAGCGGCCCTGTTTGTAACGAGGAGTGAAACGTGGCGAACGCCGTAGACATCTGCAACATCGCACTCTCTCACCTCGGCTCCGACGCCGTGGTGACCTCTATCTCTCCGCCCGACGGTAGCGTCGAGGCGGGCCGCTGCGCGCAGTTCTATCCGATCGCGCGCAAGGTCATGTTGTCGGTAACCAACTGGTCCTTCGCTACGAAGCGCGTTGCGCTCGCGGAGGTTACCAACCCCAGCAGCGTGTGGCTCTATGCCTACGCCCAGCCGGCCGACTGTCTGAAGCCTATTCACATTTTCAAGCTCGGCGCCGAAGAGGAAGACACAGCGGACTTTGAGATCGAAGACGGTGTGATCCTGACCAACGAAGCGGAGGCCGTGCTCAAGTACACCCGCGACGTGACCGACACCACCAAGTACAGCTCGCCATTCGTGTCCGCACTGAGCTGGATGCTGTCGTCCTACCTCGCAGGGCCGATCATCAAGGGTGCCGCCGGCGCAAACGCGAGCACCTCTTTGCTTGAGCGTGCAATGGTCGAGGCGCGCGCAGCTGGTGCGAACGACGCCAACCGATCGGACGTGAAGACAGACGACTTCGTTCCGCAGTCGCTGGGGGTCCGGTAATGCCAAAGCTCATTGCGCGCTCGTTTGCAGGCGGCGAGATCACGCCTGAGCTGCTGGGCCGAATCGACCTCGGCAAGTTCCAGACCGGTCTCGCACTGTGCCGCAACTTCATCGTTCTGCCGCACGGTCCTGTGACGCGCCGCCCGGGCACGAAGTTCGTGCGCGAGGTCAAGAACAGCGCGCACACCACGGTGCTGATCCCGTTCGCGTTCAGCGCCGACCAGACAATGGTGCTCGAGTTCGGCAACCTATATGTTCGCTTTCACACGATGGGCGGAACCCTTGAGTCGTCGCCGGGCACCCCCTATGAGGTGGCAACCCCTTACGCGCACGCCGATCTGCCGCTGCTGAAATTCACGCAGTCGGCCGACGTGCTGACGCTGACGCACCCAAGCTATGCCACCCGCGAGCTGCGCCGACTGGGCGCGCTCAGCTGGACGCTCAGCACCACCTCGTTCGCGCCAGTGCTGGCCGCGCCCGGCAGCGTGACCGCTACCGCCACCGGCACCGGTACCGTCAGCTACAGCTATAAGGTCACCGCATTAGCCGAGAACGGCGTCGATGAATCGCTTGGCTCCGCCACCGCTACCTGTACGAACAACCTGTCCACTGCCAACAACTACAACACCATCGCATGGGCGGCGGTGACGAACGCGGTGCGCTACAACGTCTACAAGCTGACCGGCGGCGTTTTCGCCTACATTGGCCAAGCCTCCGGCACCACCTTCAAGGACGACAACTTCTCGGGCGATCAGGCCAAGGTGCCGCCGGAAAGCATCATTTCGCTGAATGGTTCCGCCGGCAACTACCCGGGCGTCAGCACCTACCACGAGCAGCGCCGCTGGTTCGCCGGCACCGCCAACCAACCGCAGACCCTGTTCGCCACCCGCACCGCGACCGAGACCAACTTGACCTCGTCGATCCCGAGTCAAGCCGACGACGGCATTGAGGTAACGATCGCGGCGCAGCAGCAGAACAAGATTCGCCATCTGGTCCCGCTGTCGGACCTGATCGCGCTGACTGCAGGCGGCGAGTGGCGCGTCTCGAGCCAAGGCGCTGAAGCCATTACGCCGACCTCGATCTCGATCAAGCCGCAAGGCTATTCCGGCGCCAGCGAGACACAACCGGTCGTGACCTCGGGCTCGATCCTGTACGTTCAGGCGCAGGGCTCACATGTGCGCGAAATCTCCTACAACTGGGAGACCAGCGCCTACCGCTCGATCGACATGTCGATCATGGCGCCGCACCTGTTCAACAGCTACACGATCGATCGCATGGCATACGCCCGCGCGCCGGATCAGATGGCGTGGGCTGTGCGCAGCGACGGCACGCTGGTGTGCATGACCTATGTGCCGGAGCATCAGGTCTACGCGTGGCATCGGCACGACACCGACGGGCTATTCAAGTCGGTCTGCACTGTGGCTGAGGGCAACGCTGACGTGCTGTACGCCATTGTCGCGCGCACCATTGGCGCCTCGACGAAGAAATACATCGAGCGCCTCGAGTCCCGCTTTTTCTCCACACCAGCTGACGCCTACTACGTGGACTGCGGGCTGACCTACAGCGGCAGCCCGGCCACCGTTATCTCGGGGCTGTCTCACCTGAACGGTAAGACCGTGAACATCCTCGCCGACGGCGCGGTGCACCCGCAGCTGGTGGTGTCTGGCGGTTCTGTTACGCTGAACAGAGCAGCCAGCAAGGTGCATATCGGTCTGCCGATCACGGCCGACATCAAGACGCTGCCGCTCGTGTTTGAGCGCGCGGAGGCCAGCGGGCAAGGCACGATGAAGAACGTCAACAAGGTCCACATGCGGGTGTTCGAAAGCTCCGGCATCAAGGCGGGCCCGTCCTTCAGCAAGCTGACCCAGTACCCCGCCCGCAATGTCATGGACGATTACGGCGACGCCCCCGCGCTGCGGACCGGCGAGCTGGCCCTGACGATCGGCCCCTCGTGGAACACCGATGGCGCCATCTGTATCCGTCAGGAGGAGCCGCTGCCGCTGACGCTGCTGTCCCTGACGCCGGAGGTGGCCATTGGTGGTTGAGATTCTGGTCCGCCCCGTGGAGCCCGGTGACGTTGAACACGTCGCCGAGCACATGCGGCAGGCCGATCTCGACGAAATTGCAGCTATCGGCATCGACGATCCGGTCGAGGCCCTGACCCGCAGCATCGCTAACTCGACCAGCTGCTGGACCGGATGCGCGGACGGCGAGCCCGGGTGCATCTTCGGGGTGGTGCCGATCTCAATGCTATGCGGAATTGGCAGCCCGTGGCTGCTGGGCACCGAACTAATCCCGAAAAACGCAGGTGCGTTTATCCGGCATTCGAGACCGTACATTCACGGCATGTTGCGGGAGTTCCCGCATTTATTCAATTTCGTGGACGTAAGAAACCGAAAGGCGATCGCGTGGCTAAAGCGCTCCGGCTTCATCCTGCACGAGCAGCAGCCCTACGGGCCCTTCGGCCTGCCGTTCCACCCGTTTGAGATGAGGGCATAACCATGTGCTTCCCCGCCGCTTTCATAGCGCTCGGCGCCTCCGCCAGTACAGCGGCTACGCTGTCTACTGTGGCGAGCGTTGCAGGCACTGCGTTCTCCGCTATCGGTGCGATGAACCAAGCGCAGGCCGCGCAGGATCAGGCCAACTACAACGCCGCAGTCGCGGAGAACAACGCCAAGTTGGCGGAGTACAAGGCACAGGACGCGCAGCAGCGCGGTGAGCTTGAGGCCCAGAAGGTACAGCGCGAGGCGGCACAGCTTCGTGGCGCTCAGCGCGCAACGATGGCGGCCCGCGGGCTGAGCTTGGGTGAGGGCACCCCGCTGTCGCTGCTTGAGCAGACCGACTACTTCAGCGCAACCGACGTGGCCACCGCGCGCACGAACGCCGCCAAAGAATCGTGGGCCGCGCGTGTGCAGAAGGCGAACTTCGAAACTGAGGCCATGTCGAGCACTAATACCGCCAGATCAATCGATCCGCTCATGGCTGGCGCTACCAGCCTCATCTCAAGCGCCAGCAAGGTAGCCGATAAGTGGTACACCCCAACAGCATCGGTAAGCAGCGGCGGCAGCTGGAGCACATCCAACGGCGGCGGCTACGGGCGCTTCTACTAATACGCAGAGACCATGCCGACTATCCCTACCTACAACGGCCCACAGGTACGCGAACGCGCACTCGAGGGTGGCTATCAGGAACCTATCCGCTCCGATGCAGCGTTCGGGGGCGTAGCCGCTCGACAGCTTCAGCAAGCCGGCGCCGCTACCAGCGACCTCGGCGAAGCGTTCACCAAGATTCAGGAACGCGAAGACGCCGATGTCGTCTTCCGCACCGAGACCGCGTTGAAGTCTGAGTACCTGAAGTTCGAAGACGAGATGCGTCAAAAGCGCCAAGGCGTCTACGCCAAGGGGCTGATGCAGGATGCCGATACTTGGTGGGCGGAGGCGGAAGGCCGCTTCACAAATGGGTTGAACGAGCGCCAGAAACGGCTGCTGTCTCGCTCGGCTATCCAGCTCAAAGCACAAAGCGCGAACAGCATTCGCGATTACGAGAACGCCGAACTCGAGCGTTCGCATGACGAGAGCTGGAGCGCAAGCAAAGCGGTCGAGGCACGCAACGCAATCGCCAACCCGAAGGGCGAAGTTGTTGACGCCGCGGTCAACAACATCAAGAACAAGAACGCGTATCAGGGCGCCCGCAAAGGGTGGACCGCCGATCAGCTCGCCAACGAAAACCTAAAGGACACCACAGTAATCCATCGCGAGATTCTGAGCCGCATGCTGGACGGGGACAACCCGGAAGCCGCGCGCATGTACTACGAGAAGAACCAGAAAGAGATCGACCCTACCTTCTACGACACGATCGAGAAGAAGCTGGAAGGCAAGATGACCGACCGCGCTGCTGTGCAGAAGGCAGACTCACTCGCTACGCTGCCGTACGACCAAGGTCTCGAAGAGATTTCAAAAATTCAGGACCCGGCGCTGCGCGACAAGACCCGTCAGCGGTTCCGCGAGAACCATCAGGACAAACAGATTCTGCAGCGGGAGCAGGACGCAGCGAAAGCCCGCAAAGAGAGCGCCGCCTCCGATAGCGTGTGGCAGGCTATTGCCAACGGCAAGAAGCCCGCGCAGGCCGACCTCGACGCGATGAACGGCAAAGAGCGGGTGCAGGTCAACGCGTACTACGAAGCAAAAGCCAAGGCGCAAGTCGATAAGCAGAGCGGCAAGCTGCACGCGAAGGAAGACAACTACGAGGCGCTCGACATCGCTGAGAACGCGATCAGCACCGGCGAGATCACAAAACCAGAACAGCTTGAAAGGTTCGCTCCGTTCCTGCGCGGCGAGACCTTCCGTCAGCTTCGCAAAACGCTCGACAAGCGCGGAGAAATTTCGCACAGCGAGATGGAGCGCACCTTCGTTGACCGCCTCGGGAAGACGCGCGCCAAATGGGAGAAGGACGACTACGATCAGTGGGTTGCCTATCAGGGCTATATCACCTCGAACGTCAAGGAAACAAAACGCCCAGAAGATGTCGATGCGTGGGCCGACCGTTGGTTCCGCAAGGGCTACCGCAAGGCGGAGGCCGATGACTTCTTCAAGAGCAGCATGACGATGGGCGAGGCCAAAGCGAAAGGCGTCACCGACTTCCTGTTCACGACACCGAAAGAGGTTGAGCCGTTCATCAACGAAATGGCGTCAAGCCTGCGCAAGGTAAAGAAAAATGTACCGGGCGCAAACATCAATGTACCGTCCGGCAAGACCGCGGGCGACGAGCTTTACACGAACTACTACAAGGATGCCACCGTCTGGTTCTCCGCGCAGGGTCAAACGATTAGCGGGCCGCGTGCGGCGGCATACGCTGTACTGAAACAGAACAACAAACCAATCACCGCCGCAAACATCAATGCGGTTATCGCTCAGATGAAAGGTCAATAAAGTGCTCGATCTGGAAAACTTGCCTGACAGGGGCCCGGCGGCCTCGGTATCCACAGGCGGTGCAACAGGAAACACTGGACTAGATTTTCTCCCGGACTCCTACGAGAGCTCGCTGCGCTCCATGTACCGACAGAACACGTCGGCACCGGACACCTACGCAAAAAATAAAAAGCTCTCCGTTGCCACTGGCGTACCGGTCATTGACGCCGCGAAGAATCCGTTCACGGCGGAGATGCAGGCGAGCGAGCCTGATTGGAAGAACGTATCGAACCGCTCCCCCAAGGCGGCGAAGGCTTTGTCAGAAAATGCCGATCTTTTCCACATGGGCAAAGACGACACCGACAACCTGAGCTGGTGGGAGGCGGGCCTGAAGAAGGCTGAGAAAACGCTGAAGTATTTGGTCAGTGCCCCGGACTCAAAGCACGGTCTCGTTACGGACATGCTTTCGGCCGGCGAGCGCGGCCTGCGCGGAACGTGGAAGGGTCACGCCGACAAGAGTGCAGCGGGCGCGCTCCAAGCACTTAGCACGCTGTCTAAAATTGAAGCTGGCCAGCTCAAGACCGAAAGCGAAATCCTCAAGGACTCCGATCAGGGCGCAATGCTTGTCGGCATTCTGCAGGACCGCCGGCAACTTGATGCCTACAAAAAGTTCTATCAGAAGCAACTTGGCGAAGCCGTCGTAGAGAGTCTGTCTCAGGCCAAAGTCTTGCGTGGCAAAGAGCTCGCGGCCAGCCCTGAACTTACCCGCTTCACCTCGGCCGACACCGTGACCGACGCGCTTTCCGTTGTCGCGTCAAACCCGCGAGTTGTCGCCGAATTGCTGGGCGAGTCCTTCGGCGCTCTCGCGCCAGCGCTCCCCGCGATCACCGCTTCTACGATAGCTGCCGGCCCGGTCGGTCTTGCGCTCTCGACCGGTGCTTCGTCGTTTATGACGGAGTACGCGAGCTCGTTCAGCGAAGTCTTCCAAGAACTGAAGATCGATCTGAATGATATTGAAGCGGCCCGTGCTGCGGTAAATACGCCCGAGTTCCGCCAACGCATGGGCGCAAAGATGGCGAAGTCCGGCGTGATTGGCGCCTTCGATGCCGCTACCGCTGGCCTCGCCGGCAAATTCTTTGCTCCCAAAACCCTGCTCGGCAAAACGCTTACCCCGACGCAGCGCGCGTATACCAACCTCGGAGCGCAGGCAACTTTGCAAGCCGCTGGCGGCGGCGCCGGAGAAGCACTCGGCTCCGTTGTAGCGGGTGAAGAGATCAAGACCGGCGCGGTGCTGGCAGAAATGATCGCTGAAGTTCCGGGCTCGGTCGTTGACGTTTTCACGCTCAACGTCGCGGACGCAACCAAAGACGGCATCCGTATGCAGGACGCGCTGATCGCGCACGACCGTCTTGCCGAGATGATGAAGCAGGCGGCGAACTCGAAGCTGCGCACCCGCGCTCCCGAAACCTTTGCGCAGTTCGTGCAAGAGATGGCCGACAGCAGTGACGACGCGCTGTCCACGGTTTACATTGACGCCGAAACCCTGAGCGATGTCCTGCAACAGGCAAACATCTCTGAAGGCGAACTGCTCGGCCAACTGCCCAGCCTCCTGCCGCAGTATCAGGACGCCGTCAACACGAAGAGCACGGTCTCGATCCCGATCGGCGAGCTGTTGACCAACGTCGCCGGCACCGATCTCGAAGCGCTGCTGTTACCGCACCTGCGTGAGTCTGATGACATCAACGCACTGTCGCGCGCGGAGGCGGAGACCGCCAGCAAGAAGGCGCAGGAGTATCTGCAGCAGATGGCGCAGTACACGCTGCAGGAAGCCAACAACGCGGAGCAGCTGCGCGCCAGCTCCGAGGTTGTGCGCAACAACATTCTCACCCAGTTCACGCAGGCCAACCGGTTTACCGCCGACGTCAACGAGTCCTACGCCAACTTGGCGCGCGACTTCTACACGGTGCTGGCGAGCGACCTGAAGATCACCCCGGAGCAGCTTTGGGCAGGCGGCTGGACCGACGCGAACGGCAACGTGCAGGCGCCCTTCCAGCTGCAAATTCGCGCTGAAGGTGTTGAGGGCCCGGCGCTGAACCAGCCCATCAATCAGGCGCTACAGGACCGGATCGACGCCGACTACGCCGGGGTGGTTGCGGAATACAACACGCTCGAGGAAGCGAAGGGCGGGCAGGTCCTGAACACCGACATCGCACGCGAGCTGAGCCCGGAGTACCGCGCTGACCGCTCCCGCTCGTCGGAAGTACACGAGGCAGCAAGCGGCTTTATCAAGCAGCTGTACGCCGACCGGCTGGCAGCGCCCGTCACCCCGGGCAAGGCCCCGGTGGTCGTGTTCACCGCGGGCGGTACCGGCGCCGGCAAGAGCTCGGTGGCCGCTGTCACCGGTCCGATGATGGACAGCGCCGACATCGTGTTCGACACGACGATGAGCACTTTTAAGTCGGGCGATGAGAAAATCCAGCAGGCGCTGGCGTCCGGCCGCAGCGTTACAATCGCTTACGTTTACCGCGATCCGGTCGAGGCCCTGAGCGGCGGCGCCCTGCCGCGCGCTATGCGCAGCGGCCGCACCGCCCCGCTGTCTGTGTTGCAAGAAAGCCACGTCGGCGCCCGTAAGGTCATCGATCAGCTCGCGGAGAAGTACGCCGGTGACGAGCGGGTGACGATTATTGCTATCGACAACTCCCGCGGGCAGGGCAACGCGCGCCTTGTAGCAGTTGATAACATCCCCCAAATCAGTCAAAATGGACTCGAGGAGAAACTTCGTGAAACCCTTGAAAACGCCTACGCCACCGGTGCCATCAGCGAGCAAGTCTACCGCGGCACCCTCAACGCCCCCGCCGCACAAGGCGTGGAGCGAGAAGCTGGCCAAGGAGCTGGTGAGCGGGCTGAACAGCGCGACCTCCAAGATCGAGTAGACACCGCGCTCGACGCGATCCCGGTACCGCCGGACGCGTCGCTCGATGACTTTACCCCGGAAAACCTTCCTTCGTTGCTGGAGAAAGGAAACTGGGCAATTCTTACTGCAGCAAACCCCGATGGCGTCACCCAGACCGACGAGCAGAACACCGCGCTGAACGCGCAGCTCGAGCAGGACCTGAAGGACATGGGCGTCGAGTACATGCCCGGCATCGGTCGCTACGGCAACGTAGAGCCCGTCTTCATCGTCGTCGGCATCAACGAGGCGCAGGCGCGCGAGCTCGGCGCCAAGTACACGCAGGACTCGGTCCTGACCCGCCGCGGGTTGTTGTACCGTAACGGCAACGTAACCCCGCCGACAGGTACGGTCTCTGTCTTTGACACTGCACCGAGCGACTTCTATACCGAGGTGCCCGGTGCCGACACCTTCTTCTCGGTAGACCTCGACTTCGGCGCCACAGTGGAAGCGCAGCTAGGCAGTTATAGTCAGGCCCGCGCCAAAGCGCAGCAGCCGACCTCGACAGTTGAGCTGCCGCAGGAGCTGACCGCCACGACCGCGATCGACATCCGTAAGGGTTCGCCGCTGACCGGCAAGCAGGGCATGTCGGTGCAGCAGGTCGGTGCGTACTTTGACAGCATTACCGGCGTGCGCGACTACGCCGATCCGGTAGAGTTCAACCGCGCGCTGGACACGCTGGTTGGTGAACTGCAGTACCAGATGCAGCAGGAAAAGAACGGGCTGGACTGGTACGAGGAAGACATCGGTACCGCCTTCGAGGAAACGCAGAAGCTGATCCCGGAACTCAAAGACCCGGCGCAGCGCCAGCTGTTCTCTGTCATCGCAGGCATTCTGTCCCCGCAGACGAACGCGCGCGACAACTGGTTCATCGCGGCGCAAGCGTTCCGCAGCTACAAAGACACCGGCACGGTACCGGGGCGCAACCCCGCCAGCGGTTCGCTATGGCAAGGCGGCACCACCTCGGTCAACAAAGAGAAGGCGCTCAACTTCCTGAACAATATGGTTCAGGACTTGGGTGAAGCTCAGACGATCGAGTGGCTCTTCAGCGAGCACACCGTCAAGGAACTGAATGCCGCCCGCAAGAAGTGGGGCAACATGGGCCCGGGCGTCGACGGCAAAGCCACCGACACCGCGCTGGGCCTGCGCGCGTTTGGTCCCAAGGTGGGACCCTTCGTGATGAACATCAACGGCATCCATGAGATTACCGTTGACATGTGGGCGACCCGCACCTTCAATCGCCTCTTCGGCCGAATGATCGGCCCGGATGGAAAAATTGTTGATGCCCCGACCGAGGCGCAACGCAAAGTTATTAAGGAGCTATTCAATGCCGCAGCAGAGCGCGTTAACATTAAAGGCTACCAAGCGCAATCGGTCGCTTGGTTCTTTGAACAGCAACTCTTCAACCAGCTCGGCACAGGGGCCCAAAGCTTTGGCTTTAGCGACGGGGCGCGACGATTCACCGGAGAAGGTACTGGTGACGCCGGAGCTGTCGCTGGCGGACAAGTATCTGGCGGATATGCTCAAGCGGCAACGAGCGTAACCGGCTACCACTTCAGCAATCAGCAACGCACGAACCTAGACGGCCGCTTCTACGGCACCGGTCTGAAGGGTCAGGAGCGCGATCGCCTTGCGCGCGCCACCGACTCTCGCATCAAGGACCGGGTCTACTTCTACGTTGACGAGGGCAAGGGCGTCACCCCGGAGCAGGGCGTCGGCCCGATCGCGCACAGTGCAGAGTTGTCAAACCTGTACGATGTCATGGCCGATCCGATGCGCCTCTGGGACGGCGACCACAACGCCAGCGAGTCCCGGATTCTGGACGCCGGCTTCGACGGCTACTACGCCCGCGGCGTATTCGGCACGCAAGGGGTCGCCGTGGTCCTTGGCGCCGCTTCGCAGGGAATTACGGTCCAACCCCTAGACAAGGCGCCCGCACGCGCCACAGGCGGTTCTGCGGCCCCGCAGGCCCCATTCCGTTATGGCCTAATGGGCGACGAGATCGCCGCGGTCAACGCCAACATCGAGGCGGTGCGCGCTGTCGCCCCCTCCGCTGCGGTCCGGTCCGGTAATCTGGTCATGGATCGCGCCGAGCTGGAGGCCGCCCGCCCTGTGCTGGCAGGCATCGGCGTGCAGCTTCCGGGCGGTACCCTCGCGCAACCCGCGCGCGGCACCTTCAGCCCCAGCCAGCTGCGCATCGATGTGCTCAAGGACGCCGACCTCTCGACCGTAATCCACGAGATGGGCCACTTCTTCCTCGAGGGCATGGCCCGCTTTGCCGCGATGCCGGGCGCCCCGGCCCGTGTGGCGGAAGACCTCGATACCGCCTTCGTCTGGTTCAAGTTGCCGGGCGCGACCCCGGCCGAGCGCCTCGCGCACTGGAACGGTCTGTCGCTGGATGAGCGCCGCCCGTATCACGAGAAGTGGGCGGAGAGCTTCGAGCAGTACGCGTTCGAGGGCCAACCCCCGGTACCGGAGATGCGCTCGCTGTTCCAGCGGTTTCGCGAGTTCATGCTGGCGGCCTACAAGTCGATCGACAACTTCACCAAGCAGTACGGCTTCCAGCTGACCGATGAGGTCCGCGCAGTGTTCAACCGCATGCTGGCGACTAAGGCAGAGATTGAAGCCGCAGAGCAGACGGTCGGTTATTCGCCGCTGTACGCGACCAAGCCCGACTTCATGAGCGATGCGGAGTGGGCGGACTATCAGTCGGTGACCGCGGCCGGCACCCAGACCGCGATCGACCGCCTGCAGGCCCGCAGCCTGCGCGATCTGAAGTGGACCGTCAACGCGCGCTCCCGCATCCTGAAGCAGCTGCAGCGCGACGTTGAGACCAAGCGCAAGGCAATGCGCGAAGAGGTCACCGCCGAGGTTCGTGAGATGCCGGTGTACGCGGCGCAGCGGTTCCTGAAGAAGGGCGAGCTCCCGGACGGCACCAAGGTCGAAGGCGGCAAGCTGTCGCTTCCGATCCTGAAGGAGCTGTACGGCGAGGAGCCGGCGGCCCTGTGGCGCTACCTCGCGACCAACATGGTCACCGCTGATGCTGAGAGCGGCCTGCATCCGAACATGGTTGCGGAGCTCTTCGGCTACAAGAACGGCGACGAGATGGTTCGCGCTATTGCCGCAGCCGACAAAGAGAGCGACATGATCGACGGCCTGACCGACCAGCGCCTGCTGGAGCGGTACGGCGATCTGGTCACCGATCGCGGCATCAACGCGGCGGCCGACGAGGCGATCCACAACGAGATGCGCGCCCGCGCTGTGGCCACCGAGATGCGCTTCGCGGAGGAGGCGCTCGGCAAAACCGAGAAGACCCCGGGCGGCGGCTACGTCAATATCGCTCTGCGCGCCGCCAAGGAATACGCAGCATCCATGATCGCGCGCCGTCGTGTTCGCGACCTGCGCCCGGGCCAGCACACGGCCGCAGAAAAGCGCGCCGCGAAGAAGGCGGCCGACGCGCAGGCCAAGGGCGACAGCGCAGCGGTCGTTACCGCCAAGCGCGATCAGCTGCTGAATCACTACGCAAGCCGCGCTACGCTGGACGCGCTGTCCGAGATCGAGCGCAAGGTGGACTACCTGCGCAAATTCGAGAAGGAGAGCGTGCGCAAGAACCTGCCGGCGGACTACCTCGCGCAGATCGATGCGCTGCTGGAGCGGTTCGATCTGCGCCGCGGAACTACCCTGCGCGCGCTCGAGCGCCGCGCTGCGCTGCGCGACTGGGTTGAGAACCAGCGCGAGATCGGCAACAACCCGGTGATCCCGGACGAGCTGCTGGATGAGGCGTACCGCACCTCTTACAAAGAGATGACGGTCGAGGAGTTCCGCGCTCTTGTCGATACCGTGCGCAACATCGAACACCTTGGCAAGCTGAAGGACAAGCTGCTGACGCTGCAGGACAACCGCGCCTTCGCCGCCGTCGTGCAAGAGATCGAGCTCTCGATCCGCAACAACGCCACGAAGGAGACCCCGGTTCGCATTGACGCCCCAACCAAGCTGCAGAAAGGCGCTGATATGCTGCGCGGCTTCTTCAGCTCGCATCGTAAGGTTTCCTCGCTGATCCGTCAGATGGACGGCTTTAAAGAGGGCGGCCCCTTCTGGAGCGTCTTCGTGCGCTCGATGAACAACGCCGGCGACATGGAGGCGGTGATGCGGCAGGAGGCGACCCAGAAGCTGGCCGCCATCTTCGAGCCGCTGCTGAAGAGCGGCAAGATGCGCCAGCAGGTCACTATCCCGGCGATCAATGCGAGCCTCTCGCTTGAGACCCGTCTGGTTATCGCGCTGAACTGGGGCAACGAGGCGAACCAGCAGCGCGTCATGGATGGCGATAAGTGGAGCCGCCAGCAGGTCGAGGCCATCCTCGGTACGCTGACCCCTGAGCAGCTCGGCTTTGTGCAGCAGGCTTGGGACCTGATCGACAGCTACTGGCCGGCGATCAAGGCGAAGGAGGAGCGCGTCTCCGGCGTGGCCCCTGAAAAGGTCGATGCTGCTCCGTTCGAGGTCACCGCCTCCGACGGTACCGCGGTTCAGATGCGCGGCGGCTACTACCCGATCAAGTATGACCCGGACCGCTCGAGTAAGGCGGAGGCCGATACTGAAGCCGAAGTCACCAAGCAGATGATGCAGGGCCAGTACACCCGCGCCACGACCCGCCGCGGCCACACCAAGGCCCGCGCCGAAACGGTTAACCGCGCGGTGCGCAAGGACATCAACGTGATGTTCGAGCACCTCAATCAGGTCATTCACGATCTGTCGTGGCACGAGTGGCTGATCGACGCAACCCGCCTGCTGCGCGCTGACCCGATCGACTCGGCTATCCGCGAGACCGCTGGCCCGGTGATCCTGCGCGAGCTGAAGAAGGCTGTCGCCGACATCGCCGCCGGCGAGGTGCCGGCGCAGACTGAACTCGAGCGCGGCATGAACTACCTGCGCAACGGCGTGACGGTAGTCGGCATGGGCTGGAACCTGATGACCTCGCTGATGCAGCCGCTGGGTCTGACCCAGTCCATCGTCCGCATCGGTCCGAAGTGGGTCGGCAAGGGCATGGCCCGCTGGATAGGTGGCGCCGTGAAGATGGAAGGCGTCGTGGCCGATGTCTACGCGAAGTCCGACTTCATGCGTCTGCGCGGCGACACCATGCAGCGCGAGATCAACGAGATCAGGAATAAGGTGGACGACAAAAAGTTCACAGCGCTGCAGGAGAGCTACTTCTACCTGATCCAGAAGGGCCAGATGATCGCCGACCTCCCGACGTGGCTCGGCATGTATGAGCGCGTCATGGAGGAGACCGACGGCGATGAGGGCATGGCGATCTCGCTGGCGGATCAGGCAGTGCGCGATGCGCAGGGCGCCGGTCAGATCGCTGACCTCGCACGGGTTCAACGCGGCGGTCCTCTGATGAAGCTCTTTACGAACTTCTATTCCTACTTCAACACGACCTTCAACCTGACGGCCGAACGCTACGGCGCGACCAACTTCAAGAACCCGCTGCAGGTTGGGCGCTTCGCGGTTGACATGCTGATGCTGTACGTCGTGCCGACGGTGCTCGCCTTTGCACTGAAGGAAGCCATCAAGGGTGGCGATGACGATGAGGAAAAGCTGCTGCAGAAACTGGCCAAGGAACAGCTTAGCTACCTGCTGGGCACGATGGTCGGCCTGCGTGAGATCGGCGCCGCTGTCAGCGGATTCAGCGGCTACCAAGGCCCGGCCGGCACCCGCTTCTTCGCCGAGGTCGGCAAGCTCGCCAAGCAGGTACAGCAGGGCGAGGTTGACTTGGCGCTGATCAAGGCCATGAACAACACCGCCGGCATTCTGCTGCACTACCCGGCGGGCGCTCTTAACCGCGCTGTCGAGGGCTTCCTCGCGCTGCAGGAAGGCAAGACCGACAACCCGCTGGTTCTGCTGACCGGACCAAAGAAGGACTAGGTGCGGATATGAGAACACCGCCTGCGGATAATCCCGACAAATCAAAGGAGTACGCACGATGACGATCCCGTCAACCCTTCGGAAGGCTGGCCCGTTTACCGGGAACAGCTCCACCACCAGCTTCCCGTTCACCTTCAAGGTCTTCACCACTGAGGACCTGAAGGTTACGGTCAACGACGTGAACGGTGCAGAGACCGTTCTCGTGCTCGACTCCGACTACACCGTCGCCCTGAACGTCGATCAGGAATCGACCCCGGGCGGTACCGTCACCTATCCTGTCAGCGGCTCGCCGCTGGCTACTGGTCTGAAGCTGACCATCACCGGCAACGTGTCTTATGAGCAGGGCACCGACATCCCGACCGGCGGTGATTTCAACCCGACGATTTTGGAAAACGCGCTTGATAACTTGAGCATGCAGATTCAGCAGCTCGACGAGGCGGTGTCGCGCGCCGCTATCGTGCCGGTCACCAGTCCGACCGACGCAGCGGAGCTGAACGCCAACATCGATCTGCTGGCCAACAACATCGCGAAGCTGACCACGCTCTACGACAACATCGCGGACATCAGCACCGTGGCGTCGGACCTGAATGAGCCCGTCTCCGAAATCAATACCGTTGCGGGCAGCATCGCGAACGTCGATGCGGTGGGCGGCAGTATCGCGAACGTGAACACGGTTGCTACAAATATCGCCAACGTGAACACGGTGGCCGCGAGTATCGTTGACGTTCAAAACGCGGAAGAAAACGCTGCGGCCGCTATCGCCGCAAAAACTGCGGCCGAAGCCGCCCGCGATCAAACGCTGGCTGTGTACGACAGCTTTGATGACCGATACCTCGGCAGCAAGACTAGCGACCCGACACTCGACAACGACGGCAACGCACTGGTAGCGGGCGCCCTATACTTCAACAGCGTCAGCGGCGTCATGCGACTGTATACCGGCAGCGCGTGGGTTGCGGCTTACGTTCAGGGTATCGCAAGCGGAATCAACTTTACGCCGACAGGCAACATCGCTGCGATAAACGTGCAGGCCGCTATTGAAGAGCTCGATACCGAGAAGGTCGCTACCACCGCGATCGGAACAACCGTGCAGGCGTATGACGCGGCAACGGCAAAGACCAATGCTGTGCAGACATTCACCGCGGCGCAGCGTGGCGCAATCACTACACTGACTGATGGTGCAACGATCACGCCTGACTTTGCTGCGACCAATAATTTCCAAGTCACGCTTGGCGGCAACCGCACGTTGGCGAATCCGAGCAACCTTGTTGCCGGGCAGTCTGGCGCAATTCGTATCGTGCAGGATGGTACCGGATCGCGCACGTTAGCCTACGGTAGCAACTGGAAGTTCAGTAACGGCGCCGCCCCGGTGCTGACCACGGCGGCTGGCGCGGTGGACCTGCTGGTTTACTTTGTCGAGAGCAGCAGCCGTATTACTGCTCGCCTTGTGGGCGACGTGAAATGATTGATGCACTGCCTCTGTTGCTTGCTCCTGAGGGATACCAGATTAGCCGTTCGGTTCGTCTGCGCTCGCCTGCGTCGGCGTATCTCGCGCGCACCAACGGGACTTCAGGAACGGACCCGTTAAAGTTCACCGTATCTGCATGGGTCAAGCGCGGTTTGACGGAATCCGTCGTTCTTGGTTCTAACACCGGGACCAACGCCTTTACCTTTATGGGCTTTTGGACGGGCGATGTTCTTGCATTTAGGATTAGGAACTCGTCGGCCGTTGATCTGGTGCGTCTAGAATCTACGGCTGTCTTTAGGGACTACTCCGCTTGGTACCACGTTGTCGCGGTGTACGATTCCGCCAATGCGGTATCGACAGAACGGGTCAAGCTGTACGTCAACGGTGTGCGGATAACGGCGTTCACCACAGCAACCTACCCGTCGCTTAATCAGGGGACAACCGGCACGTTCGCTACCAATCCGCAGATCGGAAGAACGAACACCAACAGCACGAACATGAACTACTGCGATGAGTATCTCGCAGAGATGTATTTCATCGACGGCCAAGCGCTAACACCTTCGTCGTTTGGTGAGTTTGATTATTTTACTGGCGTCTGGCAACCGAAGAAGTACACTGGCACCTACGGCACGAACGGCTTCTATCTCAACTTTTCCGACAACAGCGCGGCGACCGCTGCTGCGATTGGCAAGGACTTCAGCGGCAACGGCAACAACTTTACACCAAACGCTATCAGCGTCGCCGCTGGCGTGACCTACGACAGCATGCTGGACGTTCCGACCATGTGGGCTGATGGCGGCAATGGGCGGGGTAACTATGCGGTATTGAATCCGCTGAGTTCTAATGCGCTCATGACGTTGGCTGGCGGCAACCTGAATGTCACCTCAAACAGCGCGTCACAGAGCTTCAACGCCTATTCGTCTGTAGCTGTCCTTACCGGCAAATACTACGTTGAGGCGACGATCAATACCGGCTCTGTGGCGGACATGATCGGCGTCTGCCCTAGCACTTTGAACGCGGCCAGCGCACGTTTCGACGAACTTGCTGGTGGGGTTGGCTACTACATGAACGGCAATAAGTACGTTGCCGGGGTTTCTTCAGCTTACGGCGCGTCTTACACCACTGGCGACGTGATCGGTATTGCGCTAGACATGGACGCGCAGACGGTTGCGTTCTACAAAAACGGGGTGAGTCAGGGGACAATTTCTTCTAGTCTGACAGCCAACACCCCGTACTACATTGTCACTGGTGACGCTGCCGGTACCGCAGGTATCAACCAGTCCTTTAACTTCGGACAGCGCCCCTTCACCTACACGCCGCCGTCAGGCTTCAAGGCGCTGAACACGCAGAACCTGCCTGACTCGCTGGTGAAGAAGGGTAATCAGTATTTTGATGCGACGCTGTACACGGGTAATGGCACAAGCCAAAACGTAACGAACGCTGCTGGTTTCCAGCCAGATTTTGTTTGGTTCAAATCTAGAAACGCAGCAGCCGGTCACGTTGTTTTTGATTCAGTGCGCGGCGCAAACCAAGGCATATATCCAAACGCCACAAACGCCGAAGGAACATGGTCTGGACAGTCGTTCTTGGCGAATGGTTTTACGGTAAACGCTACGTTTTCCGGCGAGGACAACACAAACGGCAATACCTACGTCGGCTGGCAATGGAAGAAAGGCGCGACGCAGGGCTTCGATATTGTGACGTATACGGGTACGGGCGTTGCGCGGACTATCTCGCACGGACTTGGCGTCAAGCCGTCGATGATTATCATCAAGAACCGCAGCGGTGTATATGACTGGCCTACTTGGCACCAGTTCCTGCCGAACCCGACCACGCAGCATTTCTGGCTGAACGCAACGAACGCAGCGCAGACCAGCGGCTCGTTCAACTCAACGCAGCCAACGTCCAGCGTGTTCAGCGTCGGCACAACAGGCGAAGCAAATGCCAACGGCAACAACTTCGTCGCCTACCTCTTCTCCGAAGTCCCCGGCTTTTCCAAGTTCGGCAGCTACACCGGCAACGGGTCGGCTGATGGGCCGTTTGTGTTCTGCGGGTTTAGGCC
>JACCDU011339794.1_pt1 | contig 42752 bp, 31 predicted proteins | sample 7446081 | NCBI WGS metagenome assembly JACCDU01 (sample SAMN15323447, study PRJNA562643) | freshwater metagenome | isolation source: river surface water | place: USA:Blue River Watershed | collected 2017-08-17
CCCTTGGGCAGGAAAATCATGCCGACGCCGAGGTCGGAGTCGCGGAAGAGGGGCTTGTTGACCGAGGCGAGGTAGTCCTTGAAGAACTCGACCGGGAGCTGGGTGAGCACGCCGGCGCCGTCGCCGGTGACCGCGTCGGCGTCGATCGCGCCGCGGTGGGCCAAGGCTTTCAACGCCGTCAGGGCACGGTTGAGCACGTCGTAGGAGCGCTCGCCGGTCAGCTTGGCGATGAAGCCAACGCCGCAGGCATCGTGTTCTTGATCAGCGGAATAGAGCGGAGACGGAATGATCTTGGCCATGGAAACGTGAAAGGAGTGGGTCGACGCGAGGAGCGCCGGGTTATGCAGGAACCAAGCCGCCTATCGCGGAGATAAGCGGGCAGAGTCGCGCGCATTAGTTGAACCCGTGTCGGCGCGGCGCGAGCGAAATTTTGGCACGGGCGCGGGAAATCTCCACCCATCGGCCCAAAAAGAAAAAGCCCCGGCCGCGGATGCGGACGGGGCGTAAGCGCCAAGATCTGGCGCAAGAGGAGAAAACGAAACCCGTTTGGGTCGAGACCGATCAGGGCAGCGAGGTCGCGCCCATCAGGTAGCGGTCGCACTCGCGGGCGGCGGCGCGGCCTTCGTTGATCGCCCAGACGACCAGGCTCTGGCCGCGGCGGCAGTCGCCGGCGGCAAAGATGCCCGGAACGCTCGTCGCGTGGACGTTGTGGTCGGCCTTGATGTTGGAACGCGGGTCGGTCTCGAGGCCGAGCGCCTGGATCGCGGCCTGCTCGGGCCCGAGGAAGCCCATGGCGAGCAGCACGAGCTGCGCGGGGCGGGTCTTTTCGGACCCGGGCTGCTCGACGGGGACGAAGGCGCCCTTGTCGTTCTTTTCCCACTTCACCTCGACGGTGACGACCGACTCGACGCGGCCCTGGGCGTCGGCGTTGAACTTTTTCACGGTCGTGAGGTAAACGCGCGGATCGGCGCCGAAGCGGGCGGCGGCTTCCTCTTGGCCGTAGTCGACCTTGAGGGTCTTGGGCCACTCGGGCCAAGGGTTGTTGGCCTGACGCTCGAGCGGGGGCTTGGCCATGATCTCGATCTGCGTGACGGTGCGGCAGCCTTGGCGGAGCGAGGAGCCGACGCAGTCGGTGCCGGTGTCGCCGCCGCCGATCACGATCACGTCCTTGTCCTTGGCGTTGATCGGGCTCGCGCAACCGTCGCCCTGGTCGAGCACGGCCTTGGTGTTGGCGGTGAGGAACTCCATCGCGAGGTGGATGCCGGCGGCCTCGCGGCCGGGGGCCTTGAGGTCGCGGCCCAGCGTGGCGCCGGTGCACATGACGATCGCATCAAAATCCTTGCGGAGCTGGTCGACCGGATGGGTCACGCCGATGTGGGCGTTGCAGACGAACTTCACGCCTTCCTGCTCGAGGAGCTGCACGCGGCGGAGGACGACGGCCTTCTTGTCCAACTTCATGTTGGGGATGCCATACATGAGGAGGCCGCCCGGACGGTCGGCGCGCTCGAAGACGGTGACGGCGTGGCCGGCGGCGTTGAGCTGCGCGGCGGCGGCGAGGCCGGCGGGGCCGGAGCCGACGACGGCGACCTTCTTACCGGTGCGGTTCGCGGGGGCGTTGGGGACGACCCAACCCTCTTCCCAGCCCTTCTCGATGATCGAATACTCGATGTTCTTGATCGTGACGGGCTGGTTGTTGATGCCGAGCACGCAGGAGCCTTCGCAAGGGGCGGGGCAGACGCGGCCGGTGAACTCGGGGAAGTTGTTCGTCTTGTGGAGACGCTCGAGCGCCTCGTGCCAGAGGCCGCGGAAGACGAGGTCGTTGAACTCCGGGATCAGGTTATTGATCGGGCAGCCGGAGGCCATGCCGCCGATGAGCTTGCCGGTGTGGCAGAAGGGGACGCCGCAATCCATGCAGCGGGCGCCCTGGTTGCGGAGTTTCTTCTCCTCCATGTGGAGGTGAAATTCGTTCCAGTCGCGCGCGCGCTCGAGCGGCGGACGGTCGGCGGGAATTTCGCGGAGGTATTCGAGAAAGCCGGTGGGTTTGCCCATGGGAGGAAAGGTGGTCTAAGGGTTGGAACCGCTAAATTTCGCTAAAGGTCGCTAAAGTCGGAGGACGCGGATGCGCTGCTTTGCGGCGGTTTGGTTTAGCGATATTTAGCGGCCTTTAGCGGTTTCTAAGGTTTGTGAATCGGGGTTTAGTTTCCGCCGACGCGGCTGGTGTCGCGGGCGTTTTCCTCGAAGGCGGCCATGATGGCGTCGTCACCGGAGAGGCCCTGGGCTTGCGCCTTCTCGATGCAGGCGAGCATGCGCTTGTAGTCCTTGGGCATGACCTTGACGAACTTGGGCACGAGGGCGTCCCAGTTGGCGAGGACCTGCTTGGCGCGTTCGCTGCCGGTGTAGTCGACCTGGCGCTGGATCAGCGCGCGGAGCTCGGCGGCCTCGGCGGGCGTCTCGATCTTCTCGAGCGCGACCATGGAGAGGTTCACGTTGCCCTTGAGCGCGTCGGCGTCGTCGAGGACGTAGGCCACGCCGCCGGACATGCCGGCCGCGAAGTTGCGTCCGGTGGGGCCGAGCACGACGACCTTGCCGCCGGTCATGTATTCGAGGCCGTGGTCGCCCACGCCCTCGACGACCGCGGTGACGCCGGAGTTGCGGACGCCGAAGCGTTCGCCGCCGCGGCCGCCGACGTAGAGTTCGCCGGAGGTCGCGCCGTAGAGGGCGACATTGCCGACGATGATGTTCTCGGAGGGCTTGAAGCCGGCGTCGGCGGGGGCGCGGACGATGATTTTGCCGCCGCTAAGACCCTTGCCGACGTAGTCGTTGGCGTCGCCGGTGAGGCGGAAGGTCATGCCCTTCGGCATGAAGGCGCCGAAGGACTGGCCGGCGGACCCGCTGAAGCGGATGTCGATCGTGTCCTCGGGCAGGCCGGCCGCGCCGTATTTGCGCGTGACCTCGCTGCCGGTGATGGTGCCGACGACGCGGTGAATATTCTTCACCGGGAGCTCGGCGATGACCTTCTCGCCGCGCTCGATGGCGGGCGCGCAGCGCTCGAGGAGCACGGTGAGGTCGAGCGACTTGTCGAGGCCGTGGTCCTGAGGCTGCTGACAATAGCGGCCGACCTCGGGGCCGGTGTCGGGCGAGTAGAGCAGGCTGGAGAAGTCCATGCCCTTGGCCTTCCAATGGGTGATGGCTTTGCGCGGCTCGAGGCGATCGGTGCGGCCGACCATCTCGGCGACGGTGCGGAAGCCGAGCTGGGCCATGAGCTCGCGGACCTCCTGCGCGATGAAAGTCATGAAGTTCACGACGTCCTCGGGGCGGCCCTTGAACTTCTCGCGGAGACGCGGGTCCTGGGTGGCGACGCCGGCCGGGCACGTATTCAGATGGCAAACACGCATCATGATGCAGCCGGTGGCGACGAGCGCGGTGGTGGCGAAGCCGAACTCCTCGGCGCCGAGCAGGGCGGCCATGACGACGTCGCGGCCGGTCTTGAGCTGGCCGTCGGTCTCGACCGCGATGCGCGAGCGGAGGTTGTTCAACACGAGCGTCTGGTGGGTCTCGGCGAGACCGAGTTCCCACGGCAGGCCGGCGTGCCAGATGGAGTTCTGCGGCGAAGCGCCGGTGCCGCCGTCGTGGCCGGAGATGAGGACGACGTCGGCGTGGGCCTTGGCGACGCCGGCGGCGATGGTGCCGACGCCGACTTCGGCGACGAGCTTCACCGAGACGCGGGCGCGGCGGTTGGCGTTCTTGAGGTCGTGGATCAGCTCGGCGAGGTCCTCGATCGAGTAGATGTCGTGGTGGGGCGGCGGGGAGATGAGGCCGACACCGGCGGTGGTGTGGCGGGTCTTGGCGACCCACGGATAGACCTTGGTGCCGGGGAGCTGGCCGCCCTCGCCGGGCTTGGCGCCCTGGGCCATCTTGATCTGGATCTCGCGAGCGTTGACGAGGTAGTTGCTCGTCACGCCGAAGCGGCCGGAGGCGACCTGCTTGATGGCGGAGTTCTTCGAGTCGCCCTTCTCGTTGGTCCAGGTGAAGCGCGCTGGATCTTCGCCGCCTTCGCCGGTGTTGGATTTGCCGCCGATGCGATTCATCGCGATGGCGAGCGTCTCGTGCGCCTCCTGCGAGATGGAGCCGTAGGACATGGCGCCGGTCTTGAAGCGCTTGAGGATGGCTTCGACGGACTCGACCTCCTCGATCGGGATCGCGTCGGAGGGCTTGAAGTCGAGCAGGCCGCGCAGGGTGCAGAGCTCCTTCGAGGTGTCGTTGATCAGCCCGGTGTATTGCTTGAAGGTCTTGTAGTCGCCGGTGCGAACCGACTTCTGCAGAGCGTGGATCGATTCCGGGTTGAAGAGGTGGTATTCGCCGTCGGAGCGATACTTGAACTGGCCGCCGGCGGGGAGGGCGTGGTCGTTGACCTTGCGCTCGGCGAAGGCGGCGCGGTGGCGCATGAGCACCTCCTGGGCGATGACGTCGAGGCCGATGCCGCCGACGCGCGAGGGGGTCCAGGTGAAGTAGTGGTCGATGACGTCCTGGCGGAGGCCGACGGCCTCGAAGACCTGGGCGCCGCGGTAGGACTGGATGGCGGAGATGCCCATCTTGGACATCACCTTCACCACGCCCTTGGCGAGGGCCTTCACGAGGTTCTTGCAAGCGGTCTTGTGGTCGACGTTGGGCAGGAGTCCGTCGTGGATCAACTCGTCGATGGTCTCGAAGGCGAGGTAGGGGTTCACCGCGCTGACGCCGTAGCCGATGAGCGTGGCGACGTGGTGGACCTGGCGGGCCTCGCCGGTCTCGAGCACGAGCGAGACCTGGGTGCGAAGGCCTTCGCGGATGAGGTAGTGGTGCAGGCCGGCGACGGCGAGGAGCGCGGGGATGGGCGCGTGGTCCTTGGTGACGCCGCGGTCGGAGAGGATGAGGACGTTGACCTCGTTTTCCTCGATGGCGCGGCGGGCGAGGACGCAGAGCTCCTCCATGGCCTTGGCGAGACCCTTCTCGCCGCGGGAGACGCGGAAGAGGATGGGCAACGTCTCGACCTTGAGGCCGGGGAGCTGCATGCGGCGGATCTTGGCGAACTCCTCGTTGGTGAGGACGGGCCAGTCCAGCTCGAGGCGACGGCAGGCGGTGGCGCCGGGCTGGAGGAGGTTGCCCTCGGAGCCGAGGCGGGTCTCGGCGGAGGTGATGATCTCCTCGCGGATACAGTCGATGGGCGGGTTGGTGACCTGCGCGAAGAGCTGCTTGAAATAATCGTAGAGAAGGCGGGGCTTGTTCGAGAGGACGGCGAGGGGCGTGTCGTTGCCCATCGAGCCGACGCCCTCGACGCCGTCGCGGGCCATCGGGGTGAGGATGGCGCGCTCGTCCTCGTGGGTGTAGCCGAAGGCGAGCTGGCGCTGCTGGAGCGTGTCGCGGTCGGGCACGGGGAGGTCGGGCGCGGCGGGCAGGTCCTCGACGTGGACGAGGTGTTGGTTCAACCAATCGCGGTAGGGGAACTCGGCGGCGAGCTGGCGCTTGATCTCCTCGTCGGGGACGATGCGGCCCTGCTTCGTATCCACCAGGAACATACGGCCGGGCTGGAGACGGCCCTTCTCGACGATCTCGGAGGCGGGGAACTCGAGCACGCCGGCCTCGGAGGCGAGGACGACGAGGCCGTCCTTGGTCACGTAGTAGCGGGCGGGGCGGAGGCCGTTGCGGTCGAGGACGGCGCCGATCGAGTGGCCGTCGGTGAAGGTCATGGCCGCGGGGCCGTCCCACGGCTCCATGAGGCACGCGTGGTATTGGTAAAACGCGCGCCGGGTGTCGTCCATGGTCTCGTGGTTGGACCAGGGCTCGGGGATCATCATCATGACCGCGTGCGGCAGGGAGCGGCCGGCGAGGTGGAGGAGCTCGAGCGTGTTGTCGAACATCGCCGAGTCGGAGCCGTTGGGGTTGATGATCGGGAGGATCTTCGAGATGTCGTCGCCGAAGGCGTCGGAGACGAAGTGCGCCTGGCGGGCGTGCATCCAGTTGATGTTGCCGCGCAAGGTATTGATCTCGCCGTTGTGCGCCACGTAGCGATACGGATGGGCGCGGTCCCAGGACGGGAAGGTGTTGGTCGAGAAGCGGGAGTGGACCAGCGCGATGGCGGTGGTCATCGCGGGGTTTTGCAGGTCGGGGAAATACTTCGCGAGCTGCGTGGTGAGCAGCATGCCCTTGTAGACCATCGTGCGCGACGAGAGGCTCGGGAAGTAGACCATGTCGGCCCCGAGCAGGCCCTCGGAGCGGACCTCGGAGCCGGCGCGCTTGCGGACGACGTAGAGCTTGCGCTCGAAGGCGAGCTCGGTGGTCAGCTCGGCGGGGCGGCCGATGAAAATCTGACGGATGGCGGGCTCGCTGGCCTTGGCGGTGTCGCCGAGGTCGGAGTTGTCTGTCGGGACGGTGCGCCAGCCGAGGAATTCGAGACCCTCGCTCTGCACGACGGCGGCGATCTTCTCCTCGACCTTGCGGCGCTGGGTGGCGTTTTTCGGCAGGAAAACGAGACCGGTGCCGTAGTGGCCGGCGCCGGCGGCGGGGAGGCTGATGCGGGCCTTCTTGGCGGCATCGACGCAAAAGGCGTGCGGGACCTGGATCAGGATGCCGGCGCCGTCGCCGGTGTTGGGCTCGCTGCCGGCGGCGCCGCGGTGGTCGAGGTTTTCGAGCACCTGGATGCCCTTGCGCACGAGGTCGTGGGAGGCGCGGCCCTTCAGGTCGGCGACGAAGCCGACGCCGCAGGCGTCATGCTCGAACCAAGGATCGTAGAGACCTTGTTTGGCGGGGCGACCGAAGGCGGGCTTGCGAGCGGGGGCGGTGGAGGCGGGCACGGTGGGACGCGGTTTTTTCACGACAGAAGATGACGAGCGTGGGGGCTGGGGGCGGGCGGGGTAAAAACCTATCAGGGGTAAGGGGCGATTATTAGTTTATCGCATGAGTGCGAAACGAAAAAAGCGGCCCCCGTGTCGGGAGCCGCCGGGAAAGAGCGGAAAAAAGTCTCAGAAAGCACGCCGCGAGCGCGTCGCGGAACGATCCGCCAAAGCGCGAACGCGCTTCCATCGCGCCTCAGAAGAAGCGGATGGTCTTGGTGGCCATCTTGGCGTGCTCCTCGTCGGAGCAGCCGGCGTTCGTCGGGGAGTCGGCGGGCTTGTCGACCGGCTTGATCAGATCGTTGGCCAAAAGGTAGTTCTCCACCTCCTCGCCGGAAACGTCGGCCAGCATCACCCCGTCGACCTCGACGCAGGGCGAAAGGGGCTGGCCGGACTTGGCCACCATCTCGGCGTAGTTGTCGCGGTTGTTGATGATATCGATGTCCTCGAAGGCGAGGTTGTGCTTGCGCATGATGGCGCGGACACCGTTGGACCAACCGCAGGACGGCTTGAGATAGGCTTTGATTTTCATGAGTGGCAGCAAAGTCAGGACGCGAAGGCTCGCAAGGTAGGGAAGGCGGATGGGCCGGCGAAAGGAAATTTCCCGGCGATAAGCAAAAAACGCGCCCCCGGAAGCGGCCCGCACCGTCGCCGCCCTGGGAAGGCCCGCCCGAGGTCCGCCGGCCCCGGCCCGACGCGTTTTTCGTGGTGCGCGACGCCCGATTTTTCGCCCGACTGCCCCTTCCATGTTGTCCTCCGCCCAGATCGCCACCGCCCTGCCCGCACAAGCCCGCACGTCCATCGAGGGCCTGCCCTTCCCCAAGATCGCCTCCGGCAAGGTCCGCGAAATCTTCGACCTCGGCGACGCCTTGCTCCTCGTCGCGACGGACCGCCTCTCCGCCTTCGACGTCATCCTGCCCGACGGTATCCCGGGCAACGGCATCCTGCTCACGCAGATGAGCCACTGGTGGTTCGCCCGCACGACCGGCATCATCGAAAACCACCTCCTGCCCGACCAGGAGGGCGAGTTCGCCCGCCGCGGCATCACCGACCGCGATCTCCAGCTCCGTTCGATGATCGTGCGTAAGCTAAAGCCCCTCGCCATCGAGTGCGTCGTGCGCGGCTACCTCGTCGGCAGCGGCTGGTCGTCCTACCAGAAGACGGGCGTCGTCTGCGGCCACCGCCTCCCCGCCGGCCTGCGCCAGGCCGACCGCCTCCCCGCCCCGCTTTTCACCCCCACCACCAAGGCCCCCAAGGGCCAGCACGACGAGCCCATCGACGACGCCCAAGGCTCGGCCATCGTCGGCGCGGCGCTCTACGAGAAGGTCAAGGCGACCAGCGTCGCCCTGTATTCACTCGGCCACGACACCGCGGCCAAGGCCGGCATGATCCTCGCCGACACGAAGTTCGAGTTCGGCACCGACGCCTCCGGCAAACTCGTCCTGATCGACGAGGTCCTCACGCCCGACTCCTCCCGCTACTGGCCCGCCGCCGACTACCGCGTCGACTGCTCGCCCCCCAGCTACGACAAGCAATTCGTCCGCGACCATCTGCTCGCGTTGAAGTGGAACCAGCAGCCGCCCGCCCCCGCGCTCCCCGCCGAGGTCATCGAGCGCACGCGCGACAAATACCTCCAGGCCTTGAAGAACCTCCTCGGCTGATCCGACCCGGCTATTTCGAGAAATCGCGCCGCCCGCCATGCCCGCCGCCGCCCCGCTCGCCGTCTACACCTACAAGAGTTGCGACACCTGCCGCAAAGCGACCCGGTGGCTCGCCGCGCAGGGCCTCGCGTTCGAGGAGCGCCCGATCCGCGAGACCCCGCCTTCCGTCGCCGAGTTGAGCGCCATGCTCGGCCACCTCGGCGGCGAGCGCCGACGCCTGTGCAACACCTCCGGCGGCGACTACCGCGCGGAAAAACTCGGCGACGTCATCGACACGCTCGCGGAAGCCGACTTCCTCGGGCGCCTCGCCGCGAACGGAAATCTGGTCAAACGCCCCTTCCTGCTCCGCGCCGCATCCGCCGCCACCCCGGCCCTCGGCCTCGTGGGCTTCAACGAGACCGCCTGGAAGGCCGCCTTGATGTGACGCGGCGCGCTCCCTGCGCGCTCGTTTCGCCCTCGGGCGTGCCATCGCCAGCCAACCGGCGCGGCGCCGGTGAAGGCGCCCGACCGCACGCCGATCAGAGACAAGTGGACTGGCTGGCGGCCCCGCCCCGGGCGCGTAACGCGTCGGTGAATCCGGTTCCACCCGCCCCCGGACATAGTCGCAAATATCGGGCGGATGCGGCCTTGCCCGAGTCGAACGTGGCTGCCGTCCCGCCGCCTTTTTGCCGGGCCCGGCTCTCCCCGCTCGCGCGACATGCGTCCCGGTGTGAAAAACCGGGCCTAACGGGCGAAATTAGCCCGGCTACCTTCGCGCCCCGCCCGGGGAGGTTCAGCCTAGGTTCCGAGGATTTGTGCCGATGCAACACGCGGACAGCTCCCTTTCCGCACCCATGCGACTCCGCGCCAAGATCACACTCTGCGCCGCCCTGCCCGTCTCCGCGGCCCTGATCCTCGTCCTCGCGTTTTTGCTCCGGCAACACCGCGCCCTGCGCGACGAGATGGACGCCGCCGCCTTGCGCGCCGCCCGGTCCGAATGCGCCGAGCTCGCCGCAGCCGCCCGCCTCATGCTCTCCAGCATCGACGCGCGCAACCGCCGCGAACTCTCCGCCGGCCTCGCCCTAGCCGAGGAAAACCTCCGCCGCGCCGGCGGACTCTCGTTTGCCGATGAACTCGTCGACTGGGATGCCGTCGACCAGGTCTCGAAAGCCGCCTCCGCCCACCGCCTGCCCAAGGTCTTGGTCGGCCCCGACTGGCTGGGCCGCGCCGCCGACCCCGGCGCGAGCGTTCCGCTGGTCGACGAGGTCACCCGCGCCACCGGGCTCTTCTGCACCGTTTTCCAACGTCTCGACGAACAGGGCGACATGATCCGCGTCGCCACCACCGTGCGCAAGGCGGACGGCGCGCGCGCCGTCGGCACCTACATCCCCGTCTCCGCCAACGGCGTTCCCAACCCCGTCCTCGCCGCCGTCCTGCGCGGAGAAACCTACCAGGGCCGCGCCTTCGTCGTGGATCAATGGCACGCCAGCGCCTACGCCCCGCTTTGGAACGCCGACCGCAGCCGCGTCGTCGGCATGCTCTACGTCGGACTCGGGCTCGGGCAGATCAACCGCGAGCTCACCCAGGCCCTCCGCTCCATGTCGCTCGGGCGCGGCGGGTTCGTCGTCGTATCCACCCAGGGCGATCTTCGCGGCCGCGCCTGGGTGCCGCCGCCCGGCGCCAAGGAGGGCGACGACCTCCTGGACTGGCGCGACGCCGGCGGCGCCCATCCCGTCCGCCTCGCCCTCGAAGCCATCGGCTCCGCGCCCGACGACTCCATCGTGCCGCTGGTCGTTCCCGCCCGGGCCGGCGACCCCGCCTCCGGCCCCGGCCGCATCGCCGCCGTCGGCTACTTCGCCCCGTGGGACTGGCTGCTCGTCGCCTCCGCGCCGTGGGAGGATTTTTCCGAATCCTCCGGCCGCCTCGCCGCCGCCCAACGCGCGCAACGCAACGCCGTCCTGGTCGTCGCCGCCCTCGTCGGGCTCGCCGCCGTCGCCGCCGGCCTCGCCGTCGCCCGCGCCATCTCCCGCCCCATCGCGCGCGTCGCCGACGACCTGGAAACCCGCTCCGAACGCACCGCCGAGACCACCGAGACGCTCTTCGCCGCCACCCGCCGCCTCGCCTCCGGCCAAGGCACCCAGTCCGCCGCGCAAACCGAGACCGCCGAGGCGCTCGCCGAGCTCGCGCGCCGCCACCACGAACGCGCCGGAATCCTCCAAGAGGCGCACCGGCTCTCCGAAACCGCCGGCGCGGAAGCCTCCCATTCGCTCGAAAGCATGCGCAGGCTCGCCTCGACCCTGGACGAGATCCACGCCGCCGGCCGCGAATCCCAGCGCATCGTCGGCACGATCGACGAAATCGCCTTCCAGACCAACCTCCTCGCGCTCAACGCCGCCGTCGAGGCCGCCCGCGCCGGAACCGCCGGAGCCGGTTTCGCCGTCGTCGCCGACGAGGTCCGCGCCCTCGCCCGCCGCTCCGCCGAAGCGGCCAGGGAAAGTCGCGAACGCATCGAGGGCGCGGTCAGCCGCACCGACAACGGCCTGAAAACCGGCGCCGAGGTCGCCTCCGGCCTCGAAAAAATGGCCGCCTCCGCCCGCGCCTCCCAGGAACAGGTCGCCCTGCTCGTCTCCGCCGCCCACGCCGAGGCGGACGCCACCTCGCACGCCCAGCAGGCGATGCACCGCGCCGAAGCCGCCTCCCGCGACAACGAGGACGCCTGCTCCGCCGTGCAAACCGCCGCCATCGACCTCCGCTCCGAGGAGGTCGAACAACGCGCCTCCGTCCACGAGATCGAACGCCTGCTCCGCGGCGACATCCAGACGGCCCCCGCCCCCGTTACCGCCGAGGCCCGCGCCTCCGCCACGCCCACCGGCGTGAAAGCGCCGGCCGGCTCGCCGCGCCCGCCCTCGATCCGCCCCGCGCCGACGCGAGACGCCGCCGTTCGCAAAGGCGGCCTTCGCTTCGATCCCGTCACCATGGGCACCGGCGTCGACTCGGTCGACGCCGAGCACCGCGCGCTCGTCGACATCGTCAACCGCCTCGAGCAGGCCGTCATCGAAGGACACGGCGCCGACCAGGTGAACGACTTGCTCGCGTTCCTCGGCACCTACGTCGTCGAACACTTCGGCCGGGAAGAAAAGATCATGGCCGAACGCCGCTGCCCCTCCGCGGCCAAGAACCTGGCCGAGCACAAAAAGCTCCTGGACACCTTCACCGCGTGGAAAGCCGACTACGAACGCACCGGCTGCTCCCTCGCCAAGGTGGAGGAGCTGCACCACTTCCTCACCCGCTGGCTCGTCTCCCACATCTGCGGCGTCGACGGCTGCCTCAAGCGATGCCGCAAACCACGCCCCGCCGTCGCGACGCCCGTCGTGCCCGCGACCTAAGTTCGCTCGCGACGTTTCCACCCGGACCCGAAGACGCGCACGAGCCAAAGCCCCCGGCGGCCACCCGCGGGACCCGCAGGGGCGCCTTCGTCACTGCATCGCGCCGCCCGCGCGTTCCGGCCGCGAGGCCTGGCCGCAGCAGCCGCGCTTCGCCCGCACCAGCTCGCGCCGCAGCCAGTCGAGCGCGCCGTTCACCGCCCGCTGTTTCACCGCCGCGCGCGGCCCCGACTGAGCCAGCCGGCGCGACCAGACGCCACCCGGCGTGTAGAGCGCCAAAAAAATCGTCCCCACCGGATTCTCCTTCGTGCCGCCGCAAGGTCCCGCGAAGCCGGTGATCGCCAGCCCGAAATCCGCCCCCAGCCGCTCCGCCACGCCGGCCGCCATCGCCACCGCGTTTTCCGAGGAGACCGCGCCGTGCTGGAGCAGGATGTCCTCCGGCACGTCGAGCAGCTGCATCTTCGACTCGTTCGAGTAGCACACGCAGCCGCCGGCGAAAAACTTCGAGGCGCCCGCGACGTCGGTGAAACAGTTGGCCAGCAACCCGCCCGTCGCCGTCTCCGCCACCGCCAGCGTGTGGTCGCCCGCTCGCAGCAGGTCCGCGCAGACCTTCGCGAGCGAATCGTGCCCGATGCAGAGAAAATCCTCGCCGAGCAGCGTCGCGCACTCGCGCGCCAGCTCCTGGAGGCGCTCCATCGACAGCGCGCCGGAGGGCGAGCTCAGCCGCAGATCCACCTGCCCCTGGTGCGCGCAAAACGCGATCGAGAGCGCGTCGCCGTGCGGCGCCAGCACCGGCTGCAACTTAACCTCGAGCGCGCTTTCCCCGATGCCCGCGGTGCGGACCTGCACGTAGGCCTCGCGCTCCGAAAGCAGGCCGAGCCCGGCCAGCCTGGGCAGGACCTGCTCGGTGAACATCGGGTTCATCTCGTTCGGCGGCCCGGGCAGCATGACGAGCACCTTGCCATCCTGCTCCGCCCAAAGCCCGGGCGCGGTGCCGTTGGCGTTGGGCAGGACCTCTCCGCGCGAAAACCGGTAGGCCTGCTTGAGATTGTTGTCCGTCATCCGCCGGCCGAGCTTGGCGAAACGCGCCTCGATCGCCGCGCGTATCGTCTCGTCGAATACGAGCTCCTGCCCCAGCACCTGCGCCACCACCTCGCGGGTGCGGTCGTCGCAGGTCGGGCCGAGCCCGCCGGTCGTGATCACCACGTCGGCCCTCGCCCAGCTCTCGCGGAACTGCGCCGCGATGTCGTCCGCGTCGTCGGTGATGGTGACGTTGCGCGCCAGCCTCGCCCCCCGCCGTCCGAGCGCCCCGCCGATGAAGGTCAGGTGGCTGTTCGCCGTGAGGCCGAGCAGCAGCTCGTCCCCCAGCGTGATGAGTTCGTAGCGAACCGCCGCGACCGGACGCGCCGAAGAGAGGGGGGATTGGGTGGAGCTGGAAACCATACCTTGCTAATGCGACACTCTGGTTACGCTTCCTGAAAATGCCAGCCACCGAGCCAGTAAACCTCAAAGAGAAGGTCCGCCGCCTCCCCGACAAGCCGGGCGTCTACCTGATGAAAGACCGTCTCGGTCGCATTTTGTATGTGGGCAAGGCCAAGGCCCTGAAGAAGCGCGTCTCGTCCTACTTCACGCCTTCGCGCGCCATGACCGTGCACCCGAAGATCCGCGCGCTCATCGGCCTCATCCACGATTTCGACACCATCGAGGTGAAGTCCGAGCCCGAGGCCCTCCTGCTCGAAGGCAAGCTGATCAAGCAGTGGAAGCCCCGCTACAACACCGACTTCATCGACGACAAACGCTTCCTCCAGGTGCGCGTCGATCTCGCCGAATCGCTGCCGCGCTTCCGCCTCACCCGCTTCAGGAAAGAGGACCGCGCCCGCTACTTCGGCCCCTTCGCCCACTCCGGCCTGCTCCGCAAGACGCTCGGGCAGATGCGCCGCCAGTTCGGCATCCTCCTCGGCGACGCGACCCCGCAAAAATTGCCCGACGGCCGCTGGCAGCTCTACGACGACGTGCGCGAGGAGCTCTACGGCTTCCAAAACATCCTCGCCGCCGAGGCCTACCGCGCCCGCGTCGACGACGCCTGCGCCTTCCTCGAGGGCAAGTCCCGCGAATGGCTCGAGACCCTCCGCGCCGAGATGGCCGAGGCCGCCGCGAAACAAAACTTCGAGCAGGCCGCCGAGCTGCGCGACATCGTCTTCGCCCTCGAAAAGACCCTCGCCAAGACCCGCAAGTTCGAACGCGACCACCCGTTGATCGCCGCCGACGAGGACGCCATCGCCGAGCTCGGCCGCGCCCTCGGGCTCGACCCCGCGCCGCGCACCATGGAGTGCTTCGACATCTCGCACATCAGCGGCACCTACTGCGTCGCCTCGATGGTCCACTTCGCCGAGGGCCGACCCGACAAGAACCACTACCGGCGCTTCCAGATAAAGAGTTTCATCGGCAACGACGACTTCCGAGCCATGGAGGAAGTCGTGGGCCGCCGCTACCGCCGCCTCGCCGAGGAGGGAAAACCTTTTCCCGACCTCGTCGTCATCGACGGCGGCCGCGGCCAGATCGGCGCCGCGCTCAAGGCCTTCTACGCCCTCGACCTCCAGCCGCCCGCCCTCATCGGCCTCGCGAAAAAACACGAGACGATCATCTTCCCCGACGAACGCGATCCGCTGAATCTCCCCATCACCTCGCCCGCGCTCCAGCTCCTCCAGCGCCTGCGCGACGAGGCCCACCGCTTCGCCAACACCTACAACGCCGACCTGCGCTCGATGAAGATCCGCGAAAGCGTGCTCGACGACTTCCCCGGCCTCGGCCCCGTGCGCCGCGCCGCGCTCATGGAACGCTTCGGCGACATCGACCGCCTCCGCCGCGCCCGCGAGGAGCAGATCGCCGAGGTGGACGGCTTCGGCCCCAAGCTCGCCGGCGAGCTCTACGATTTCCTCCACCGCGACGCGCCCGCCTCCGCCGGCGACGGCCAGACGGACGAGGAGCGCGACCCGCTTTCCCCGCCCGAGCGCCTTTGATCCCGATCATCGCGGCCGCGCCGGCGAAACGTCGACCGCGGCGGGCCAAACGCACAAAATCTGGTGCGCGAGGCCCTTTGCCTTTTTTCGGGCGCCGCGCAGCGTATAGCTGTCGCGTCATGCAAACGCATAGCCCTCGCGTCCGTCGTTCCGCCTTCGCCCCACCCCCGCCGCTTCGCGCGACCCGCCTCCTCGCGCCCGCGGCGCCTTTCCCGCGATGAACGGACTCGAGATCGCCGGCGGCATCGCGCTGATCCTGTTCGGGATTCGCTTCCTCCGCAAAGGCCTCGACCGCCTCTTCGGCGGCAAGCTCCTCGCCTGGCTCTCGCGCCTCACCGCCAGTCGCGTCCACGCCTTCCTCGCCGGCGTCGTCGCCGGCGCCGCCACGCCTTCCTCGACGAGCATCTCGCTCCTCGCCGTCCAGCTCCTTTCCGATCCGCGCATCCGCCTCGCGGGCGTGCTCGCCCTCGTCCTCGGAGCCAACGTCGGCATGACCGTCACCGTGCAGGCGATGGCCTTCCGTATCCAGGACTACGCGGCCGCGGGCGTCGTCGCGGGCGTGGCGCTCTTCCTCTACGCGAAACGCGAATCCTGGCGCGGCGTCGGCCAGTGCCTGCTCGCGCTAGGCTTCATCTTTCTCGCCATCCAGTGGATCGGCCAGGGCGCCGCGGGCCTCGCCGACTCCGCCGACGCGCGCCAGTTTTTCGCTCTGCTTCAAGGCCGCCCGTGGTTCGTGTTGCTCGGCACGCTCGCGCTCGTCGTCGTCCTGCAAAGCTCCACCGCAGCCATCGGCCTGGGCATCGGCCTCTGCGCCTCCGGGCTGCTCGGCCCCGCGCTGCTCGTGCCGTGGATCGCCGGCACCAACACCGGCGTCGGCGTCAGCACGCTCCTCGCCGGCTGGAGCACGCCCGAGGGCCGCCGCCTCGGCGTCGCCAGCCTGCTAGCCAAAGCCGGCCTATCCGCCCCGCTCCTCCTGCTGCCCGGGCTCGCCCACGCGCTTTTCGAGCGCCTCCCCGGCGACGCCGCCCAGCAGACCGCCACCGGCCACACCGTGTTCAACCTCGCCGTCGGCCTCCTCGCCCTGCCCCTCGCCCCGGCGCTCATGCGCCTCGCCTCCGCGCTCGTGCCCGCGCCCGATCCCGGCGACGCCGCGCTGACCCAGAGCCATCTAGACCCGCTCGCCCTCGACACGCCTTCGCTCGCCCTCGCCCGCGCCACGCGCGAGACGCTCCGCATGGCCGACCTCGTCCGGGCCCAGCTCGTCTGCTTCTGGCAGGCCTGCCGCTCCGGCGACATCGAGCTCGCCCGCCGCACGCAGAAGGAGGACGACCGGATCGACCGCTACAACCGCGAGCTCATCGCCTACCTCAGCCACATCGGCGGCGAAAAAAGTCCGCGCGACCAGCGCTGGCAGGTCGCCCTCATGAACTTCGCGGTCGAGCTCGAGTCGATCGGAGACCTGCTCGACAAACACCTCTGCGACCTCGCCATCAAGCAACACGCCGAAGGCGCCACGCTCGCACCCGACGATTGGAACACGCTGGACCAGCTCCACCGCGAGGTCCTCGCCCGTTTCGACGAGCTCACCTGCCTTTTCTCCCTCGACGGCGAGGCCCGCGCCGACGCCTTCATCGCCGCCAAACGCGCCTTCAACGAACGCTGCCGCTCGCTCCAGCTCGATTATTACGCGCGCCTTCGCTCCGCCCCCGTCGAGGCCGAGGCCCCGCCCGGCGGCTACTTCCTCGACTACCTGAACGGCTTCCGCCGCATCAACAGCCACCTCACCGGCGTCGCCTACGGCCTCGCCCGGCCATCGGGGAACTGACCACCGCCGCCACCCCGTGAGATCCGGCGTGGTCCGACGCCCCGGTTTTCGGGGTTGAGCCGTATCCACGGATGCCGCACGAACGCCCCAGCGATTCGCCGCATGTCCTCCGCCACCCACCAGCCCGCTCCCGTCGCCAAGACGCCCTTCCTCGCCGCCGCCGCGCTCTTTCTCGGCGTCGCCGCGCTCGTCTTCGCGCTCGCGATCAAACCCCTCGGCGTCGCCGAGCTGCTCGGTCTCCTCGCCTGCGTAGGCGCCGCATCCGCCTTCGCCACCATCCCCTTCGTCCTCGATTTCGCCCGCCGCCTCCCCGCCGCCCCCGCATCCGTCGCGGTCGCGATCCCGGCCGCCCCCGCCTCGCCCGGGATCGACGCCGATCAACTGGCCGCGCAGGTCGCCGCCGCGATCGATGTGCGCCTCTCGGCCACCTTGCCCGCGCTCTCCTCGCAAATCGTCGCCGAGCTCGCCGCCGCCGAGGAAAAACGCCGCGCCGAGCTCCAGGCCGCCCTCGCCGCCGCCACGCCCGCGCGCCCTGTCGACTCCGACACGGTGAGCGCGCCCGCCGGCGCCAAGCCCCGCCTCGGCCGCGGCCTCCTCGGCCTCATGCACGCCCCGTCGGCGCTCACCGCCAAAACCCCGGGCGAAGCCCCCGCTTCATCCGAAGACGAACGCGCCGCCGCTTGAGCATCGCCAGCCCCACCCCGGGCCCGACCCGGCACCGCGGCGAAGTCCGGGAATGGAACGCCGAAAAAGGCTACGGGTTCGTCCAGCGCGGTAGCCAACGCCTCTTCGTCCATATCCGGGATTTCGCGGAGCGGCACGGGACGCCCTCGGCCGGCGACGAGCTGACCTACACGATCGGCGCCGACCTCAAGGGACGCCCCTGCGCCAAAGACGTCCTGCAACCCGACGACGGCGGCCGCCTCCGGCCCGCCCACCTGGTCGTGCTCGGCGCACTGCTCACCCTGCCCGTCCTCGCCGTCTGGCGACTCGCGCCGCGCGAACTCGCGGCCGCCCTCGCCGTCGTCGCGTTTCTTTCCTCGGTCGTGAGCTACGGCCTGTATTTTTGGGACAAGCGCCGCGCCCGCCAGGGCGTGTGGCGCATCTCGGAAAAGACGCTGCACCTTTGGGAGCTTCTCGGCGGCTGGCCCGGGGCTTTTCTCGCCCAACGCCAGCTGCGCCACAAATCGTCGAAGGCCTCCTACCAGGTCGCCTTCTGGCTGATCGTGCTCACGCACAACACCCTCGCGCTCGACTGGCAGCTGGACTGGCGCATCGCCCGCTCCGTCCGGGATCGGCTCGGCAAACTCGCGGAGATCGTTCCCGGTTCGCCCGCGCCCAAATCAACGGTTTACTGACTCGCATGAGCGCCAAACCCGCCCGCGTCGCCTCCGTCCGCGCCCGCGCCGCCCGGCCCGAGCACCCGCTCGAGTGGCTCCTCGACCCCGCGCGCGACGACCCCGGCTTCGAATCCAAGTCCTGGTTCGGCGGCCGCACGCTCACCCTCGACGGCAAACACCAGCTTTTCCTCACCGTCCAAGGCGAGCCGTGGCAGGGCGTGCTCGTCTGCACTTTCCACGAGCACCAGACCTCGCTCCTCGCCGAGTTTCCCGCCCTGCGCCAGCACCCTGTCCTCGGCAAGTGGCTCTACCTGCCCGAAAGCGGGGAGACCTTTGAGCGCGACGCCAGAAGGCTCGTGCAACTCGCGCTGAAACGCGACCCGCGCCTCGGCATCGCCCCGTCCGCGAAAAAGAAAAAGCGCGCCGCCAAGCCCATCCGTTTTGGGGACAAATTATAGCCGCCGCCGCTGTAGGCCAGACCGCTGGTCCGGCCGGCCAGGCCGGCATCCGGGCTTGAGCAGGTTCAGATAAACAGATTCGTCCCCGTCGTCTCCGCCGAGGCGAGGTAGTCGGCCACGCCGCCGAACTCCACGCCGTCGATCAACTCCTCCGCGCGGATGCCCATCGCATCCATCGACATCGTGCAGACCACGAGCCGCACGCCCGCCATGCGCGCCGCGCCGAAAAGCCCGGGCAGATTCGGCAGGTTCTTAGACGCCATCTGGTGCTTCATCATGCGGCGACCGGCCCCGAGGAAATTCATCTTCGAAAGCGGCAGCGCGCCGAGACCGCGCGGCAGCATATGGCCAAACATCCGGTCGAGGATCGACTTTCCCGCCACCGCGACCGGCTCCTCGCGACGCAGCGCGTTGATGCCCCAAAAGGTGAAAAACAGCGTCACCTTGCCGCCCATCGCCGCCGCGCCGTTCGCGATCACGAGCGAGGCCATGACCTTGTCCATCTCGCCGGAAAACACCACGAGCGTCGCGCCCTTGCGCCGCGCGTCGCCCGCCGGCATCGCCGGCAGCCCGGCCGGGGAGACGGCCGACGACACGCCCGCGGGGCGCCGCAGCCGCGCCTTGATCAGGCCTTTCGCGCGCTCCACGCCGAGCAGCTCGAACCCGTTCGAACGCGAGAAAGCGTCGATGTCGCGCGCGAAGCCGGGATCGCTCGCCGTCACCTCGAGCTCCTGCCCCGGGGCAAGGGTCTCGCAGCGCGCCTTCACCTGCATCAGCGGCCCGGGACAAGCCATGCCCGTGCAATCCAGACTCGCGGGAGCGGCCACGGACGCAGGCGCGGTCGTCACCGCCGGCACCGAAACGACGGCCGATGCCGTCACCGGCGCGGCCGACGAAACCGGCTCCGCGGCAGCCTTCGCCACCGGACGCACGCGCACGCCGCCCGCCAGGCTCACCACGTCAAACCCCGCCTGCGCGAGCACGCGCGCCGCGAAGTAGCTCGTCTTGCCCAGCGCGCAGACCGTCACCCAGGGCCGCGAGCGATCCAACTCGCCGAGCCGCGCCCGCAGCTCGGGAAAGGGAATGTTCACCGCCCCCGGGATAGGCGAGAGCTGCGCGACCGCCGCCGGGCGCACGTCGAGCGCCGCGCGCTCCGCCGGCAATTCGGTGACGGGCCGCACGAGACCGACGCGGGCGTTCTGCGCAGCGAAACCGGCCGTGTTGACCACATCGCGCGCGCTTCCAAAAGGCGGCGCGTAGGCGAGCTCGAGCTCGGCCAGATCGTCGATGGTCATTTTTCCCGCGAGCGCGGTGGCGATCACGTCGAGACGTTTGTCCACGCCGTCCGCACCCACCGCCTGCGCGCCGAGCACGCGGCCGTCCTCGGGCGACCAGAGCAGCTTCAAGGTGAGCGGCGTCGCGCCCGGAAAATAACTCGCGTGCTGATAGTCGGTCACGACGGTCGAGCGATAGGCCCGCCCCGCCTGCGCGAGCCGTTTCTCCGACCAGCCGGCGAGACCGGCCGCCAGGTCGAACACGCGCACGATCGCGGTGCCGACGTGACCCGGATAGGGCCGCGCCTCGGTCGGCCGGAAAATGTGGTCCGCGATCACGCGCCCCTGGCGGTTGGCCGGACCGCCGAGCGGCAGATTCATCGACGCGCCGCTCAAACGATCCACGCTCTCCACCACGTCGCCCGCCGCGTAGATGTCGGCATCGCTCGTGCGCATGAACGCGTCGACCTTGATCGTCCCGCGCGCGCCCAGCTCAAGCCCCGCCGCTGCGGCCAGGCCGCTCTCCGGCTTTACCCCGATGGCCAGCACCACGAAATCCGCCTCGAGCTTGCGACCAGACTTCAAGGTCGCCGCCAAGCCCGCGCCCTCCCGCACGAAGCCGGCGATGGCGTCGCCAAGCACCAGCTGCACGCCCTCGTGGCGCAGCGACTCCGCGACGGGCGCGGCGATCTCCGGATCGAGCGGCGGCAAGACCTGGTCCGCCGCCTCGACGACCGCGACCGCCTTGCCGAGCCGTTTCAACTGCTCCGCCATCTCCAACCCGATGAAGCCCGCGCCGATCACCAGCACCCGCGCCGCGGCCCCGGCGGCGATCTTGATCCGGTCCATGTCCTGCAGGTTGCGCAGCGTGAGCACGCGCGGGTCCTCGATCCCCGGCAGCGGCGGACGCAAGGGAGCGGCGCCCGGCGCGAGGATCAGCTTGTCGTAGGGCAGTTCGAACTCCGTCGCCCCCGGCGCGAGCTCCCTCGCCACCACCACCTTGCGCGGACGGTCGATACGCAGCGCCTCGGTGCGCACCCGAACCTCGATGTTCAACAACGTCGCCAGGCTCTCCGGCGTCTGCACCACGAGCCGGGCGCGATCCGCGATCTCCCCACCGATGTGATAGGGCAGGCCGCAGTTGGCGAACGACACGTCCGGCCCGCGCTCGAGCACGGTGATGCGGGCCGTTTCGGAAAGACGTCGGGCGCGCGCCGCGGCCGAGGCGCCGGCGGCCACGCCGCCCACGATCACGATGCGAGGAGAAGAGGAGTCGAACGCGTTCATATTATACATGAGCATATGCGCATATGCTTGACCCATTGTCAAGCCCGCCTTCGGTTGCGCGCATGGCCAAAGGCGGAAAAGCCCTGAACGACGACGCGCTCCAGCAGGTGGCGCGGCGTTTCGCCGTGCTCGGCGAGCCCATGCGTCTGCGCATCTTGCAGGCCCTGATGGACGGCGAACGGCCGGTGAACGCCCTCGTCGAGGCGACCGGCGGCACCCAGACCAACGTCTCGCGCCACCTCCAGACGCTCGCCTCCGCCGGCCTGGTCAATCGCCGTCGCGAGGGCGCCCAGATCTTCTACGCCGTGGCCGACCCCTCGATTTTCGAGCTTTGCGAGCTGGTCTGCGGCGGCATCCGCAAGACCCTCGCCGCCCAGGCCGGCTCGCTCTCCTGACCGCGAGCGGCGGCCCAGGACGGGCTCCGACCCCGTGCCAGCGGCGGCTTGCCCCCGCGGGCCGCGTCGACTCATTGTGACCGGTTAACACCTTCCGCGCGTGCTCCTCGTCATCGACAACTACGACTCGTTCACCTTCAACCTCGTCCAATACTTCGGGCAATTGGGCGTGGAGCAGCGCGTCTTCCGCAACGACGAGATCACCCCCGCCGAGGCGCAGAAGCTCAACCCCGACCGCATCCTGATTTCCCCCGGACCCTGCTCGCCCGCCGAGGCCGGCGTCTCGCTCGACATGATCGGCGCCTTCGCCGGCAAGAAGCCCATCCTCGGCGTCTGCCTCGGCCACCAGTCCATCGGCCACCACTTCGGCGGCCGCGTCGTCCGCGCCGACCGCCTCATGCACGGCAAGACCTCGCCGATCCTGCACAAGAACACCGACGTCTTCCGCGGCATGCCCCAAGGCTTCGCCGCCACGCGCTACCACTCGCTGCTCGTCGAGCGCTCCAGCCTTCCCGCCTGCCTCGACGTCACCGCCGAGACCGCCGAGGGCGAGATCATGGGGCTGCGTCACAAAGAGCTACCGATCTGGGGCGTGCAGTTCCACCCCGAGAGCATCGCCACCGAGGGCGGCATGCGCCTTTTGGAGAACTTTTTGAAACTCGATCGCGCCGAAACCGTCTGAGCTGCGGACGCGTCTCGCTCCGCCTCCGACTCCGCCGACTCCGGCCCTCGCCTCCACGCTCCCGCCCCCGCTCCTCATGCGCTGTCCGAAGTGCACCTCCATCGAAGACAAAGTCATCGACTCCCGCATCAGCCGGGAGGGAAATTCGATTCGCCGTCGTCGCGAATGCATGGAGTGCGGCGCGCGTTTCACCACGATCGAAACGCTCGTGCGCGACGGCGTGGTGGTGCTCAAACACGACGGCCGCCGGGAGGACTTCGACCGCGAAAAGCTCGCCCGCTCGATCCGGGTCGCCTGCCACAAACGCCCCATCGACCCCGAGCGCATCGGCATGCTCGTCGACGATGTCATGGATATCCTCGAGGCCCGGCACGACACCGAGATCCCCAGCGACGCCATCGGCGAGTGCGTGATGGAACAGCTTCGCAAGATCGACCACGTCGCCTACGTGCGCTTCGCCAGCGTGTATAAGGAATTCCGCGACGTCTCGGAGTTCGTCTCCGAGATCAAAGACCTCGGGAAACAGAAGCCACCGGAAGGAGAAACCCGCTAACCCACGCCAAAGATCGCCAAGATCCTCCGTCCGTCGGTTCGATTTAGCGTCCTTTAGCGCTTTTTAGCGGTTCAAAAATATCTCGCCCGATGCAGCCCGCCTCCCGCGACGACCTGCGTCGCCTGCACTTCGTCAACGCCCTCTTCGCCCGCCTCACCGGCGACGACCTTTACCTCGCGAGGCAGATCCAGGAAGCCATCGCCTTCAGCCTCGCCGAGCTGGCCGAGCAAACCCGCGCCCGTCCCGAGCTCGCCGCGCGTTACGACGCCGCCTTCACCGCCGCGGCCGCGCGACTCCTGGAAAAATTTTTCGCCGGCCAGCCCGGCCACGGCTTTTTCCATTGGGACGCCCTGAGCACGCTCGCTTCGGCCACGCCGCTCTTCGCCCGCGCCGAGCTGATGGCCGGCCTCAAGCGCCTCGCGCCCTGCCGCGAATCCACCCTGCTCGTGACCAACCTCCGCGCCGCCCTGCTCCCGCCCGAGCAACGCGAGACCGCCCGCCGCCGCCGTGAATACGAGGACGCCCTCGCCTATGTCCAGGACCTCGCCGCCGCCCGCACCCGCCCCGACGCCGATTTCCGTCTGCTCTTTCTCTGAGGCGCCAGCGGAGTTGTTCCGTGGTTTTCTTTTCGTGTCTTTCGTGTGTTTCGTGGTCCCTAAAAGCCATGCCCACCCTCTTCGAACGCATCATCGCCCGCGAAATCCCCGCCAAGATCGAGCACGAGGACGAACGCTGTATCGTCATCCATGACATCCAGCCCCAGGCCCCGGTCCACCTGCTCCTCATCCCGAAGACCGTCATCCCCCGCGTCGGCGAGGCCACGCCCGACCAGGAAGCGATCCTCGGCCACCTCCTCGTCACCGCCGGCGTGGTCGCGAAGAAACTCGACCTCGCCCGCGGCTTCCGCCTCGTGATCAACCACGGCCCCGACGCCTGCGAAACGGTTCCCCACCTGCACATCCACATGCTGGCCAGGCGCCAGCTCGCCTGGCCCCCGGGCTAAGGGGACCGCGCTCCGCCCGCTTGCGGAGCCGAAACGGCACGCCACCTTGTGGCGTCTCACCCCGCTCCGGATGCCCGCCCTCGTCCACCATCGCCCCCGCTTTCTCCCCGCGATTCTCGTTGCGTGCGGGATGTCGACGACCGCCCTGCGCGCCGACTGGCGCGACGAGGTCGGCTACACCCGGCTCCTTCAAACCTTCCCCGGCGGCGTGCCCTCTTCGCTCGCCGCGGGAGTGACCCAGGTGGAGGCGCCCTCCGTCCAAGGCGACGCGATCAACTATTACCTGCCGGACGCCGCCGACAGCCGTTTCGCCGGCAAGAGCTTCGTCAACAAAAGCACCGGCACCGGCGGCTCCGGCCATGCCACCGCGGTCGGCGCCAATTTCTACGGCATCGGCTCCAGCCTCGTTCCCGGCACCACCGTGATCGACGTCTACAACGCCAACACCTGGATCAACGCCCTCCCCTACGCCGAATCGCGCCGCGTCCAGAACCACAGCTGGATCGTTCAAACCCTCGACGCCGCCAATCCGCCCGAGACCACCGTTCCGGCCATCAACGCGCGGCTCGACTACATGGTGAACCAGTCCGGCGTCGTCTGCGTCGCCGGGGTGAACAACGGCTACTCCACCACCCTCCCCTACTTCCTCGCCCAGGCCTACAACCTCGTCAGCGTCGGCCTCACCAACGGCCAGCACAGCGCCGGCCTCACCGCCTACGACGGCGCCGGACGCATCAAGCCCGACATCGTGGCGCCGGACACGCTCACCAGCTTCGCCACGCCGCAGGTCTCCTCCGCCGCCGCCCTTCTCGCGCAAAAACTCTCCGAGTCGCCCTACTCGCTCACCGGCGCGTCCATCCCGCGAGCGGTCAAGGCGCTGCTGCTCGCCGGCGCCACCAAGGACGAGTTCTCCGGCTGGAGCCGTTCGGCCGCGCAACCCATCGACGCCCGCCATGGCGCCGGCGAGCTCAACATCCTCCTCGCCTACCGGACGCTGCTCGGCGGCCCCGCCGCCGCGTCCGCCTCGCAGCTCTGCCCGTCCAGCGCCTGGACGACCTCGACGGTCCGCGGCTCCACCTCGGCCGCCTCGCGCACCTTCTTTTTCGAGGTTCCCTCCGGATCGGTCGCGCCGCGCTTTTCCGCCGCGCTCGTCTGGCATCGCGGCGTCACCGCCCCCGCCTATTCCACCAGCCTCGCGAACCTTTCGCTCTCGCTCCACGAGGTCGCCCCGGGCGGCTTCAGCCTCGGCGCGGAGGTCCAGACCAGCGACAGCGCCGTCGACAACCTCGAGCACGTCTACGTCCCCGGATTGCCCGCGGGCCGCTACGCGCTCCAGGTCGCCAACGCCTCGGCCGCCGGCGTCGAATACGCCCTCGCCTGGCGCACGCTGCCCACCGTCGTCGTCGCCGCCACCGCCCCCCTCGCCTCCGAGCAAACCGGCGCCGCCGGCGTATTCACCCTCACCCGCACCGGTCCCGTCACCTCGCCGCTTTTCGTGCCGCTCGCCTGGGGCGGATCCGCCGTATCCGGGACGCACTACACCGCTCCTCCGTCCTCGCTCCTCATCCCCGCCGGCGCCGCGTCCGCGACCGTGTCCGTCACGCCGCTCTCCGACTCGCTCGCGCAGGGCGACCGCTCGGTGACGCTCTCCGTCGCGACCGATTGGTCGCTCTCCGCCGGCTCGCCCGCCACCGCGACGGTGACGATCGAGGACAAGCCCTACGACGCCTGGCGCTTCGCGCATTTCACCGCGGCGCAGCTCGCCGACTCCGCCACCTCCGGCGCGCAGGCCGACCCCGACGGGGACGCCTCGCCCAACCTCCTCGAATACGCGTTGGGCGGCGATCCGCTCGCGCCCGACGCCTCCGCGCAAGCGCCCCGCGCCGCGAACGCGGGCGACGGCCGCCTCGCGCTGACCTACTTCCAGCCCGCCGGCCGGACCGATCTCGCCTACGCCGTCGAATGGACCGACGACCTCGCGGCCGGGGCCTGGCAAAGCGGCGCCGGCGTCGTCACCGAGACCGCCCGCGTCGCCTCCGGCGCCGGCGAGCCGGCGGGCGAATGGGTGACCGTGCGCGCCGACGCGACGCCCGGCGCCGCGCCGCGCCAGTTCCTCCGCCTGCACGTGACGCGGCAATAAACGCGGAGGCCGCCATCCCGCCGGCGTGGGTCGCCGCCTTGTTGCGGCGCGCGGCTCCGTCCGCGCCGCTTCCGGCGTCGACCGCGGGCGCGCCGGCAAAAAACGCCGGCCCGGGGGCCGGCGCTTGATCAACCAAACAAAGCGTCGTTCGCGTGGTTGAATCCGCGGCTTACACGCGGTGGGCGAAGGCGATGTCGCGCGCCACGGCGGGTTCGCCGCCGAGCGTGCCGCGCAGGCCGTTCACGTAGTCGGGGCTCTTCGCGGCGCGCGCCTGGGCGGCGACGCGCTCGAGCTTGCCCTTGACGTCGAGGCTGAGGGCGACGTCGGCGTAGTTGGCGCGACGGAGGAATTTCTCAAGATAGCGCGCGTGCTTTTCCCAGGTGGCGGCGTCGATCACGCGCTTGGCCTCGAGGCGGGCCTGATACCAGTCGCTCTTGATCATCTCGTTCCGGTCGAAGAGGCGGCGCAGCTCGGGCGAATCGAGGCCCTTCCCCTCCCAGACGCCGTCGCGCATGATGTGAAGCAGCGCGCGCAGCGGCGGGCAGGCGTGCTCGATCGAGCCATCGGCGAAGTAGTGCTCCGAGGCCTCCTTCATCGCTTCGACGATGTTGAGCATGCCGTCGGCGAAAATGCCGGCGTCGGTCATCTCGGGCTTGAGATGCTCCTCGTCGAAGACCGTCGAGGGGTTGCTCATCACGCGGCCGAAGAAGGCCTGCACGAAGCGATCGGTGATGCGCCAGCCGAGGCGCGAGGCGAGGACAGGCTTGCCGTCGTGGACGAAGTCTTTGCAGCGCTCGAGGTAGCCGTGCTCGATGAGATACTTGGGCGTGCGTTCCTCGGCGCTCATGCGGCACCAGATCTCGGGCACGAGCAGCGAGATGTCGTGGTCGACGCGCAGCTTCGGACCCACCCAGCCGGCCGCGGTCGAGAAGGCGGGGAGATCGGTGAGGAGGAAGGAGACGAGCGCGGCGTTGAGATCGTAGATCGGGGGCAGCGCGTTGAAGGGGCCCTTGGTCAGCGCGCCTTCGGAACCCGCGCCGGTGGTCGAGGGCGACTTGCCGGTGAGGGAGGCGATGAGGTCCATGAAGGCCTCGGGCAGCTCCTGGTAGTGGATCGGATTGAAGACGCAGAGCGGGCGAACGCCCTTCTCCGGCGGATTCAGGCGACGGCCCATGAGCACGGCGCCGACCGGGAAGACCACGGGCGCGTCGGCGGCGATCTTGCGGCTCAGGCGCGCGCCGATGCGGGCGAGCGCGGTGGCGCGGGGATCGAGCAGGTCGGGGCGGATCTGGAGATAGCGCGGGTTCTTGGTCGGCTTGCCGTCGACGATGCGCGGATGCGAGGGCAGCGCGACGTAGCCGGCCTTGGGCGCGGCGGCGAAGTCGTTGACCAGGTCCTTGATCGGCTGGGTGTAGGCGTCGAAGCCGAGCGTGTCGTCGAGGATGTCGCCGACGGCGGCGTGCGGGAGGGGCTCGTAGTTGGAGAAGAAGTTGCGCCGGCCCGAGAAATCTTTCTCCGCGTGCTTGTCGTAGCCGCGCACGATGGCGTCGTCGGGACGCTGGAAGAGACGGGTCTCGCAGTTGTGCACGACCTTGACCGAGGCGTCCGCGGCGACGCGGTCGGCGGGCAGGCCCTTCACGACGCAGGCGGGAGCGACGGTCGAGGCGGTGATGTCGTCCTCGGCCTGGATCTTCGCCGCGGGCAGGAAGTCGCTGCGCAGCGAGAAGGTGCGCCAGCCGCCGTCCTTGGCGTAGCCGACGCGCAGGAACTGCGTGGTGGCGCGGGCGCCGTGGTATTTGAGCTCGTTGCCGGGGCGGCCGTTGATGCTGTCGACCGCGAAATGACGGCGCCAGTCGTCGCCGTGCTCGGCCTTGTGGACGCGCTTCACGAGGAGAACGAGGTCGCGGATGTAACGCGGGATGGAGCCCAGCCAGGCGTTGTAGTCGTCGGTGTAGTCGGGGCTGCGGGAGAGCAGCTTCACGACGGAGCCGAGCGAACGCTTGGGCGAGAGGATCGGGCGGCCCTGGCCGGCGGGCTTGTTGCGCGAGGCGTCCTTGTAGCGCAGCGAGTAGTCGCGCTTGAGGATGGCCTCGACGAGGTCGAGGTCCTTGGCGGCATCGGAGATGAAGACCGGGCCGGAGAAGGTGGCGTCGGCGATGGACTTGGAGATCTCGGACTTGCCGCCGCCTGAGACGGTGCAGGGCTTGTGGCAAAGGATGCCCTCGGCGTTGGTGCCGCGCAGGCGCCAGCGGGAGTTGGCGTCGGGGCGCACCATGTCGACCTTGTAGCCGGAGGGCAGGACGTAGGTGACGCCGGGGAGGAGCTTGAGCGAATGGTCGGGCTTTTCCACCGGGCCCCAGCTCACGCGCTGGGTGCGGAGGTCGAAGCGGGCCTCGCCGGGGACGTAATAGATATCCGGATACTCGGCGTCGCGGGCCCAGCCGCCGGGCTGCGGGAGGGCTCGCGCGCCGAGGAGGGCGAGGGCCTTGGCGAGGGAGGTCTCGGCGCCGGGAAAGACGGAGAGAAGGGTGAAGTCCTCGCCGAGGTCGTAGCTCGGGAAGGCGAGCGCGCCGCCGGCGTGCTCCTCCTCGGCGAGGCCGAGCAGGTTCGCGGCGAGCGAGATCTGGGTTTTGACCTCCTTCTTGCAGTAGCCGAAGTAGTTGTCGGAGATGATCGTCAGGACCACGCCGGAGGCGTCGCGCGAGGTGCACTTGAAGGCGACGCCGTCGTTGTAGGGCTCGTCGGCGGACTTCCAGCACATGCCGTCGCGGCGCTGGCGCTCGGTGGCGTCGGCCCAGGCGGGCAGGCCGAGGTCCTTCTTTTTCAGGCCGTTGAGATGCGGCGCGAGAATGATGCAACCGGTGTGGCCGGTCCAGTGCTCGGGATCGAGCGCGGCGTCGTTGCCCGGCAGGCCGGGGTCGCCGGCGTTGCCGAAGATGCTTTCGACGAAGTCGAGGTTGGCGACGAGCGCGCCCGGGATGAAGAAACGCGTCTCCATGCTGCGCACGGGGGTGAAGCCCGGCACCTCGGGCACCACGATGGGCCGGAGGTAGAGCGAGACGAAGGCGCGGGCGGGCTTGGCCGAGGCGGCGGTGAAGGGCAGCGCGAGCAGCTCGTCGGGCGGGTTGAGGGCATGGGCGAGCAGGCGGGAGAACACCGCGGCGGGGACCGCCTTCTTGTCGTCCGGGATCGGGAGGCCGCCTTCGGAGACATGGAAAATACCCTGCGTGGTGCGGCGATCGGACTTGGGGTTGTGCAGGATGCCGTTGTGCAGACGTGTCGAGGTCAGGATCGAGCTCTTGTGCTCGTCAGCCGAGGGCGGCAGGGACAAGGCGCGGGCGAGGCCGGGGCGGTCGAGGACGAGGGTCGCGGCGGGGATGTGCGGCACGCCGCCGAATTCCTCGAGGTTGGCGTAAAGGAAGTTCTGGATGCGCTGATCGACCGGGCACAAATGTCGCGCGAGCAGGCGGTCCTTTTCACGGCCGAGAACCAGCAGGTGGTCGACCAGACTGGACAAAGACGCGGCGCCGTCATCGGCCGGCAAATCGACGCCGGACTGCCCCAGTTCTCGGAGCTTGAGATTGAGATAGGCCAAGACGCGCGGATCGCGCGAGTCGGGCAAATCGGGCAGCAGGGCGGCGGAGGTGGCGGCTTCGTCGTGCATGATAGTAAGGGATGCGGGGCGGATGGATGAAAAAATCCGACCGTTATCGAGATGACCTTAGGGTTCGCGCACGCCGCGGAGCAAGGAGGTCCGCCGCCTCGGCGTGCAAAACACAAGAAATGCAAGATTCGGGCCGGACCTCTCCACGCTCGGACGCAGGGGGGGGGCCTCTGCCGCCACCGATCCCTGCCCCCCGTAAAAACCAAGACGGGGCCACCACAAGGGCGGCCCCGTCAGGTCCAGCTTCAACTAACACTCCTGAAGTTCGCGGCTTCAGGAATTGGTCGTAATCACAAGGTGATCACAAAAGAACGAAAGTTTTGCCCCTTGAGCCGGTCCGTGGCTTCGTCGCTTTGGGGATTAGGCTCCGAAACCGTGCTCAAGGATATGTGACGTTTGATGCGTCATCGCCGGAAAGGTTCCCACTTTTTTTCGCGGCGCAACAGAATCGAGTCTTACTGGGCGATAAACCCCACCCCGGTCGTGGCGGGCGCGGCGCCCAACTTCGCTATGGAAAGCCCCCGCGCTTTTCCCCTCAGTCCCTTGCTTTCGCATGGCAAACCCCACCCCGGATTCCCCTTCCCCGTCCCTCCCCGTCGGCCCCGCGCCGGCGGGCGCCGCGCGCCATCAGGATCTCGAGATCAAGGACGCCCAGGTGATTTTCGACAGCGTCTGGCGCCAGCTGGAAGGCGAGTTCGGCCGCGACCAGCTCCGTTTCCCGAAGGAAATCATCCTCCTCGGCGGCGCGCCCGGCGCCGGCAAGGGCACCAACACCGCCTTCATCCTGAAAGCCCGCGGCCTGACCTGCGAACCCGTCGTCGTCAGCGCCCTCCTCGATTCCCCCGAGGCCCGGCGCATCAAGGACGCCGGCCACATGGTCGGGGATCGCGAGGTCATCCGCCTGCTCCTCCGCCGTCTGCTCGAACCCGAGTTCCGCGACGGCTGCATCCTCGACGGCTTCCCCCGCACCGAGGTGCAGGTCGAGTGTCTCAAGCTCCTCGTCGACCGCATGCACGCCCTGCGCCGCGAGTTCTACCACACGCCGCTGCGGATGCAGTTCCGCCATCCGACGATCCACATCATGGTGCTCTTCGTCGACGAGAAGACCTCGGTCGAGCGCCAGCTCAAGCGCGGCCTCGAGATCCGCGCCCACAACGAGGACGTGCGCCGCACCGGCCTCGGCGAGCTGCTCGAGGAACGCGCCACCGACTACGATCTCGACCTCGCGAAACGCCGCTACCGCGTCTTCAAGGAGCAGACCTGGGACGCCCTCCAGTCCCTCCGCGAGATCTTCCATTACCATCTGGTCAACGCCCAGGGCAGCCTCGCCGAGGTCGAGCACAACATCCTCCGCGAGCTCCAATACCAGAGCTCGCTCGAGCTCGACCCGCGCACCCACGACCTGCTCCGCCCCATCCCGGTCGCGAGCGACCTCGTGGTCCACGCCCGCCAACAACTCGTGAAGCGTCTCGACGAATACGCCTTCGAGCATCCCGACCTGCTCGCCAAGGTCGTCGAGTTCATCGCCCGGAAGGTGATGCCCATCGTGCAACGCCACGCCATCTCCGGCATCGCCTCGGTCAACACCGAGGACGCCCTCCTCGACGACTCCCTCGCGCTGGCCATGCTCATCGACCTCTTCAGCGAGCGCGGCTACCACGCCACCGTGGATCTCCATCGCATCGAGGTCCCCGACACCTTCGACCCCGCCACCGGCAAGATCACCTGCCGCGTGAAAAAAGTCTACCGCCTCTCCATCCGCTTCCAAGGCTCCGAAATTCGCCGCGGCTAAAGCTCGCGTCCGGCCGGCGGCGAAAAACGCGGCCCTCGCCTACGCCGCGGCGTCCAGCCGCTCCGCCCACTCGCGCGCCAGCCGGGGCGCCAGCAGCGCGCCCTTCGAGCCAAGCGCGTTGAACACGCCTTCGCGCCCCTCCCGGCCCGGGAGCCAGCCGCTGCGCGGCGCGCGATCCGCGGAGGTCATGCGCCGCCCGGAGAACACGTCCGTCTCGCGCCAGTCGATCGCCGCGAGCTGACGTCGCACGCTCGCCCGAAGCGCTTCCCGGCGCGGTTCGCGCTCCGCCTCGTCGCGGACGAAACTCGCCCCCGCCCAGGCGCGCCCCGGCGCGACGGGCAAAATCCACACGCCGTCGTGCCGCACCACGTCCTCGCGCCATCCCGCGCCGCCGATCTTCTCCTCCCCCGCCTCGATCGCCAGCTCCAGCGTCTCGCCGCCCACCGGAACAAGCCCCGGCACGCGCGTCTCCGCCGCGCCTACGCACCACAGCACCGGCCCGTTCCACGCCGCGGCCTCGGTCGTCTCGACGCGCGCCTCGCGCAGCCGGCCCGCCTTTTTCCAGCGCTCGCGCCCCGCCGCGATCAGCGCCGGCAAATCCGCCCGCCACGCGCCCTCGATCCACGCCGCGCCCGGCTCCAGCCCCTCGGGCCGCATCCAGGGCGCCAGCTCGCCGCGCATCACCTTCGCCCGCACGAGCGCCGCCTCGGCCTCGCTCCGCCACTCGCGCCGGATCCGCAGCTCGGTCACCAACCGCAGACCCCACTCGCGCTCGATCGCGGCGAAAACCACGCGCGACTCCGCCGCCTTCTCCACCCAGCCCGGCGCCGCCGCCCAGCGTTCGCCCGTGACGGGATTGACCAACCCCGCGCCCACGCGCGAAGCGCTCTCCGCATGGCCGGGATCCACGATCCTGAATTCACGACCGCGTCGCTCCAGCTCCCGGGCCAGCAGGGTCCCCGCCAGGCCCTGGCCGACGATCAAAACCGGCGGCCGCGTGTTCATTTCGATCACAGGCCCCTTGGTCCGCGGCTTTCCCGACGCGATCGCCAGGTCAGAGCGCCCGCGCCGCGTGCAACGCCGCGCCGACGATGCCCGCCTCGTTGAGAAATTCGGCCGGCGCGATGCGCGAGCGATTCTTCAGATAAGGAAACCACTTCGCGTGGTCCGCGCTGATGCCGCCGCCCGCGATGATCAGCTCGGGCCACACCAAGAACTCCACTTCGCGCAGGTATTCGCCCACCTCGGCGGCCCAGGACGGATAATCGAGCCCGCGACGTTCCTTGGCCGCGGCCGACACGAGGCGCTCCCACGATTCGCCGTTCTTCTTCAGGTGCCCGAACTCGGAATTCGGACAAAGCGCGCCATCCAAAAAGAGCGCCGAGCCCACGCCCGTTCCGAAGGTCAGCATCAACACCGTGCCCTTCACGTCGCGGCCCGCGCCGAAAGCCACCTCGGCCAGCCCCGCCGCGTCGGCGTCGTTGACCAGGCTAACCTCCGCTCCGACCGCGCGCTCGAACTCCGTCGCCGCGTCCAGCCCGACGAAATCGGGGTGGAGATTCGCCGACGTGCGCACGAACGAGCCCTGCACCACGCCGGGAAAACCGACACCGACCGGCCCCTTCCAGTCGAAATGCGCCGCCATGCGCGCGATCGCCGCGCCCATCTCCGCGGGCGCGAGCCGCGTGGGCGTCTCGATACGATGGCGCTCCGCGAGGAGCCGGCCGCTTTTGGTGTCCACGGGCGCTCCCTTGAGCGAGGAGCCGCCGATATCGACGCCGAGAATTTTCATGAAAGACGTGGAAGCGATTGCGTGTTCGGCGGCGGCTCAGCGCCCGCCCTTGCAGCCGCAATCGTGGTTGCCGCAGCCGCCCTCGCCATGACCCTCGCCGCCTTCGTGGGCGTGCCCGTGCTCGCATTCTTCGGGGGTGGCTTCGCGCACCGCGATGACGTCGACCTCGAACTCCAGGTCCACTCCCGCGAGCGGGTGGTTGGCGTCGAGCAGCAGCTCCTCGCCCTCCACACCCACCACCGTGACGATCGGCGCGTAGGCGTCGTTGCCGGCGCGGAACTGGTCGCCGGGCTTCACCTCGCCCTCGATGGGCAAAAGCGAGCGCAGCACGCGCTGCACCTGCGACTCGTCGCGCTCGCCATAGGCCTTGGTCGCGGGCACGCCGATGCGGGCCTTGGTCCCGGCGGCCAGGCCGCGCAGGCCATGCTCGAGCCCCTCCACGATCTGCCCCGCGCCCTCGAGAAAGGAGATCGGATCGCCCCCGAGGGAGGCGTCGATGACCTGCCCCCGCGGATCGCGCAGCGTATAGTGAAAAGTGACGACGTTTCGGCTCATAAAGACGCCAAGGCATCACAGCCTCCCCGGCCCGCCAAGCGCCGACTCGGGCCGCCTTTTTCCGGTCCCGCGAAAAAAAATTCCGCTCCGCCTGTTAATGGTCGGTCCCTTTCCGGCGACTCATCGCTCGTCCGGGCAATCACGTCCGGCGCCACCAACCCAAAAACACCCAGTCCCTGCACCACCATGAATCGCAATCGCCTCGCCCTCGCCGCCGCCCTCGCCGGTCTGCTCTCCTCAGCCCAACTCCGCGCCGAAGGCGCCGCCTCCACCCCCGCCACCGACAAGCCCGCCGCCGAGAAACACGGTTGCTCCGGCAAGGAAGGCTGCTCCGGCAAGGACAAGGCCTCCTGCTCCGGAAAATCCGGCTGCTCCGCCAAAGACAAGACGACCGACAAGGAGAAGGCATCCTGTTCGGGCAAGTCCGGCTGCTCCGCGAAGGACAAACCCGCCGACAAGGAAAAGGCCTCCTGCGCCGGCAAGGACGGCTGCGGCGCCAAGGACAAGCCCAAGGCCTGATCCCCTGTTTTCCCTCCAGGCGTGACGGGCGCGCCCCGCACCCGCCACGCCTTCGCCCTCGGGTCTCCGCTTCTCCGCCCACCTCCGGACCGTCTCTCCATGACCACTTTCTCCGCCACCCTTCCGCCTGTCGACCGACGTTTCCCCGCCACCCGAACGCTCGGCGTTGGCATCGGCCTGCGCGTCCCGCACTACGACCACATCCTGTCGAAGCGCCCTTCGACCGACTGGTTCGAGATCATCGCGGAAAACTACCTCGTCGAAGGCGGCCGCCCTCTCGCCGTGCTCGAGGCGATCATGGAGCAATACCAGGTCGTCGTCCACGGCGTGGGCCTCTACCCGGGCAATGCCGCCGGCCTCGATTTCGATCACCTGCGCCGCCTCAAAAAACTCCTTATTCGCACCCGCACGCCCTGGTTCGCCGACCACCTTTGCTGGGGCAGCGTCGACGGCACCTTCAGCCACGACCTGCTCCCGCTGCCCTACACCCGCGAAGCCGCCGCACGCGTCGCCGAGAACCTCCGCGTCGCCCAAGACTTCCTCGAAGTCCCCGTCGCCGTCGAAAACGTCTCCAGTTACGCCGAGTTCAAGGACAACGAAATGAGCGAGTGGGACTTTCTCAACGAGGTCGTCCACGCCGCCGACGTCGGCGTGCTCCTCGACGTGAACAACATCTACGTCTCCTCGATCAACCACGGCTTCGATCCCCTGGCCTACGTCGACGCCATTCCGGCCGAACGCGTCGCGCAGATGCACATCGCCGGCCACTCGCGCTACGAACGATTCATCATCGACACCCACGACCACCCCGTGGTCGACCCGGTCTGGGAACTCTACGCCCGCGCCATCGAACGCTGCGGCCCCGTCGCCACCCTCCTCGAATGGGACGCCCGCATCCCTTCCTTCGACGAGGTCTGGGCCGAAGCCCAAAAAGCCCGCCGCTACTGGAGACACGCCGCCGCCACCTCCACCGCGGGCGCCCGCGCCGCCTGATCGAGCCATGTCCGCGCTTCTCGACACCCAGCGCCGCTTCTTCGGCGCGCTCCTCGAACCGCTCGTCGGCGAAAACCGCGCCCTCGCCGAACTTCCGCCCGGAGCCGCCGCGCCCTCGGACGCATTCAACGCCACCGCCGACGCGCTCCTTCGCTCCACCAACTCCGTCCACGCCCGCGAGCGCCTCGCTCTCTATCATCGCCAATACTGGTGGCGCCTCCTCGACTCGCTCGCCGAGGACTTTCCCCGCGTGCGCGATCTACTCGGCGCCGAGCCCTTCCGCGCCGCCCTCGAGCGCTACCTCCGCGCCAGCCCGCCCGCGAGCTGGACGCTCCGCCATCTCGGCGCCGGCTTCGCCGCCTTTCTCCGCGACGACGCCGAAACCGCTCATGCCCTCCGCCCTTGGGCCGCCGCGCTCGCCGATTACGAATACGCCCACATGCAGGTTTTCGAGGCCGCCGCGTTGCCCGCCCCGACCGAGACCGACTTCGCCACCCGCACGCTCTCGCTTCAACCCTCCGTGGTCCTCGTCCCCGCGGACCGCCCGCTCTCGCGCCTCCTGCGCTCCGGCGCGACGCCTGCGTTCGCGGCGGCCGACACGCCTCGCCGCGAACTACACGTCGTCTGGCGCAACTCCGGCCACGCGCTACACGCCCGCCGCGAACCCGTCTCGCTTCTCCCGCTTCTCCTGAGCCTCCGCCGCGGCGGCCTCTTGGCCGAAATCATCGCCAACACCCGCCCGCTCCCCCGCGCCGCCCTCATCCAGGCCGCCTTCGCCCGCTGGCGCGCCCTCGGCTGGCTCGCCCTCGCTCCCTGATTTCCCGCGCTCGCGCATCTCTCATTCCTCCCTGCTCCCGTCTCCCTGCTCCTCGCTCCCATGTCCCTCGCCCGCTCCCTCCTCGCCCGCTCCGCCGCGCTTCGCGACACCCTTCAAACGCCCGCCCACGACCTCCTCGCGCTCGCCATGCGCCTGGTCTTCGGCTGGCAATTTTTCCTCACCGGCCGCGGCAAACTCGCCCACCTCGAGGGCACGACCGAGTTTTTCGCCTCGCTTCACATCCCCGCCCCCGGCGCGCACGCCGTCGGGATCGGCCTCCTCGAATGCGTCGGCGGCCTGCTTATCGTCCTCGGCGCCGGCACCCGCGTTCTCTCCGCCCTGCTCGCGGGCACGATGCTCGTCGCCCTCGCCACCGCACACCACGCCGACATCGCGGAAAACGGGCTCGACGGCCTCTTCTCCGCCCCGCCCTTACCCTATCTGCTCGCCACCGCCTTCCTGGTCGTCGCCGGCCCCGGACGCCTCGCGCTCGACGGCTGGCTCGCGACGCGCTTGCGGGAAACTTGCAAGCTCCCCCCCGCCGCACGCTGATCCCTGCCATGCCGGACGACGGCCCCCAGCTCATCCTCGAAACTCTCCTGGCCGAGACGCCCGTGCTCCTCGCCTACGCGCGGGCGCGCCTTCATGACCACCACGAGGCCGAGGAGGCCGTCCAAGATTGCCTCCTCGCCGCCTGGGCGCAGCGCGAGGCCTTCGCCGGGCGCTCCACCGTCCGCACCTGGCTAGTCGGCATTCTTCGGCACAAACTCCTCGATCGCCTCCGCGCACGCCGCCGTCGTCCCGACCGCCCCGATCCCTCCGCGCCCGCGCCGGCCGGCGACGACGGCTACGATCCGCTCGAGGCCTGCTTCACGCCTCACGGCGCCTGGCGCATCGATCCGACCCACGCGATGTCCGCGCTGGCGGAAAGCCCGCACGATTCCGCCCTGCGTTCCGAGTTGCGCGCGCTTCTCCGTCTTTGCCTCGAAGGCCTCCCCGCGACGCTCCGCCGCCTTTTCTCCCTACGCGAACTCGACCAACTCGACACCCGCGAGGCCGCGAGCCTCGCAGGGGTCTCCGCCGCCAGCGCGCCCGTCCTCCTCACCCGCGCCCGCCTGCGTTTGCGCGACTGCCTCCAACAACGCCTCTCCTCGTCGCCATGAACGCATCGCTCCCGCCCGAGGGCGATCCGCGCCCCGCCCCGCGACGTTCCTACCGCGTCATCCAACGCATCGAGGCTCCCGTCGCCGATCTTGTGGGCCTGAGCTGCCGCGAATTCGCCCGCCTCACGGTGCTGCGCCAAGACCGCCCGCTCTCCCCCGTCGAAGCGCTCCGCCACCGCTTGCACGGCGCGATGTGCGGCCTCTGCGCGCGCTTCGCCGGCCAGTTCGCAACGATCAACGAGCTCGTCCGCGAGATAGAAGCCGGGGAAACCGCGCCCCCCGCTCCATCCGACGAAGCCGTCGCGCGTATCTCCAACGCCGTGCGAACCGCGATTGAAAAATCGTCGAGCAGCTGAAGAGAGCTCCGCCCGAAGTCGCCAAACCCAACGCGCTCTCCCGAAAAAAATCCGCGCAGAAGCGATCTTGGGCGGGTGCGACAAGGAAGGCGTGTTGGAAGGCTCAAAGCGTCGCTAATAAAATCAGCCGGCGGCGAATTTGGTTCTTCCCCAAGTTATGACACCCCGCCTGCTTGTTTCTACCCATGCCGCGACTCTTTGCATCTCGCTGCCTCGTCCTGGTCGCCGGCCTTTTTTCGGTGATCGCCTCAAGCGCCGCGGACACCCCCGCCGACCTCTCCGATCTTCAACTCGACTCCGTCCCTCTGTCGCCGGCCTTTGCGCGCGACGGCTCCCTCTACTCTGGGTCGACCTCGTTCGCGAACCAGCTCGTAACCCTGAACGGCACTCCGGCTTCCGCAGGCACCGCCACGGTTCGCACTCGGCTCAACGGCGGCATATCACGCTCAGGACTTCCCCTCGCACTCTCTCTACGTCCCGGCCTCAACCGGCTAGCGGTGCGCATCACGGCGTCAGGGTCCGCGCTTCCGGATTTTCCGCTCGCGGCGGGCGTTTCGCGCAACCTCGCACTCCTCCCCGGCGGTCAGCTCGCGCAGTGGGGAGTCGCCGCCGGCGACACCCCCGCGGCTTTGCCCGTCGACACCCAAGCGGACGTGACCGGGGTTTTCGCCGGCTCGCTGGGCCAATATTACCTCAAGGCCGACGGCGCCCTCCATACGATCTCCGGCGGCACGCTTCCCTCCGATCTGACCGCCGGGGTTGCAGGCGTCACGGAACCGTCCGTCATCGCCGCCGAGGTGGGCGAAGCCATCGCCATCGCGCTTCGGGCGGACGGCACCGTCCGCGCATGGGGAATCCCCATCGCGATGCACAGCTTGGGCGGCGTCGTCGCGGTCGCGGCCGGATACGATCACGTCCTCACGCTCGGCGCCGACGGACGCGTGTCGGCGTGGGGGAGCTTCTCCAGCGATCACAACAAACTCGATGTGCCCGTCGCCGCGCGCTCCGGTGTCGTCGCCATCGCGGCCTCGCGAAACACCAATCTCGCGCTGAAAGCCGACGGCTCCGTGGTGCAGTGGGGCGAGGCCGCCGACACTCCCGTGCCCGCCGAAGCGGCGGATGTCGTCGCCATCGCGGTCAGCGGCACCGCGAAATTTGCCCTGACCCGCGCCGGCGCCGTCATCGCATGGGGCGCCACCGCCGCTCTCCTCCCCCCGATCTCCGCCGCGGAAGGAGTCGTGGGACTCAAGACGGGCCCGCAGCATGTCCTCGCGCTCAAAACCGACGGCTCGATCATCGCGTGGGGAGCAAACGGCTCCGGCGCCGAGGCCGTCTCACCGACCGGTATCTCCCCGCTCTTCACCCCGCCCCTCCGCGATTATCAAATCACCGTCGATCGTGTCGTGCCCAGCCCCGCGCTGGCCTCGCTCACCAGCACCGGCGGAGCGCTATCGCCCGCGTTCGCCCCCGACACGGTCTCCTACGCCCAGACGCTGATCTACGACTTTGCCGGCGTCGACGTCGCCGCGATCCCCGTCTCCACCTCCGCCCCGAGCCTTCGCTTCCGCCTCAACGGCGCCCCTCTCGCCGCGTCGTCCCCCGCCACTCTGCCGCTCCGCCTTGGGCTCAATCAAATCCAGCTTCGCGTCACCGCCGCCGGCACGCCTCTTCGCGACTTCCCCCTCGCGGGCAATTCCATCCGCAACCTCGCCGTGTCGTCCGCCGGAACCGTGATGCAGGGCCACGCGGTCATGTCGGGATCACCGTTGCCCGCCCTCCCCGTCGAATCCCAAAGCGGTGTGACCGGAGTGTTCGCCGGTTCCTTCGGCGAATACGCCGTGAAAGCGGATGGCTCGCTCCTTGCGCTGTCGGGAGGCGCGGTTCCGGCCGAGGCCCAACCCGTCTCCCCCGGAACCGCCGTGCTCTCCGTCGCCGTCGGCAACTCTCACGCGCTCCTGCTGCGCGCCGACGGCAGCACCTACGCCTGGGGCTCTAACAACACCTACGGCCAGATCACGATACCCGCCGACGCCCAGTCCGGCGTGATCGCGATCGCTTGCGGCGCCAACCACTCCCTCGCGCTCCGGGCCGACGGCCAGGTCGTCGCCTGGGGCGAGAACACCTCCGGCCAGGCCACCGTGCCCTCCACTCGCACGATGGGCGCGATCGCCATCGCCGCCCGCGGCGCAAGCAGTCTGGCCCTGCGCTCGGACGGCGCGGTGGTCGCCTGGGGCTCCGCGACATCCACCCCCCTCCCGGCGTCCACCCAATCCGGCGTGGTCGCTATTTCGGTCGGCGACACCTATGCCTACGCGCTCACTCAAAGCGGCGCCGTCGTCATCTGGGAAAAGACCGGCGGAACCCTGATAAGCACGCCGGCTGCGCTCCAATCCGACGTGATCGCCATCGCCGCCGCCCCCGATCGCCTGCTCGCCCTGAAGTCCGACGGCGCCGCGGAAGCCTGGCACCCCTTCCACACGCCCGGCGCCACACGCCAACCCGCGACCTTCAACGCTCCTGTCCTCGACGCGCCGGCGCGCGTGTATCACCTCCTGGTCGAGCGTGACGGCTTCGACAGCCTCGCCGCTTTGCAAACCGCGCCAGGCTCGCTCTCCCCCGCGTTTGCCGCGGATCTCGAAACCTACACCCTTTCCGCCAACACCCCCTACCGAGGCTTGGCGCTTCACGCCCTGCCGTTCGCGAAACATCCCCGTCTGGAAATCCGCGCGGGCTCCGGCGGTTTCTCGCCCGTCGTGGCCGGGCAAACCTTGGCCTACTCCACCAACGGAGGCGTCGCCTTGCGCGCAAACGGCTCGGTCCTCGGCTGGGGAAATCCTTTTTTCCTCGTCCCGACCGCCGCGCAGTCCGACGTGGTTTCCGTCACCGCCGGACTCAACCACGCGCTGGCCTTGAAATCCGACGGAACAGTCGTCGGCTGGGGACTCAACTCATCCGGCCAAATCAGCCTGCCCGCGGGCCTGCGCGCCACCGCCGTGGCCGCCGGCGCATCCTTCAGCCTTGTGCTCCAACCTGACGGAAAACCCGCCGTGATCGGCGCCACGGGCATATCCGCTCTCCGAACCATTCCCGGCGACGCCACGGACCTCGTCGCGATCTCCGCCGGCTCCGCTCACGCCATGGGCCTTCGCCGCGACGGCAGGGTGGTCGTGTGGGGCCCCTCTAGCGCCGTCACCACCGTGCCCCTCGACGCGCAGTCCGGTATCGTCGCCATCGCGGCCGCCGGCGGCCAGTGCCTGGCCCTTCGCTCCGACGGACGTGTCGTTTCGTGGGGCTCCAACACGGCCGATCTCGGCACCGTGCCGCACGCCGCCGCCTACGGCGTCGTGGCGATCTCCGCCAGCCCCTCCCATGCCGTGGCGCTCAAAACCGACGGTTCCGTCGTCGCCTGGGGCGGCACCATCGCGGCCCTGCCGCGCGGCCACCTGCCCGACCTCGCCGCGGTTGTCGCCGGAGCCAACGATTTCTCGGGCCTCGGCGTCACCACCGCGATTCTCCGCGACGGCTCGCTCGTCCAGATCGACGCGCCGCCAAGCGGCGTGCCCGCCGAGTTGGAGACCGGCGCTTTCGCCGTTCCGTTCACCTCGCTCCTGCCGCTCTCACCCGGAGCCAACACGGTGGAAATCCGCGTCTCCTCGCAGACCACCCCCGATACGCGCACCTATACCGTCTCCGCCCCGCGCCTCGCCGCGCCCGAGCTCAGCATCTATCCCGTGCCCGGCGATTATCCGCTGATCGACGGCTTCGGCCCGCTGAGCGTCGGCTACGCGAAAGTCGGCGGCGCGCCGCTCGTCACCGCATGGAGGATCGTCAACACCGGCGACGCCGGCCTGACCGTGGCTTCCAAGACTTTCGACGGCGCGCACGCCGGGGAGTTCTCCACGCTGGGACTGGAGCTCCCGCTCACCCTCGCGCCGGGCGAGGAAGCCGCTTTCGCCACGATCGCCACCCCCGCATCCCCGGGTGATCGCCTGGCCGCCTTGCGACTCTCCGCCAACCTCCCGCAAGGCGTCCCGCACCTGCTCTCCCTCCAAGCGGAAGGGATCACCGCCGACGGCTTGCTTTCGACGTGGCGCACCAGCCATTTCAACCCGGCCGACCTCGCAGACCCCTCGCGTGAGGCGACCGTCTGGGGCGACCTCGCCGACCCCGACGGCGACGGTTTGGCCAACCTGCTCGAATACGCCCTCGACAGCTCGCCCGAGGTCGCCAGCCGGCCGCCCGCGGCCGCGCTCGACATCTCGAATCCGGCCGCTCCCCGCCTCACGCTCACCTACACCCGCGTGAAGCGCGCCGCCGCCGCAGGCATCGTCTACCGAGTCGAGTGGAGCGACACCCTCGCCGCCGATTCCTGGAGCGAAGCGGGCGTCACCGAAAGCGCCGTGCCTATCGACGTGCCGTTCAACACCCTCGAAACGGTGACCGCATCCGTGGCCGCCGACGGCCCGCGCCGATTCCTGCGCCTCCGCGTCACCGCGCCTTGACGGCGCATACGGTCGGGAGAGCCCCGCGCGCGGTTGCCGGAGCGCGGGGAGGACGCGCTCTTCACTGCGGCTCGGGACGGAGTGGCGGCATGGCGGCGCCATCCGCCAAAGCCGGGCTTTTCATCAACTGCTCGCGGTAGGCAGGCTGCAAACCGTCGAGTTTTTCGGCGTAGGCGCGGGCGGCGGCGGGATCGCGCTTCGCCCATTGCTGCACCACGTCGACGAGCGCGATCGAGCGCTGCTCCGGATCGCTCACGCTGTTTGCCCAGCTCAACGCCGTGTCGACCTGGTTCGCGACGAGAAACGGACTCGTCGCGAGCTTCGCCGCGCCGCTGTCGAGCTCGGGGTCCGACTCGTGGTTGTCCAACCACGCCGATGCGCCGACCGGATCGTGCGCCACCCAGTTCTGCAGCGCCTGGTTGAAGGCCTCGGTGCGGACCGGACCGGCCGGCAACGCCCGGGCGTAGTCGAGCAGCGAGACGGGATCGTTCGCGCTCCAGCCCAGGATCAACCCGTGCAGCGCCTCGTTGCGCGTCGCGGGCTCGGTGATCGCCTGCAAGGCCGCGGCCGCCTCGTGCGGGCGATACTGCGACCACGAGTAGAGCGCCGCGCCCACCCAGTAGTCGCGGTGCGGCCCGCCCTCCGAGGCGAAGCGAAGCGCGTTCGCGAAATCAGCATCCTTCGCCAAGGCCGCGATCAGCATGCGTCCGTAATCGTCGGCCGACGCGGA
>JACCDU010236179.1_pt1 | contig 42499 bp, 10 predicted proteins | sample 7446081 | NCBI WGS metagenome assembly JACCDU01 (sample SAMN15323447, study PRJNA562643) | freshwater metagenome | isolation source: river surface water | place: USA:Blue River Watershed | collected 2017-08-17
TCCAGGTTTTTATCTGCCACTTGCGCGGTGTATGAGATAAAGGCCGAGGTTTTCGTCGTCAGTGGCTCTTGCCACGATGCATTGACTTTCACCTTGTTAAAGCTGCCAGCAGTACCGGCGCCATTTCTGTCAGTTTCTTGGTTCAAAGACCCCGAAAGGTTGAGATCACCGTGCGATACCTGTACCGAATAAGTACCAGTTCCACCTCCAGGGTTGATGTCGCGGTAAAAGCCAGAAACTTGTGCAGATAAGACTTTTGAAGAGTAATCAGACATCAAAAGTCCTTGAGCTGATGTGTTTTTAAATACTTTTGAGTCAGCTGCAAGCGTAACTGTGGCACTTGCCTCGTCGCTGCGAAGTAACGGATACACCCATTCCAGCCCCTGTGTGACTGCCCGCCCTAGCGCACCCACCATCCCAGGCTCACCAACGACGACTTCGTAACCCATCACTGATGTGTTGGCACCAATCCGCCAGCCATCGACACCTACAGGTACGCTATAAGCGAGGCGGGCATAGTCGCTGCCTTGCGTGTGTACCGCCACGATATTCAACATATCTGCAATATCGTTGGGGTTAAACCAAGTGAGCGTGGCCATCAGACGTTGCGCGCCCGTAGAACGCGAGCCTGCGTTATCAATGCTTAGCTCAACCTGCCGGGTACGCCCTTGATACAACTTTAGTAACAACTCGGTCTCACCCGTTTCGCGACCTTGACGCAAAGTGCCTTGAGCACTCATGCCGGGTAAGTCGTTGGCAAGAGCCAAAGCACGGTCAAGCGATTTACTATTTAGTAGCTCCCCGGCGGGCTGCTGAGCCTCAATGATGGCCTCGACATGCGCCTGGGTGTTTGGTAGGTCTGCAAGTTCTTGTTCGATCTCCACCTTGGAGAACACCGATTCAATCACGTCAACCGTCAAAACCCCGTCAGTCAGGTCTTGAGGAGGCAAAACTGCGCGGGCTAAGTAATTATTTTTTCGGTAATACTGCTCAATCACCATGCCGATTTCAAGCATTTGTTCGTATGTCATGGGTGTATTGAGGAAGGGCTCAACAATGCCTTGGAGCTCCATGTCCCCAAGAATCGTGACACCTTCGAACTGGATGTGCTTGAGGGTGATCAATGCTTTGGCAGCTTCTTCGACCTCCTGCTGTTCAAGCATTTTGTCCATAGCCGCATCAACCAAGCTGCGTGTTGGCTTTGGCTTAGCAAAGTTTTTGCCTGTCACAGCTTCTGCCCAATCGGTCACGGGCAGTTGGGTTTTGTCCTGGATCGCGCGCAGCACAGCGCCTGTGTCTTTGGGTATCACGGGGTCGTAGATTTCCAGTGACCCAACCAAAAGGCACACAAACGCAATCGCAGCGAGGATTCGCGACCGAGTCAGTTTCACAAAACAAGTACAAAAACAACCATAAGGGTTGTCTTAAAGCAAGTTTCGTGCCTTGCCGTTTTATTGACGTATTTACTAGCTTTGCGGAGATTTAATGGCGCTAGGCCGCAATTTATATAGCAGTCAGAAAGCTCGACTAGGGTTTAATTGGAGGAATACTTTCAATGATCTGCACGGCCAGCTCTGGTTTGTCTAAGTCTTGATGCGGGATATAAACCCGCACGAGCCAACCCGCCTTGCGATATTCCTGCGCTATTGCGTCCGTGAGATAGAGCAAATCATGCTGGTTGAGCGTTCGATTGGCAAACGGCAGGCTAACCGCTAGCAATTGCTCGGTACTGAGCCGTTGGTTGCCAATGAATTTGAAACGTTCGGGTTTGACCACGGTGGTTTCATTCAAAACAGCAGCCGGCGGGAGTAACACCCGCTTGCTGATGGCTTGTTGCTGTTGATGCGCCCGAATAGCTTGTTCGTTTTGTCGCATCAAAGCGCCCGCGTCGAACGCCGGGGGTATTTGGGCCGTGGCACTGAGCCCATTAAAGAGGGATGATGCGAGGTAACTCGCCAGGAAGATCGTGCGTGTTTGAGCCATTAAAAGCGGGCGTCGAGCGATAGCCAAAGACGATTGCGATCGTACTCGCCATTCTTGTGGGCAGGCATGATGCTGTTGTCAGGCGTGTCGCCCGTGCTGCGAGCCCATGTGGCTTTCAAGTTGATGTCTGAGTCGAGCTTGTGCGACAGACTCATACCAAAGCCACTCAAAGTACCACCACGCTGTGAAATGCCGGCGCTTTGCCAGGGTCGAATGTGTCCCACGTCATAAAACTCAGCCAACGTAGTTTTGGCGGATAGACGTTGGCGTAATTCAAAGGTAGCCAATTCACCTTGGCTGCCTGCCCCCTCGCCTACACCATAGGCTCGAACACCCAAGGGCCCGCCTAAATAGAACTTTTCAGAGGCATCTAGGTTTTTGTTGGCACGCTGCAATGTCAAACCAAAGAATGCAGCATTGATACCACCCAATGGTTGCAGAATGGTGCCGCTGAATCGGAACTTCGAGAATTCACCATCCGTTTTCTCTCCGTTGAGATCGGCTTGTTCGTTGGGTGAACCGTTCATGTCGACTTCGCCTTTGGACAGTCGCAAGTCATAGGTATAGACAGCGCCACCTGGCGCCATTTCACGCTCGAAACCTTTGAACTCAATACCCATGGAACGGGTATCGTAAAAAGCTGAATCACTGGCTTTAAGGCCATGGTTATGCAGCTGCGCAGTGTCATAACGCAGCCCTAGAGTGCTGTATTCGGCAGGCGTGTTCACCAATTCATAAGCTAAAAATACGCCTTTTTTCACCGCTTCACCGCTCACGAAGGTGGCAGTTTGCACGGCGTCAATCACGTCGTAGCTCAGGTCAGACACGCGGGCGCCGAGCTTGAGCCCCTCTACCCCAGTAGCCCAAGCGAAAGCCGCTTGGATGAATTGGCTACCCTTTGATTTGAGGCCCTGAACGGAGAGTGTGTTGCCTTGTCCAAGCGCATCGTTAAGAGTCAAGCCTAGACCCATGCGCGTTGCGCCTGTACCCTCAAGGCCTTGGTTGTCTATCAAAAGTTCATATTGGCGAGACTTTTTGGCGTAATGCTTGAGGATGAGCTCAGTTTCTTCGTCTTGACTCAGCTGGTCTTTGGCAGGCAATGCCGGTTGTATCGCTGCTGCCACCGGAGCTTGCATAGAAACAGCCGCTTGGTCTTTCACTTCTAACTTGGCAACATGTGCAGACCCTACCGGCTCTACCACCATTGGTTTTTCGGCAGCTGCAACAGTGCTGAGCTGCTGGTTCAGCTGGGTTTGGCTGACTTGGGTCTCAATCACGCCAACTTTGAGGACGCCATTGCGAGCCAATGACCCCACCAAAGTCGCACGGGCAACCATGTTTTTGGATTGGTAATAGCTGGAAACGCGGGCAGGAATGGCAAAAGCTTGTTCAACGCTGAGCTCTTGACCTACAAATTCTTGGACCACTTGCTGCAACTCGTTGTCGCTGAAGGCAGTCACACCCTCAAACTTGATCTCACGAATCATCAGTCGCATCTCTTGTGATGGCGATGGTTCAGTTTTGGCGACTTCGGGCTGGACTCGGGCTGGTTTTGGCGCAGGCACGCGCTTGAGCGGGCTTTGCTCAGGCGTGAAGACTGGGGATGGCTCCATGACAGGCTGCGCGGCAACCTGGGATGCTGGCTGCTCGGGCTCATCAGCGGCTGATGCGGCTAGCTCTTGCTCAGGGCTCGAAGCCGGCTCTTGAATGCTAGGCACCGCGACTGGTGTATCTGGCGCAAACATATCGCCCACAACAAAGTAAGCAACCATGCTGGCGACGAGGATCAGGGCAGCGAGTATTTTTTTCATAAAGTCCGGTCAGTTACTGGCTATCAGTAGCAGCTCTTATGCCAATACGCATGACGAAGAGTCGACATGAGTTGGCATTTCTAAAGGGCCCGCGTGTGATTTACCGAAGCGTGCCTACCTCAATAACTTGAACCACCAGACGCCCCCCCCTGAACGCTTGGTCGGGAATGTAGGCTTTGGCTCTGAATCCAGCTTCACGATAGGCTCGGTTGACTGCCGCCGTGATCATGGAAAGCTTATTCACCATCAGGCGTTTGCCGGTATAGCCTTTGACAGCCACTTGAAGCTTTCCCGTTGACACGAGGGTGTTGCCCTCGATGATGATGCTGTCGACCTGAACACTAAAGTCGTCCGTCCAACGCATGCGCGGGTAATACTCGATGGGGAAGCCTTCTGGTGCTGACCCAGCGCCATGTGTCCACGGCTCTGCGGTATTGGCCAACAAACTACCCGCATCCGGGGAGTGGTTTTGTGCCAGTGCGCTGCCTTGGCATAGCGCCATCGCAAGGGTGGCACCAATAAGAGTTGTCCGCATGGTTTAGCTCCTGACGTGCGATAAAAACTCGACCCACTTGATCTGCTTTGGAAGACAAATGGCGTGTAAGTCGTAATAAAACTGGATTTTTTGACGTGCCGCTTTGCCCAAGGTTTGCCGCAGCTCTGGGCTTTCAATCAAGCGGACCACCTGTGCAATGAGCGCGGTTTGGTCAAAAAATGGGGCTAACAAGCCGGTTTTTTCGTGTTCTACAAATTCGCGCACAGGCTCGGTATCGCTGCCCACAATGGCGCAGCCCATGCTCATGGCTTCCAACAAACTCCAGCTCGCCACAAATGGGTACGTGAGGTAAACATGGACGGTGCTGACTTGCAAAAGGCTCACAAACTGGGGGTGCGGCAAGTGGCCGACAAAGTGCACACGCGCCCAGTCGGCCTCAGAAATGAGCGGCTTGACCTCGTCAATTAAGATTTGCTTCCAGCTGGTTTTGCCTGCAGGAGCTTTGCCGTAGCTGGTGCCCTCGCCGCCCACCATCACCACTTGGGCGTTGGGACGCTGCTTGAGCAACTCAGGCAAGGCACGCATGAAAACGTGGTATCCGCGGTATGGCTCTAGGTTGCGATTGGCAAATGTGATGACTTCATCTTGGCGCGTCAGGGTGTGGCCGTTGGGCAATGTGTAGCTAGCCAAGTCGTTTGGACAGATGCGCTTGGTGTCTATGCCATCGTGCATGACTTTGATCTTGCCGCGAAACGGCCACGCATAGGTGTCGGCTTGGTAATGGGTGGGCGAAATGGCGGCGTCTGCGATGTCAAAGTGCATGACGTTGTTGATGTTTTTCAAACGTAAGCGACAGGCGTCACCAGGGTCGTGGCTGGCAAACTCTGGGTCAAAGCCCACGTCGTTGCCAGACTCAGAGTAATTTAGTTCGCAATACAAGCCCAGTTTGGTATCGGGCCAGACATCTTTGATGAACAGGCTCTCGCCCCAGCCGGGGTGTGCCACCACCGCATCGGGGGTGAAGCCTTGCGCTTTGAGTTCGAGACATTTACGAAACACCGACTCGGCGCGAATGATCTTGGTTTCCAAGTCCAGCGCCCATGGGTGTACGCCAACGGCTGTGCCTTTGGCAGGTTGATAGGTATGAATGTGCACGCCTTCCCAAACCTTGGGGGCCTCTTTTTTAAGGACCAAGGCATGGACTTCGTGGCCTTCCTTCACCATCGCGGGCGCGAGGTGAAGGAACTGACCAGGAAAGTTTTGGTGAACAAACAGCAGTTTCATCGCACCAGCAACTCACTTCCGACCAACTCTTTGACGGCGGCCTCCAACGGTTGCACCGGAATATCAAAGACACCACTATCGAGATTCAAAGTCTCAATATCGAGCTTGCCTAAAGCACTTAGCAAACGGTAGCTGCCCATCTTGGCGTCAGTCATTGCGTTGACTTTATTAGCCAACAAACCAAAATGCTCGACTTCAGAGTCGAGTACAGCCAGGGCTGTTTCTTTACCTGCATCGCGCAATTTTTTGCGCCCGCGCATCACGCCTTGCGATGTTTTGACTGCCGTCTCCAATAAATTCAGGCGTTCAATGCCTTTTTTGTACTGGTTCCAAGCAACTCGCACGGATTCTTTTGTTTTATTGCTGATATTTTTTTCTTTTTCCGCACTTTCGCGGTAGTCATAGGCTGCGGCTTGTGCTTTGCTCACAGTTTCACGGCCGGCAAACACGTTCCAGCTGAGCTTGACGAGGACTGAATCTTCGTCTTTGCGGTAAAGCTGGCCTGCATCGTTCTCGCGATTACGTGTGCCAACCAAGTCGACGTTAGGCATAAAGCCAGCGTTTTCAATGCTGATCAGACGATAGGCACGCTCGGTTGCCATACGTGCGGCCTGCAAACGTGGGTTGCTGTCATCGGCCTCTTCCATGGCGCTCTCTACTGAGGCGGGCATGCGCTTATCCATCACCAGCACATCTTGGAATGTCTTGAGATCAGGGCTTTTGCCAAACACTTGTTCGTATGACGAAATCGCATCACGCAAACCTTGTTCATAAAGCACGCGGCGTTCACGAACGATTTGCAAGCGGGTTGCGGCTTGCAGCTCATCCACAATCACCCCACCACCTCGGTCCACTCGTTGTTTTTCCATTTCCAGCTGACGTTTGGTCGTAGCCTCGTTGATCTCACTCAGATTGATCAACATTTGATTCTTCAGCACGTTCAGATACGCCGTGATGGCCTCCAGAAGCACCTCTTGTGAGGTAGCGCTTCGGTCAGCGTTTTTCATTTGACGTTCGACTTTGGCAACGCCTGTGGCAGCCAAGGTCTTGCCGCCGTTGAAGATGTTTTGAGTGACAGTGACGGTTTGCTTTTGACGCGTCAAGTCGCTGGCCTTGGGGTCACCCGGCTTGTCAGGTGTGGAGTAGCTGGTGGTACTGATTTTTTCGGGTCCACGTTCGGCTGCGACGTCAATCTTTGGATACCAACCCGCTTTGGCGGCGGTTTCGCGTTTTTCTGCAGCCGTGACAGCAAAACTGCTGGCGCGCAACATGGGGTGGTTGTCGCGTAAATAAACCAACTCAGACTGCAAATCGGCCGCATACAACTGCGAGGCCATGCTCGCAATTGCCACTGAAATGAGGTGCTTTTTCATACGAACTTCCTTAGATTTCTTTGAACGCGTCGGCTTTGAGCTTGAGCACCGGCTTGAGCAGCGCCCACATGATGGATTGGGTGTCGACTTTGATATCGACTTCACCCACCATGCCTGGGGTAATGGGGTAAACGCCCGGTCGATCACCCAACCACGACTTATCAGTGCTGACGATGACGCGGTAGAACTGTTCTTCGTTACGACCTAAATCGGTATCGGCCGCAATGCCGCTGACCGTTCCGTTTAAGCCCCCGTATCGCAAGTAGTCATAGGTCGAAATCTTGACCAGCGCGTCTTGACGCATATTGATATAGCCACGGTCGCTAGGGCTAAGCTTGACCTCGATGACCAGCTGATCCTTGAGCGGCACCACCTCCATGATGGGTTCACCCGGCTTGACCACGTTGCCTGCCGTTTGGAAGCGGACGTTTTTGACCACCCCGTCGATGGGCGCACGAATGACCGAGCGATCTTCTTGGTCGTTGGCGCGGGTCAGCTCTTCAGACAGGCTGGCCATTTTGCGTTCCATGTCGGTGGCCTCATTGGCCGACTCGCGGTTGAAACGCGCTTCCTCTTGTTGGCGTCGTGCCACCGATTCATTGATACCAGCCTGCAAGCCCGTGATGGACTGACGCAGCGAGGCAATCTCACCGCTCAAACGCTCAAAATTGGACTGGCGCTGGAAATGCTCGAGCTGCGAGGTGAGCTTGTCTTTCACTAAATCGGCAGAAATGGCTACTTCTTGCTTGGCGATTTTGAAGCTGGCTTCTAAAGCCACCAAGCGCTCGCGCGATTCGGCTAGCTTTTGGCGGTTTTGGGTGACCACGTTGTCAAACGCTTGCAGGGAATTGCGACGCTCATCGCGTCGGCTGCTGTGGCTGTGTTGCTCGGCTTCAACCAAATTAGGGAACTTAGCGGCCAAATCATCGGGCCAAACGGGGTCGACACCCAAAGCTTCTGCGTCGAGGCGGATTTTGGCCAGTTTGAGCGAAGCCATACGCGCATTCATCTCACCACTGTTGATGCCACTGGTTGCCAAATCGAGCTGCACGAGCGGGTCGCCGGCTTTGACCTCTTGGTTTTCGCGCACCACGATGTCTTTGATGATGCCGCCTTCCAAATGCTGAATGACCTTGACCTTGTCAAACGGAATGACCTTGCCCGGCGCGGTGACCACGCGGTCAACCCGGCCAATCAAGGTCCATAAAAAGATGACGACGAACAAAGCCAACAGGCGCCGCTGTGAAGCGCGCCATCGGGGCTCGCCAAGGTCGTTCAAGACTTTGTCTAAGTTAATCGCTGTGTTTTTTGACATGTCACTCATGGTTTAGCAACATTCATACCGAGCTTGGGCAAGATGTCCGTGGCAGGCCCAGCCGCGACCAGCTTGCCTTTGTTCATGACCAAGATGCCATTGCAGTGGCTGAGCATGAAGGGGCTGTGCGTGACAACGACAACCGTGTGGTCTTTGGCCAGTTCTTTGAGGGTCTGCACCAGATGCAGTTCCGAGTCGCGATCCAACTCAGCAGTGGGCTCGTCCAGCAGCAACACGGGCGGATCGTTGAGCAAGGCTTGCGCGATGGCAATGCGCTTGGTTTGACCAGCAGAAAAGCGCTGGGCGCCCTCGCCGACTTGGGTGGCATAGCCATCGGGCAAGTCGATGATGAATGGGTGGGCACAGGCCCGCTGGGCGGCGCGGATGATTTGTTCGTCCGTCGCATCGGGGTTGGCCAAGGCAATGTTGTCGCGGATCGAGGCCGATAAGAGCTGGTTGGTTTGAGACAAATAGCCAATGCGCCTGGCCAGCTCGGTTTGGGTGAACTGGTGCAAGTCAGCGCCGTCAATCAGCACACGGCCTTCATGCGGGGGGTACAAGCCACGCATGATTTTGAGCAAAGTGGTTTTGCCGCTGCCGTTGGGGCCAACGATGCCGTGCAAGCCACCCGCGCCAATTTCGCCCGAAATGGGTTGCAGCAACAGGTTGTCGCTTTGTGGGAACTTGAAGGTCACGCCCTCCAAGCGCAAGGCACCGGTCGGGCGCGACAGCGAAATCACGCTTTGGGTGCGATCGACCTCCATAGCAAACAAGGCATCCAAGCGCTTTTTGGCAGCACGGAACTGGCCAAAGGTGCGCCACTGGCCCACCAATTGGACCAAGGGAGACACCATGCGACCCGCCAACATATTGGTGGCGATCAGGGAGCCCATGCTGATGAGCTGGTTCAGAATAGCCAGGGCGCCAATGCTGGTGGTCAGCACCGAGTTGGCCGTGGTCATGCCATGCGCCAGCTCGCGGTAGTGGTCAGCTTCGCGGCTGCGTGCCAGCGACTCGTTCATCCATCGGGCGTAGTGGTCTTCCCAGCGACGCTGAACCGACTCGTTGGCGCCCAAGGCTTTGAGACTCAGACGAATCGAGGCCAGCTCGTTCAAAGCCACATCGCGGCTGACCAGCTGTTCGCGCTCGGTTTCAGTGGCACCACGGGTCACTTGTCCCGAACGCCAGGCCAAGGTCACAAAAGCGGCAATGGTGAGCAAGGCCACAGGCAACAAAGGCAAGGCCAACACCGCTACCACAACCAAGGACAACAACATAAAGGGCAGATCGATCAGCAGCATGGCTGTGCTGCCAGAACAGGTGGTGCGCACAATTTCAATGTCGCGATACACCGCTTGCCAGAAGCCAGCTGAGCGGCCTTCGAGCGCCAAGGTCGGCAAATTGAGCATGCGCTGCAGGGTTTCGCGGGCGATTTGCACCTCCACACGGGCGCCCACGCGCTGCAAAAGCAAAGAGCGCCCTGCCCGGAACACATGGTCCATCACGATGGCAATGGCCATGCCAATGACCAAGGCTGCCAACGTGGAATAGCCCGCATGACCAATGACTTGGTCATACACCTGCATGGTGAACACGGCGGCAAACAAGGCCAATATATTGATGGCCAACGACAACCCCAAGGCTTGGCGGTAGGCATCGCGGTAAGGCCACAGCAGCTCTCGCAGCCAGTCTTGCTGGGCTTGAGCATCGGGCAACGACTGGAGCTGGTGGTCGGGTTGGGCGTCGGGCGCGGTGACAAACTGCCAGCCCCACTTGACGCCCTTGCGGGTTTCTTGGCTGACGGTGCTCACTGCCTCGCCAATGGCTTGTTTTTTGGCTTTCAGGTCTTCCTTGTCAAGGTTTAGCCACGCACGCGAGCCGCCGCTGCCGTGACGCAGCCAGTCAAGGCCGAACCACGCGCGACGACTGCCTTTGTCGTCGGCACTGCCAAGGAATTCCTTTTTCATGTTTAGCTGAAATGCCTGGAGTTCGCATCGATGCTGTCCGCAATGGCCACGTAGATGTTGTCACTGCCATGCTGGTACACCGAGAAACTTTGGCCGGTGTAGCCGCTGACATTGACCTGTCCCACAGAGTTGCTAGACCAACCTCCAGTGAGGTTGACCACGTCGCCTGTGTTGTTCGTACCTGAGCCGTCGATGACCAGAACATGTCCTTTCTGATAAGTGGGGTCTGAGATCGCTGTATTCGTCTCCCCTGTTATCGACAGCACATCCAGATGGTTTAGCGTGATGTTCTGGTTTCCATTGCCGAGCTTGAAAATTTCGACGTTTTCCACCAAATCGTCGCGCTTGGCCGTGAAGTCCATGGTCGCGTTGGCGGTGAACTCCAAGGTGTCAATGCCCGTGCCGCCGTCGATCTTGAAGAAGTCGACGATGGCGCCACTCTCATTGTTGACAAAGCGTACTTGCAGCAAGTCGTCGCCAGCGCCGCCCAACAGCACATCGGCTCCGCCGTTGCCCACCAAGGTGTCGTCGCCAGCGTTACCGATGAGGCGGTCAGTGCCTTTCGCATTGCTTGGCGTCTTGATGGCGTCAGCCAGCAAGGTTTCGCCTTGCGTGCCTTCAATGTGCTTGACGGCAATGTTGCTGTCGCCCGTGAGGAACGAGTCGCCGTAGAAGATTTGCATGTTGGTGGTGGCGTTGGTCAGGCTGACGTCGTCATAGCCGTCGCCGTCCACGTCGCCCAGGGCCGTCCAGTAGCCGTTGCCTGTGCGCAGCAGCTGAATACCGTAGTCCTGCATTTCCAGCAAGCTGATATCTTGCCAGCCAGCTTGGCGACCAAAGATGAGGTAGGACGAGCCAAGGCTGGTGGTGCCTGCGTTATCCGCCTCTTGGTCACCCGGAGCTTGGAAGATGAAGTCATCCAAGCCGTCGCCGTTCATATCGCCCACGCCCGTCCAGCTGTATTCGCCGGCTCGGTCAAAGTCGACCGCACCGGTGATGCGGAAACCCAGCTTATTCGTGGCCAAGTCGGTGAGGTTCAAGTCGGCATTGTTCCAATGCCCAGCTTGGCCAAACACCACATACAAGCCACCGTTGTTTTTGGCGTTGAAGTCGTTGGGGTCGTTGCTGTTGCCCAAGGCTGACAGGAGCAAATCGTCGTAGCCATCGCCGTTGATGTCGCCCAGTGCCGAGTAAGTACCGTTCAAGGTGATGCCGGTTTCGGAGATGAGCTTGGTCAATCGCGGCGCGCCATTGCTGCCCGCTCCACTCACCCAGCTAGCAGGTGATGTCCAGCTGGCGGCGCTAGCGCCACCGTAGACGATGTAGTTGCTGATGTTGCTGGGGTCAGAGACCAGCATGTCGGTGTAACCGTCGCCATCAATGTCGCCCACATTGGCATAGCGGCCAAAGTCACCCAGATCCACGGCTGTGCCCAAGTTGGAGGCCGAGGCATTGAAGCCCGAGCCCATGCTGGCTCGGCCAAAGTAAATCTGGCCATTGCTGCCGGCCATGAAATCGTCATAGCCGTCGCCGTTGAGGTCGCCCATCGAAACAGGCGCCCAACCATTGCCTAAGTAAGAAGAGCTACTGCCGCCGGTGTACACCACATCCGCCGTGGTGGCGCTGGTTGTGTACGAGTACGTCGTTTGTGCACTGGGAACGTCACTGGCATACAGGGGGTCATAGGTTTGCCCCGTATAGCTGCCAGCATAGCCGCTCCATGTGCTGGGCATCGCATTGGCTTGCGCGATGGCCCCCACAGCGCCAGTGCCGCTGGTGCTGAGCGTAGTTTGGGTCACACTGCCAGAGACGCGGTTGGTGAATATGGCGTTGCCACCATCAAACACATACAAACGACCTTCATTGCTGGCAGTCCATCCGTCTGGGCTTGTCCAGTCGTCGTTGTAAATTGTGCGATCGCCTATGTTGTAGGTGAACGAATTCACACCACGCGCCACCACCATCAGGTTTGATTGGCCATCGCCATCAAAGTCACCCAATAAGCCGAGACCGTTGCCAAAACCCTCGTGCGCAGAAGCGCTGGAGGTGAGCTTGATGTAACCTGCATTCGCGCCAGTTGGTGCTTCGTTGGCCGAAACACTCAAGCTGCCCAAGCCTCCGGCGGCACCATAGACCACATACACATCGCCCGATGTGTAGTTGTAATTGCTTAAGGTTGTACCACCCTGCCATCCATACACGTTGCTCCAATAGCGGTCACGGTACACATATGCTGCCGTGGTGACGTTAGTTCCTGCATCGCGCATGGCGAAATCCATGAAGCCGTCGTTGTTGACGTCGCCAATGGCCACTAAGAAGCTGTTGTTCTGGCTGTCCACGCCCATGTCGAGGCTGATGGTGTCCACGCGGAACTGCGAGGTGAGATCCACCGCGTCTTGGCCATCGCCACCATTGACGGTGTCAGCACCAGCCAAAGGCGTCAAGGTGTCGTTGATCGCGTTGCCCGTGCTGCTGCCCGTGAGGCTGTTGTTGCCATCGGTGCCCACATAGGTGCTGCCTGAGGTGGTGGGCATGGCGTAGTTGGTGACCAACGTGCTGTCCCCGGGGCAGACAATTTTGAGCAACACCCCGTCTTGCAAGAACAACTTGGTGGTGATGTTGCTGACGCTGTCATAGCTTCGGCTTGAGCTCCACAGTGTGTAGTCTGTCAAACCAATGGTGTCACCCGCCCCTGCGTTGATCAGCACTTGGTTGGAGCTGCCCGACATGGCGCGCACAGCAGCCAAGTCGAGGGTCAGTTTGGTGGTGGCCGCTGCAGTGAGGTCGAGCACCTCAATGCCTGTGAGCGCAGGATGACTGCCATTGACGAGATTGATGCTGGCCTCGCTCATGAGCAAGGTGTCCAAGCCGTCGCCGCCGTCGATCACGGCGTCTAAGCCGTCGTAGACCAGTTGGTCATCGCCCGCTTGGCCGTAGACGGCATCAATGCCGATACCACCATCGAGTGTGTCGTTTCCACTGCCGCCTTCAAGCACGTCGTCGCCACTGCCGCCCAGCAGGCTATCGGCGCCGCTTTGGCCGTAGAGGTGGTCGTCGCCAGCGGCGCCATCGATCGTGTCGTTGCCCGCTTGGCCTTCCAGCCAATCGGCGTTGGCGCTGCCCAAGAGGCTGTCAGCGCCGGCGGTGGCGATGACACGCTCGACCGTGGCCAAGGTGTCGCTGCCCTCGCCTGTCACGCTGCCCGAGGTCAGGTTGACGGTGATGGGGCCAGCTGCGGCGCTGTAGTCGACCGTGTCGATGCCATTGCCACCGGTGATGCTGTCGTTGCCTAAACCGCCCACGAAGGTGTCGTCACCGTCGTTGCCTGTGAGCGTGTCGCTGCCATCCAAGCCCCAAATCACATCCGGGCTGGCGCTGCCGTTGATGGTTTCGGCAGACGCCGTACCTGTCAGGCGAACGCTGGCTTCGGCAGAGATGCACAACGTGACGGTCGCCGCTGGCGAGGTAGATGTACCGGTCCAATTGCGGTAAACCGAGTTGCCCACCACGGTATTGGCACCCAAAGCCCACGTGCCCACTAGTTCGAGCACGTCTTGGTCATCGGCGTAAACCGTCAGTGCATCGCTAGAGGTTGAGACAGCGGCCACGGAGGCAACGCTCAAAGTGAGCTTCGTTCCTTGCGAGCCACGCAGGTCAATCACTTCGATGTTCTTGATTTGCGTGCCGCTGATGCCTGCTGCCGTCAGGTCGAGGGCAGCATCACGCACCACTAAGGTGTCGGTGCCGGCTTCGCCGTCCACAGTGGCATCGGCTGCGTCATAAATGAGGGTGTCATTGCCAGCGCCAGCCAAGATGGTGTCGGCACCCGCCCCGCCATCGATCCAGTTGGCGTTGAGGTCTGTGACTGTGATGGCGTCTGCGTATTGAGTACCCAGTAGGTTTTCAATGCTGTAGAGCGCATCGTTGTTGGTCGTATCGGCAAACACAGCAGAGCCCAGGGTGTCGCCGTTCAGGGTGATGGTTACACCGCCTGTAGCGTCTGAAAAATCGGCTGTGTCTGTTCCCAAGCCGCCAACCAAGGTGTCGGCGCCCAGCCCGCCCATGAGCCAGTCGTTGCCCAAGCCGCCTTCTAAGCGGTTGGCAACGCTAGAGCCAATCAGCCAGTCGTCGCCCGAGCCGGTTTTGGCCCACTCGACAGTGCTGAGTGTGCCGTTGAGGCTGCTGAGGGTGTCGACATCGGTGTTGGTGCTGACCGTGGCAGTGGACACCACGGTACGGGCGTCAACGCCGTTGTAGCGCACACTGCCGAGGTTGACGCGCACGGCGTCCACCCGGTCGGCGTAGTCGACCATGGATTTGTCGGCATCGGCCGCGCTGCTGGTAGTTTGGTGGGTGCCAATCAGGCTCTCACCGGTCGTCAACGCTGAGCCACGAACCACGTCGGTGCTGACCGCTTCTTGGACTTTGACCACCAAGCTGTAGGTGTTACCCGACAAGGTGTAAGTCGAGGTGAGCTCGCGGTAACCACCGCTGCTGGTGACGCTTTGCGTCCAAACTGAACGGTCATTGAAGAACACGCTATCGCCCGCCACACCGTCAACTTTGAGGGTGTGTGTCGCGCTAACGCCAGTGGTCATGCGGTACACCGCTGCTTGGTCCAGCACCAAGCTGTTGCCGACATTGGCCGTGCCAGCCACGATGTCATGGGCGCCACTGAGGTCAACCACCTCAAGGTCTTTGAGGGTGGCGCTAAAGAGCGTGGTGTTGGTCAAGTCGGTGTTGACATAGCGCGTGACCAAGGTGTCCACACCGTCGCCGCCGAGCACCGAGGTGTCGTCTTTGTCAAGGAAGAAGACGTCATCGCCGGTGCCACCTTCGAGCGTATCTGCGCCCTCGGCACCCCATAGGGTGTCGTTGCCCTGGTTACCTTTGAGGTGGTTCACGCCGGCAGAACCGAGCAAGATGTCGTTGGAAGTACCACCCCAAGCGTTTTCAATGCCGTAAATGGTGTCGGTGTAGCCCAAGCCGTCTTTGGCTTGGTTGACCGCCAAGTTCACACCCGCAATGCTGTGGGCTTCGTCGTCCAAGTTGACTTGCACCGAGTAGGTGGAGGCGCTGTAGTCGAGCACGTCGACACCGCCGAAGACGCGGCCGTAGTAGTAGCCCGCGTAGCTGTCCACCGACACGCTGGCGTAATCGCCACCGTAAATAGTGTCATTGCCCAAACCGCCCACAAAGGTGTCGCTGCCGTGCTCGTGCAGGGTGCTACCCAACACATCGTCGCCATCGCCACCGTAGAGCAAGTCGTTCCCCAAACCACCCAAGATAGTGTCAGCACCATCGCCACCCAACAGGGTGTCGTTGCCCGCTTCGTAGAAATACGTGTCGTAGGTGTAATCGTTGATGTAATCTGAGGTGATGTATGCACCCATGCGGTCGTTGCCAGTGCCACCAATGATCAAGTCATTGCCATCGTTGCCGTACAAGGTGTCATCGCCAGCACCGCCGTCGATCGTGTCTGTACCTGAGTTGGCCCACTCCAAATAATTGCGGTAGTCGTAGTTATAGGTCTGCCCGCCACCATGAATCACATCGGAGCCATCGCCACCCAACAAGGTGTCGTTGCCACGACCGCCCCAAATGACGTCGTTGTCAGCGCCGCCATCGATGTAGTTGTAGCCCGTATCCACGACTGATTCGGACGAGTATTGGCCATACAAATAGTCTGAGCCAGCGCCACCCCAAATCGAGTTATTGCCTGAACGGCCTGTGACGTTGTCGTTACCCTCGCCGGCAAAGATGGAGTCATTGCCATCGCCGCCGTCGAGGGTGTCATTGCCGGCTTGGCCGTCAATCGTGTCATTGCCCGACCCGGCATACACCGCATGGGCATCACTGCTGTCATAAATGGTGTCGGCACCTGAGCCGGTGGAGAAGGATTCAAACTCTCGGATGACATCGGTCACGCCACTGACCACGGCAGTACCAGCCACCAAGTCCAAGGTCATATTGCTGTTCACCGAGCTGTAGCTCAAGTTATCACTGCCGGCTCCACCCACCAAGGTTTGCGCCGCTTTGGACGCACCTGTGCCGCGCAAGGTGATGATGTCGTTGCCATCGCCCAAATCGACCCAGCCTGCTACAGAGTCTTCAATGTAAACACGGTCAGCACCGCTGCCTGTTTTAAGCCACTCCAAGCCAGACAAGGTGTCAGTTTGGGTGCCACTGTCTGATCGCTGGGCAGTCGAGGCTGCCACATAGTTGCTGCCCGTCCACAGGCCGCCATCGGTGGCTGACAAGTTCACAAACACGCTGGCCGTGTTGTTGGAGTAGTCCAACAAGGAATCCGTGCCTGCGCCGCCGGTCAAGGTTTGTCCAGCGTTGCCCGAACCACGCACCACATCTTGTGTGATGACATGTTGAACTTGAACGACTGCACCACTGGCATGGGTGTACACGTCATAGGCCAAGCTGTTGAGAGTCGTGGTGCTGGCCACCCATGTTTCGCCACTGGCGAACATAACCACATCACCCACCTGACCATCCACACGCAAGGTCTTGCTGCCATTGGTCATGGCAAGCACGGCGGCAGAGTCGAGTTTGACGGTGTTGCTTTGACCACTGCCCCATTGCTGCAGGTCCATCACCTCAATGCTGCTGAGTTTGGGCAGTCCAGAGTTAGCGGTGAAGTCGCGGTAACGGTCAGCTACGGCCAACACGTCCACGCTGGTATCTTGAGTTGTCACCAAGTCGGCCACTGGGCCAGTGCTGCTGGCAGTGAACAAAACGCTTGGCCCCACTGCGCTGGAGATGGCATAGCCGCTCAACGCACCACTGAAGGTGCTGCCTGTCGGCGCAGTTTGGCTGGCAAACGCGCTGGCCACTTGGGCAGCCGTCAAATTAGTGGCGTTGTCTGTGGTCAGGGTCAAGCCACCCAAAGTGATGGACTGGCTGAGTGCTAAATCATTAAAAGTAACAGTGGTTTTTTCTGCAGTGGGTGTGCCGCTGGAAGTTCCATCGCGGGTAATGGCCCACAAAGCGCCGCCAGCGCTGGCATCGCGCACGTCCACATGCGAGGTGCCACCAACGGCGAGGTCAGCCACGTTGCTGTCTGCGGTGGTGCTGGTGAACACTGCCACGCCGCTGCCCAAAGCCGTTGCGGTAAAGCCTGTCAACGTGCCAGTCAGCGTGCCTGTGCTGGCTGTGCCGCTGGCAAAAACCGTGGCCACATCCGCGGCCTTCACACTGGCGCCACTGGGCGCCTTGTAGGTCAGGCCAGCAAATGTGACGCTTTGGTTGGCAGCCAAATCTGCGAATGTGACAGTGGCCGTCTCTGTACGTGCGGGTGAGGCAACGCTGGAGCCTTGCGAGATGACCACCACATGGGCTTGGTCCACCTTGTCGTCGGAGCCGCCGTCAATGGTGTTGGCCGCCGCATCAAAGTAGAGCGTGTCGCTGCCAGAACCGCCGTAGAGCTTGTCGGCACCGCCCACGCCCATGAGCGTGTCGTTGCCTGCGCCGCCGTAGACGGTGTCGTTGCCACTGCCGGCATTGAGCAAGTTGTTGGTGCTGTTACCAATCAGTAAATCGCTGCCTGAACCAGTGATGATGTTTTCAATGTTCAGGACGGTGTCTTCAACCCCAACCGAACCTTCGGCCACTTTGCCCGTGTTCAAGTTGGCGGTGACGGGTGACGCGTTGGCGTAATCCACCGTGTCGGAACCTGCGCCACCATCGATGGTTTGGTTGATCGACACATGGCCGCGGAACACTTCATCCACAACGGTGCCGGTGATGGCAGCCAGGGTCGTGTCGGCATTGGCCCAAGCCGAGCTGTAGTTCACCTTCACTTTGGGGTCGACGTACACCACCATCGCGCTGTCGCTGGAGAGCACGTACTTGATATACACGCCAGAGGGCAAGGTTTCGGCACTGAGTTTCCAGGCGCCGTCAGCCAAGCTTAGGGTGTCGCCCCAATCGCCTTCGATTCGCAAGACTTTGCTGTCGGTCATGGCCGTGATTTGCGCCACATTCAAGCGTAAGTCGTTGCCGTAGCTATTGGCGTTGTCGCCAAGTTCAATCACATCGATCGAGCTGATGCTGGGCTCGACGCTCACCGTCAAATCCGTCAAGGCCAAGTTGCTGATCAGAGTGTCGGTACCTGCGCCACCCGTGACCGTGGCGGTACGAGCCTCCAAGGTCAGGTTGTCGTTGCCCCCTGTACCGCCGACGCTGCCACTCAAGTAGGTGGTGGGTGCGCTCAAGGGCGTCACGCTCCAAGTGCCTGTAGGCGGTACGGCCGCACTGTTGGCTGCAGCTGTGCCCGCCACCAAAGCGGCACCGTCCAAAGCCTTGAGCTGCAAGTTGGTTTGACCAAGATTGGTGGTGGTGTCGGTGAAGTTCAGGTTGTTTGAGAACTGCACCGTCACGGTCGCCCCGTTGTGGGTGGCGGTGTAAATCTTGCCGCCAGCACCATTGATCTGGGCTTCGCCAGCGTACGTCCAGAAGCCCCAGTCGCTGAGCACCAGCATATCGCCAGCGTCGCCGTCGATGCGCAGCACTTTGTTGCTGTCGGTGAGCGCAGCCACCGATTCGCGGTTGAGCACCACGGTAGTGGCATTGCGCCCACGCAGATCAAGCAACTCGATGTTGCTGATGCCGCTGGTGCCGCTGGCCAAGGTGAAGTCGTAGCTGTTGCCACCCATTTGCAGAGTGTCAAAGCCTGTGCCACCGTTGACAGTGGCATCAGCTGTTTTGGCCAACAAGCTCACGTTGGAGACGTGTTGGTTATTGTCGCTATCGCTAAAGGCCACGTCCCACACCAAGGTGTCGTCGCCCTCTTCGCCTAACAACGTGTCGTTTTCTGTGCCGCCGGTGAGGGTGTCATTGCCAGTGCTGCCGACCAAGCTGTCTGAGCCCGTGCCGCCCACGAGGCTGTCGTGACCACTGCCGCCATACAGGCTGTCAGACCCATCGCCACCGCTGAGGGTGTCGTTTCCAGCGTAGCCCCACAAGGCTTCAGCGGTGGCACCACTGCCGGTGAGGGTGTTGTCGCCCTCGCTGCCTTTGAGCAGCTGCAAGCCCGCCACTTGGGTGCCAATGGTGGTGGCCACTTTGACGGTCACGCTCACGCCTTCAACAGTGGCGGTGAAGGTGTTGTAGCCCGCGTAGGTGACGGTGTCTGCGCTACCCAAATCGGCATTGAGCACCACGGCATCCGCCACACCACCTTCGATGGTGAGCGTGCGCGCGGTGCCGGCCATGCGGTAAACCGCTGCCTTGTCTAAGGTGATGCTTTGCGGCGACTCGGCGTTCAAGCGCAGCACTTCCACGCCTGAGATGACGGGCATTTGCCAGGTTTGGCTGAAGTCCACATCCGCGTCGTTGACAAGCAAGGTGTCAGTGCCTGCACCGCCCGTGATGGAAACGTCAGACTTGTCAAACACCAAGCTGTCGCCGCCGCTGCCGGCAATGACAATGTCTGCACCCAAGCCGCCGTCGAGCGTCATGACGCTGGCGCCACCATAAATCACGTCGTCGCCCGAGCCACCCACAACGGCTTCGAGGTTGCTCAGGGTGTCGGTTCCGCCTTGGCCGTCGTTGGCTCGGCCTGCGGCCACACCGCGCTGAGTGATGGCGCTGAAGTTGACCACCACGGACTCAGTTTGGCCACTGTAGTCCAGCGTGTCGGTGCCGCTGCCGCCGTTGAGGGTGTCGTTGCCAGCGCCGCCGCGCAAGGTGTCGTTGCCGGCGTCGCCCAACAGGCTGTCGTTGCCCAAGCCGCCTTCAACCCAGTCGTCGCCGTCACCGGCTTGTACCGTGTCGTCGCCCGAGCCTGCATCCAGCGTGTCGTTGCCGGCGTCGGCCACGATGGAGTCCGCGCCTGCATGGGTGAAGATGCGACTGGCTTTGCTGCCATCCACCACCACATCGTTGCCCGAGCCCGTGCTCAGGTGTTCAATGCTGATGAGGGTGTCTACATCACCAAAGCCGTCTGCTGCAGTACCTGCGGCCACTGTGATGCCACGCACTGTGACAGCACTGCCACTTTGGTTGACATACACGTTGCCCGTTTGGGTGGAAAAGTCGAGCGTGTCCACGCCGTCACCACCATCCAAGGTCTCGTTGCCGAGTGAGGCATACAGGTGGTCATTGCCACCCTGACCAACCAGCGTTTCGTCAGCTGGGGTGTAAAGGGTATTGACAACCATGGTGGCACTGCCTGTGATGTAGGCACCCGCGTAGCTGGGTGCGCTGGCATCCAACACGACCTCGAAATTGCTACTGACCAACAGTTTGGCCTTGAGGGTGGTGCCCTCATATACCTCGGCCGCTTTGTAGACCACGCCGTCGAGCATGACGTTACGGGCTTGTTGCCACACCACGGTCCCGCCCAAGAGCAAGGTGTCGCCCGCATCGCCGTGCAAGGTGAGCGTGTTCAGTGCCGTGCCATTGACGGTCATGGCATTGAGCGTGGCTGTGCCCAAGCGCAGCCACTGAGCACCGTTGCCGCGCAAATCGAGCGCTTCGACTTTGCTGACCAAGGTGTTGCTGCTGAGGTCGCGCACTTCGTCGCGCCACAGCACGGTGTCATAGCCGTCACCGCCGTCGATGGTGTCGTTGGCGTCGTACACCAAGGTGTCGTCGCCCGCCTCGCCTTTGAGGTTGTCGCTGCCCGCGCCACCATCAAGGTAGTCGCCACCGGCACCGGCTTCAAGGTAGTCGGCGCCATCGCCACCGCGCAGGGTGTCGTTACCGTCAGATCCGTAAAGGCTGTCGTTGCCTGTGCCGCCATCGAGCACATCGTTGCCACTGCCCACCACCGAAGCGGTGCTGGTGCCACCGTAAAGCACATCGTTACCTGTGCCGCCGTCGAGCACATCGTTGCCGCTGGCGCCTTGCAAGGTGTCGCTGCCCGACTCGCCCATAAGCACATCGGCCCAGTTTTGGCCGCCTGCGGTGGCGTTGTAGTTGTCGCTGTCACCCAAGACCGAGTCGTTGCCTGCGCCCGCCCACACAGTGTCGTTACCCGCGTTGCTGCGCACGGTGTCGTTGCCTGAGCCAGTACGGAAGGTTTCAGCGTTGTCGCCACCCACCATCAAGTCGGCGCCATTGCCTGATTGGGCGGCTTCAATCGAAGTGAGGGTGTCAACGGTGCGGTTCACATCCACTGCCGTACCAGCTTGTACGGTATCGGTGCCGTTGGCTCCCAGCACTGTGGCGTTGGAGAGGTTGACGCTCACGCCTGCCGTGCTTTGTGCAAAGTCAATGGTCGCACCTTGGAAAGGTATGACCCAGTCGATCAGCTCGACCGTGACGTCCGCTTGCACCTTCACATACATGCCTTCCAAGGCATAACGCACCCAAGTGGTACCGCCGCTGGTAACGGTTTCCATCACGGCCCACGGGCCTTCAAGGGTGACTGAGCTTTGGTTGCTACCCTTGATGGTGAATTCGCCATAAGCGCCATAGGCGGTGGTCATTTGACGCTCAAGCAAAAGCACCACTTCGCGGTAGTTCAGCGTGAGGTGGTTGGCGCCGTCGCCCGTGAGGTCAATGGCTTCAAAGCTGCGCAGACTGGAGCCAGCAAAGCCGGTCATGTCCAAGTCCATGCCGTGACCTTTGAGCAGCAAGGTGTCTGTGCCTGTGCCGCCATCGATCAACACAAAATCGAGCTTGGAAATCGACAAGACATCGTTGCCGCTGCCGCCGCGAATGATGTCGGCGCCGCCCAAGCTGTGGATGGTGTCGTTGCCTGCGCCACCGGCCAAGCGGTTGGCGTTGAAGTCACCAATCAGCAAGTCGTTGCCCGAGGTACCGGTTTGCATCAAGGAGTCGGTGAAGTCACCGCCGTTGATGATGAAGGCCTCACCCGAGCTGTAGCCGTCGCGTTGGTTGGTGGGCATGCCCGACAAGATGTCGACGAAGCCGTCGTTGTTGAAGTCGCCCGAGGCCACCGAGAAACCGTATTGGTCTTGCGGCAAGCCACCCGTGATGATGAGGCCGTCGTCGCCCAAGTTGTCGGCGCTCATCAGCGGCGACCAATCGGCGCGGTCTTTACCGAAGATGACAAACACGGCACCGCTGTCGGTGTCGGCGGTGTCGCTGGCGGTGTTGTCACCCACCACGGGGTTTTGACCACCGGCGGTGAGGATCAGGTCGTTGTAGCCATCGTGGTTCAAGTCCCCAAACTCACTCGCGCGGATGAGCTGGTTCATGCTCGTGCCGTAGAACGACACCACGCGGCCAGCGGCCTTGAGTTCAGACAAGGTGATGAGCGGGTTCCATTGGCCAGCTTGGCCAAATACCAAGTGGAACAAACCCTTGGCCACATGGTCGGTACCGGCTAGGTTGGGGTCGTCAGGGATGGACGCGTCATACACATAGTTGGACGAGCCAAAGATGTAGTCCATGATGCCGTCACCGTCTACATCGCCTGCGGCTTCGACTTGCAAGCCTGCCATTTGGCCGGCCCAAGCGCCGCCGTTGTTGTCGTAGTCTGGACTTTGGGCGTTGGTGGTGAGCTGATAGCCAGGGTCAATTTGCGCCGCAGCTTCTGTGGTGAAGTAAAACGGCGAGTTGATGTTGCCCATATTGGTGGCGCTGAACGCCACGTTGGACTCCACGCCTTTGACCGAGCCGCTGTCGAGCGTGATGTAGTAATCCGCCGCACGGTCAAGCGCCAAGCCGGGGTTCATCACCATTTGGTTGCCGACGAAGCTGACCACACCGCCGTAGTTACCAACAGCCGTGTTGTTAGCTGCGTTGACAGTGAATGTTTCCACCAAGGTGCCGGTGCCGTCTTGCTTCAAAAAGAGCTTGAAAGTGCTGAGGTCGGTACCCGCTTTGACGTTTTCGCAGAAGGTCAGCACCAAGTTGTCGCTCAGACCCACGGTGGTGGCGTTGGCCACCACGTTGCCACCTGCGACTGTGATGAGATTGCTGTAGGTGCTGAAGTAAATCGAACTGTTGGGCGTCGTTAGGCCAACGGCCACATTGCCGTTGAGGTCTGAGAGTGGCTGATGCACCACCGACTGCGCGTCGGTGTAGCTTTGCAGAATCACCTCATAGCTAGCGCCATAGGCCAGGGCGTTCTCGGGGTTGATGTTGACAGTTTTGTTGTCTAGCGTGAGTCGGCCTGTGCCATTGACCCAGGTGTTGCTGGTAGCGTTCCAGTGCTGGCCCGTGATGGTGTAGCTGCCATCGGCTTGCTGCACCGCTGTGCTCACATCAAAGCGCTCAACAACTTGGCTGTTGTTGTTGGTGTTACCTCGCACTTGTAACAAGATAAAGCCGCCCGCGCCCAGTTTGAGGGTTTCGGGAGAGACAAAGGTCACATCTTGCGTGACCGATACATTGCTTTGGCCGTTGTAGAAACTCGCGCCCATATTGAGTGGGCTATAGCCCACGCCCACCGAATTCCATAGGAATAAGTTGGGAGCGGTGTTGTCCAAGGTGGTGACAAAGGTGGTGGACTTGGGCACAAAGTTACCTTGGCCATCCACGCTGCCAATTTGGTTGCCTGAAGCGTCTTGCACTTCGTCGAGCAACACGCGGTACTGTGTATTCGCCTCAAACGTGGCGCCTAACTTCATGGTGAAGCTGCTGGCGGTGGTGACCGAGTTGGCCATGGAGCTGATGACGCCGCCTTGGTCGCTCAAGCCCGTTTGCAAATCAAACGACTCAGTAGTGACAAAGGTTTTGACGCTAGCCGTGTTGACAATCACGACCGGGGTGGTGCCGTTGCCCGCATCAGCCAAGTTGGTGACATCGTCGCCAAAGGCCATGGTGCTGGTGAAGGTTACTGTGTCTGAGTTAACCACAGCGCCCGTGCTGTAACCCAGCAAAGTACCTGTTGTTTCGTTGGCCGCCACACCCTGCGTGCCGTTGGCCAAATTGGCAAACGCGGCAGCCACTTGGGCCGCGGTGGCACCACCCGAGGGGGCCTCATAGGTGAAGCCCGCCAAGGTGACTTTTTTGCCCTGCGCCAAATCTTGGAAAGTGACGGTGGCTGTTTCAGGTGTGAAGCTGACTAACTTTTGCAACACCACATGGCCATAAGGCTTGACGGCCTCACTCAGGCTGAGGTTGAGCTGAAAAACAACCGCATCGTTGTCATTGCTGTAAGCCGGCTGAATAGGCGCTGTTGGTACACGGTTGACCATGCTCCAGTCGTCGTTGCGATAGTCTTGCGGCCAAGGCGAGGGATAGATGGCGTTTTGATATCCCCACTGCCCTGTATTACCCGTGACGTAGTAGTAACTGCCTGGGTCGTAAGGCGAAACCGTGAAGTTCAAGCCAGACTGCGTAGGTGCCGTCACATCAGTTGAGGGTGCTGCACCGGTCGTGAAGTTCAGCGCCGCATTGTTATCGATGCCCGCAAAGTAGTTGCCCGACAGGTCTTTGAAAGCCAGTGGGTCGATCTTGATGTAGTAATTGGTGTTACCTGAAAGGTTCTTGAACGGATTGACCTCGACTTGCGAGCCACTCAAATACAGCGTACCGCCGCTACTACCCTGCCCTGTGTAGACGTCAAATTTTTCCACCAAGCTGCCATCAGCCTTGTACAAAAGCACATAGGCTTGGGTGCTGCGTGTGACGCCCATCACCACGGATTCGTCAAACTTGAGCACCAAGTTGTTGACGGTGGAGACCGCTGTCTGGTTATCTCTCGGATTGACCGCTTGTCCCGTATTACTGATGGTGTTGTAGAGCACCGGGGCGAAGCTGTCGTTGTTGTGATAAACCACCGTGGTGTTGGCGGCCCAGCCTTCGTCTTTGCCAAACACCACAAAGCTTGCACCGCTGTAATCCGTCACGCCATTCAAGGTGATGCCAGAAAGCGTGGGGCCACCGAGCACGATGTCGTCAAAACCGTCGGAGTTGATGTCGCCCACTTTGGCGATGTCCGAACCGATGTTGGTTCTGTTGGTGCCATCCGACAGGAAGTTCACACCACGGCTGCCCAAGCTGTTGAGGTTGAGGTTGGTGGCCTCTGCACCACCAAACACCAAGCTGACGCGACCATAGCCTGCCAAGCTATTGCCAATCGCAAAATCTTGGTAGCCGTCGCCGTTGACATCGCCCACGCCTTGGATGGTGAGCTTGCTCAGGCTGTTTTCTAAACTGCTGTAGTTCGCCGAGGCCAAGCTAGTGGCATCGATGTTGAAGCCATTGCTGGCACTGGTGACAAAGCTGCTCAGGTTGATGTCGCTCCAGTTACTGCGACCAAAAATTACCTTGACTTGGTTGCCACTGGTGTTGGCGGCCATATCGTCCCAGCCGTCACCATTGATGTCGCCAATGCCTGTGAGGCCATATTCGTACGTGGCGTAGGTGGTGGGCGAACCATCGCTGAGCATGTAGTTGTAACCACCGCCCTCTCTGTTGGTTTGGTTATTGAGCTGCACCAAAGCGCCTGAGTCAATGCCCGAGATCTTGATGCCTTTGCTGCCAATGTTGGTCAGATCAATTTGGCCTGCCAACTCGGCATAACCAAACACCACGTAAGCGGCGCCAGCGGTGTTGACGATCACGTCATCCACACCGTCTTTGTTGATGTCACCCGCGTTGTCGACCTTCCAGCCGGCATACATGTCGATGCCCTTGCTGACCAAGTAGGCGCCGTCGTTGTAGGCCACCGAGAAGGTGGTCATTTGTGGCGTGGGTGGGTTGTCAATCACCACATCAGTGATGGCTTTGCTGAAGTAAACCTTGACGTCTTCGCCCGTGCTGGTGACCGACACCACTTGGCCATAGGTCACACCGTTGTAATTCACATCGGTCGACAAGGCCCACTGGCCATACAGCATGAGCGAATCAGCGGCTGTGCCTTTGACCACCAGCAAGTTATCGCCATCGGTCATGGTGGCGAGCTTTTCCGGGGTGAGGATAAGTCGGTTAGCCGAGGCGTTGGCCGTGAGGTCAAACACCTCGACATTGGTCAGGCCGGTGGGTGGCAGCAGCGAGGTGTTGACGTCGCCCGCAAACGCAAACTTGATCGTGTCATTGCCACGGCCTGCATCGATGGCCGCAAAGCTCATGTCATACACGTTGATGATGTCGTCACCATCGCCTGTCATCGCGCCGTTGGCGCTGCCGTCTGGGTTCGAGGCTGCGCCGTACACATCGACCGTGTCAGCGCCTGGCCCGTAAATATTGACCGTGCCGCCCAATTCGTTGGTGATTTTGAGCTGCACTTCATCAGCGACCGTTACAAAGGCATCGCCTTTTTGCAGCACTTTGTAAATGGCGCCTGAGGCGTCTGAATCCACGCCCACATAAGCCCAACCACCATAGAGCGAGAGCTGATCGGCGGCCGTGCCTTTGACCGTGATGCGGCCCGTGTCTGACAGGGCCATGACCGCGTTTTCATCAAGCTTGACGGCTTGGCTGCCCGAGGCGGAAAGGTCAATGACCTCAAAGCCTTTGACTTGCGTGCCTGCACGCGTGGTCAGGTCAGCAATCGGGGTGCCACTGGCTTGACCGTTGCTGGTGTAGGTGTTGATCACCAAGGTGTCGTCGCCGCTCCCGCCAAACACATGCCAATCGGCGGTGTCGTAGGTGACCACGTCGTTGCCAGCGCCTGTTTCGATCAGGTCAGCACCTGCACTGGCTGTGATGGTGTCGTTGCCCTCGCCGGTTTTGATGACATCGCTGCCCGAGGTACCCGCTGATGTATCGGCACCAGGGGTGCCTTGTGTCACGTTTTGCACCGACACGCCTGTGGGCACGCGCACCGTCAGGGGGGTGGCCGTGCCGCCATTGGGTGTGTAGCTGGTGGTGTAGACGGTGTAGCCGCCGCTAGTACTTGAGGCCCAGTTGCTGAGGCCATCCAAGAACACGGTATCGCTCTGATCTGCATCGAGCGTGAGCGTGTGGTTGGCATTGCCCATGGCGTACAAGCTCGCAGGGCTGATGACCACCATGTCGGTTTGACCGTTGGTCAAATCAAGAGTTTCGATGCTCTTGAGCGTAGGGTGCAGCGCGCCGTTGACCGGGCGGCCAGGCTCCATGAGGTCGAGCAAGGTGGCACCGCTGGCGTTGAGGTCGAGCACGTCGTTGCCAGATCCACCGGCCAAGGTGATGTCTCTCGCATCAAAAATGATCGTGTCGTCGCCCGCGCCTGCGTCCACCACGTCGGCGCCTGCGCCGCCATCGATGGTTTCGTTGCTAGGGCCGTTGGGGTTGCCGCGGATGTCTTCTGAACCTGTGCCACCGCTGAGGGAGAGCTGAATGCCATTGCCAATGATTTGGTCGCCCTTGGCCACTTGCAAGGCCAAGAGCACCGTGACGGGCGTGCCATCGCTGGCAAAGTTGGTGTATTTGTTGTAGGTGATGCCCAGCACTTGCTCTGAGCCACGGGTCATCCAGCCCTCGCCTGCCAAACGCACCACGTCGCCGGCATTGCCCGAGACGATGAGGGTGTTGGTCGAGTCGGACATGTCGCGTACTTGGTCGGCCCCCACCACCAAGGTGTTGTCACCCGTCCCCGTGATGTCCCAAGTTTCAATGCCTTTAAGGCTAGGACCCTGTGGCCCTGCCACATAGCTGGTGCTCGGTGCTGTACCGCTGACAGTGAGGTTGCTCACATAGGCGGTGGGGGTGCTGCTGGTGAACACCACAGTGCTGCCCTGCGCAGCAGCGCTGGCAAAGCCCGTGAGCGTGCCGTTCAACGGCGCGGTGGTGGTGCTGTGACCTGCGGCCAGGCTGGCAAAGGCTGCAGCTACCGTGGCCGCGCTCACATTCGCGGGCGCGGTGTACGTCAAGCCGCCTACCACCAAGGTTTGCCCTGCCGTCATGTCGGCAAAGGTGATGGTGGTGGTTTCAGCCGCGTCGGCGCTGCCTGGTGTGGTGATGACCACCGCGCCCGTGTTGGCGTTGGCCGTGCTGAGCTGGAGCACGGTGGACGTGCCCGCCACCGCCAAATCGCTCACATCGGTGTTGGCCGTGGCACTGGTGAACACCACGCTGTTGCCCTGCGCTGCGGCGCTGGCAAAGCCTGTGAGCGTGCCGCTCAAAGGCGCGGTGGTGGTGTTGAAACCTGCAGCATGGCTAGCAAATGCGGCTGCCACTTGGGCAGCTGTGGCACCGCCCACGGGGGCGGTGTAGGTCAGGCCGGCGAGGCTCAAGGTCTCACCTTCTTTCATCGCCACAAAGGTGACCGTGGTGGTTTCGGTACTGCTGGCGGTGCCAGGGTTGGTGACCACCACGTGGCCTGTGCTGGCCGTGAGATCCACCGTCATGCCGCCATCGGCGAGCTTGACGGTGTCGTTTTCGTTGTCGAGTCCGCCGGCAATGCCGCCGGTGTAGCTGCCATCGGCACCGTCGTAGATGAACACGTCTTCGCCGCGACCGCCCACCAACACATCGGCACCAGCGCCGCCGTTGAGGACATCGCTGCCTGAACCGCCATCCAAAATCTGGTTGCCTGCGCCTGCAGTCAGCAAGTCGCGGCCATCGGAACCCACATAGGTGACGACCACGCCCGATTGCACTTTGAGGGTGGCATCGTTCAAGGTGTAGAGCGTGTAGTTCACACCGTTTTCAGTGACGGTGTTGCCTTGCTGCCAAGCGCCCACGATGCGAGCGGTATCGCCGCTGCCACCGGTGACGGTGACAGTGCGGTCAATGTTCATGGCAGCCACATCGGCATCGGTCAGGGTCAGCGCGTAGTTGCCGCTGCTGCTGCCCAAGTCAATCGCTTCGATGTTGCGCAAGCGATCGTTGGCCACTGTGGTCAGGTCCACATCGCCAGTAGCTTTCAAGTTGTCGATGCCGTCACCGCCGTCAATCAATAAGTCGTTGGCATCAAAGACCATGACGTCGCTGCCAGCGCCGGCTTTCAAAATGTCGGCGCCTGCGCCGCCGTCGAGGGTGTTATTGCCCGAGTTACCGCGCACCAGCTGTGTGCCCGCTTGAGGTGTGTTGCTGCTGCCAGTGGCCACGTTGACCACTTGCACCACGTCAGCGGCTTGGTCGACACGCAACTGCACATTGGTGTCGTTGGGGTTGGTGTAGACGTCATAAGTGACGCCCCCCACCACGGTGGTTGCGGGTGTACCTGCCACCAAGCTACTGTCCACAAACACGGTATCACTCATGACCAAGGTGTTAGGAGCAGTGCCGCCCAAGGCCAAGTCGGTCACATCACCCGTGGTGGTGGTGCTGGTAAAGACCAAGGTGGTGCCGCGCACCGTGCCAGCAGTGAAGCCTGCAGGGGCATTGGTCGCAAAGTAGCTGGCCACTGTGCTGGCAGACGCGCCGCCGCTGGGCGCGGTGTAGGTGACATTACCTAAGGTGATGGTTTTGCCTTCGGCCACATCGGCGAAGGTGACGGTGGTGTTTTCTGCCGTGGTGGCGTTGCCATCGCGGGTGGCGAACACCAAGCCAGTTTGTGTGGCGTCTACGGTGCGTGCATCGCTCTTGGAAGTACCGCCCACACTGAGGTTGGTCACGTCTTGGTTGGCCGTGGCACTGGTAAAGACGACTGTGTTTGGCCCAGCCAACACCGATGAAAAATTGGCCAAAGTGCCCGTGGTATTGGCCGCCGTGCTGGCTGCCCCTGAGGCAATGCCGGCAAATGCTGCGGCCACTGTGGCTGCGCTCGCGCCCCCTACTGGGGCTGTGTACGTGATGCCACCCAAGACCAAAGTTTGGCCTGCCGCCATGTCCGCAAAGGTGACGGTGGTGCGCTCCGTGGTGCTGCCCGTGCCAGGGCTGGTGACGATGAGGTGCTCTTCTGCCGCGTCGATGGTGACCACGTCAGATGTGGTGGACATGGCCGCCACGCTAGCCGCGTCAAAGGCCATGAAGTTGGTGCCGCCGCCAGAGATGTCGAGCGTCTCCATGTTGCGGATGTCGGGGCGGTTGTTGACGTCCACCATGTCGAGCACCAAATTGGCTGCGGTAGGGGCAAAAGTCAAGGTGTCGTCGCCACCCGCGCCGTCGACCATTGCGTCAGTGGGGTTGTAGGTGCGCTGGTCTGGACCTGCCGTACCCACATACGAGATAGACAGGGCCACGCCCGGCGCCAAGAGCACGGTGGCCGTGCTGTCGCTGATGGGGTCGTACAAGGTATAGCGGCTGTACTGCACAGCCGAGCCGCCGTTGTAAATGACGGGCTGCGGGGTAGCAGCAATCCAGTTGCCAGCCAAGGCCACGGTATCGCCCACGCCGCCGTGTACTTTGAGCACGTTGGTGGTGTCTGAGAGGTCAAACACATTGGCAGCGGTGAGCACCAAGTTTTGGGCACCGTTGCCCGTGAGGTCAATCTCTTCAATGCCAGTGACTTGGGTGTTGAGCAAGCCAAAGTTGACGGTGGCGTTGCGGGTTTGAATCGCCAAGATGTCGTTGTTACCACCACCACCGTCGACGATGGCATCGGTGGTATCGAGCAAGATCCAATCGTTGCCGTCACCCGCCAAGATGGTGTCGGTGCCTGCACCGCCGGTGATGGTGTTGCTCAGTGCCGAGCCCGTGATGAGGTCGCGCCCTGCACTGCCCACCACGTTTTCTAAGTTGCTAAGGGTGTCAGTGCCCGTTTGGTTGCTGCTGGCCGTGCCCGTACTGAGGTTGATGACTGTGCTGGGCAGCACCGTGTGAGGTGCTGTACCTGCGATTTTTAAATCGACGGCCTCAATCTGCACCAAGTTGCTGGTCATCACCAAGGTGTTGCCTTGGGCTGTACCGGCCGTGAAGCCCGTGGGTGCATGTGCAGCAAAGTAGCTGGCCACAGTCGCCGCAGTCGCTCCACCTGAGGGCGCTGTGTAGGTGACATCCCCCACGCTGAGGGTTTGATTGGCCGCGATGTCGGTGAAGACCAGTGTTGTGTTTTCGGTGCGGTTGGCGGTGCCGTCACGTGTGATGGCGAGTACACCGGTTTGGGCGCTGGCGGTTTGCACATCGCTGCTAAGGGTGCCGCCCACGCTGAGATTGGCCACATCGCTGTTGCCCGTGGCGCTGGTAAAGACCACGGTGTTGGTGCCCGCCAATACAGAGCTAAAGCCGCTCAAATTGCCTGTGGTGTTGGCCGCGTTGCTGGTTGCGCCTGCGGCAATGCCAGCAAACGCAGCAGCCACAGTGGCTGCGGTGGCACCGCCCGTGGGTGCGGTGTAGGTGATACCACCCAAGCTCAGGGTCTCACCTGCCAGCATGTCGCTAAAGGTGACGGTGGTGCGTTCGGTGCTGGTGGCGCTGCCGGGCGTGGTGACCACCACAGGGCCCATGCGCACCCCGCTGAAATCGAGGGTATCGGTGCCGTTGCCGCCGTCTATCGTGTCGTTGCCTGCGTCGGCTGAGATGGCGTCATTGCCAATGCCCGCATCGATGCTGTCGTTGCCGATCCCGCCAGACAAAGTGTCGTCGCCTGCGCCACCCATGAGGGTGTCGTTGCCTTCGTCGCCATACAGCGCGTCGGTGCCATCGCCACCGTCCACGCTGTCGTTGCCGCTGCCTGCGAGCACTGTGTCGCTGCCTGCGCCGCCAAGCACTTGGTCATCGCCGTCGCCCGCGATGACAGAGTCGTTGCCGTCACCACCATCGATGACGTCGTTGCCAGATCCAGACGGATTGGTGGCGTCGCCGCCATAAATCACATCGTTGCCCGTGCCCGCCAAGATGGTGTCGTTGCCACCGCCGCCAGCCATGGTGTCATCACCGGTGCCGGCGTCGATGCTGTCGTTGCCCAAACCAGCGCTGAATTGGTCGCTGCCGCCGTTGCCGCGGTATTCGTCATCACCCGCCGTGCCGTTTTGCACATCGGCGCTTTCGCCCGAGGTGATGAGCAAACCAGGGGTGATGGTTTTGCTGGCATCACTGATGCTGTAAGGCACATACACCTTGAGTGGCTCTGCCGTTGGGCTGGGGTTACCAGCGGTAGCCAACGGGGTGTAGACACTGGAGGTGTACACCGCATAGGTTTCACCGCCAATGGTTTCGAGAATGGGGGTAAGCGGGTCGGTTTCTTGACGCACCCAGCCACCCACCAAGCGCACGCCGTCGGTGGACGTGCCTTGAATGACGATGGCGTTTTGTTCAGAGACCGAGACCTGCGATGTGGGCACGGTGGTGGTGATGGCAATGTCGCTCACCTCGCCCGTGGTGGCCGTACTGGTGAAGACCACGCTGTTGCCTGATACCGTACCCGACGAGAAACCCGTCAAGGTGCCGCTGGTGTCTGCTGCGGTAGCCACTGCGTCGGCGGCCAAGCCAGCGAACGCCGCCGCCACGGTGGCCGCCGTGGCACCGCCTGCGGGCGCGGTGAAGGTCACGCCAGCCACGCTCACGGTTTGGCCTGCAGCCAAATCGGTGAAGGTGATGCGGGTGGTTTCGGCTGCCGTGAGCGAGCCTTGGGTGGTTTGCACCTGAATTTGCGGTGCAGTGCTGGTCAGTGTGATATCGGCCACGCTGTCGGTGGCTGTGGCGCCTGACACGGTCAGAGTAGCCGCTTCGGACAGGCCGGTGGCAAAGCCCGTCAAGGTGCCGTTGTAGGCGCCCGTGGCGGTGGCTGAGCCTGTGATGGCACCACTTTGCAAGCCCGCAAACGCAGCGGCCACTTGTGTGGCGGTGAGGCTGGTGTTAGCGGTGTAGGTCAGGCCAGCCAAGGTGAAACTTTGGCCAGCTGCTAGCGCTGTAAAGCTCACTTCGGCGCTGCCGCGTGTGAGGGCGAACACATCGGCCTCAGAGAGCTTGACCGATTGGTTGCCAGACGATGAGAGGTCAATCACCTCAAAGCCCGAGAAGGTGCTGTCTTGCACCAAGGTAAGGTCCACCAAGCTGTTGGCATCGGCCAGCACCAGCGCGTCGCTCGCGCCTGCACCACCTTTGACTTTGGCGTCGTTTTCGTCGTAGATGATGCGGTCGTTGCCCGCACCCGCATCAATCACATCACCACCGCTGCCGCCGTCGATCACGTTGTCGCCCGCGCTGCCCACCAAGGTGTCGCCTGCGCCTGAACCGATCAGGTTCTCAATGTTGCGAACGGTGTCGTCGCCATCGCCTTTGGATGTGCCGCCGCTAACTGTGCCCAAGCTAGACGCCACTTGGCGTGTGCCTAAGTTGATGGCGATGGGGCCTGCGAGTTCTCGCAGGTCGAGGGTGTCGATGCCGCTGCCACCGTCTAGGGTGTCGGCATCGTTGCCAGCACCGCCTTTGAGCGTATCGGCTCCTCCGCCGCCAAAGAGCGAGTCAGCGCCATCGCCGCCCGCTAAGATGTTGGCGGCACCGCCGCCTGAAATGGTGTCGGCGGCGCTGCCACCCACCACGTTTTCAATGCCCGAGAGTTCGTCCGTGCCGGTGCTGCCTGGTGCTGACGCGCGGCCATCGCCCGCGTCATCCAAGGTGAGGGTGACGGCGGTGGTGGCATCCGAGAAATCGGCGGTGTCGTTGCTGCCTGAGCCACCGACCAAGCGGTCGTCGCCGGTACCACCGCGCAGCCAGTCGTCGTCGACGCCGCCGAGCAAGATGTCGTTGCCAGCGCCACCAATGAGGGTGTCTTGGCCTGTGTCGCCGGTGAGCAAGTCATTGCCAGCGCCGCCGTCAATGTAGTCAAAGCCATCGTTACCGGACAAGACGTTGTCAGAGCTGTTGCCCGTGACGCTGTCACTGCCTGCACCGCCAGCCACGTACTCAAAGCCAGACAAGGTATCTGTGCCGCCTAAACCATCGTTGGCGGTGTTGGTGGTGAGGTTGACCACCACGCCTTGTGCAGCGCTGTTGGTCGAGTAATCGAGGGTGTCAATGCCTGCGCCACCGCTCAAGGTGTCGCTGCCTGCCCCGCCGGTGATGGTGTCGCCGCCATCGCCGCCTGAAATGACGTTGGCGTCAGCTGAGCCAACCACCACGTCGTTGCCAGAGCCAGCGGTGATGTTTTCAATGCCTTGCAGGGTGTCGGTACCCATACCACCTGTGAGGGTGTTGACGGTGGTGTCCACACTGCTGCCAATGGGGTTGGCAATGCTAATGACCAAGTTGCCCGTGGCTTCTGAGTAATCAGCCAAGTCAATGCCTGCGCCGCCAATGAGGCTGTCGTTGCCGCTGCCGCCAGAGAGCACATCGGCCCCATCACCGCCATCAAGCACGTCATTGCCAGATCCGCCCAAGAGCGTGTCTTGGCCGCCGCCGCCCGAGATGCTGTCAGCACCTGCCCCGCCTTGGATCAAGTTCCAAGCATCGTCACCGGTGATGGTGTCGGCACCTTGACCGCCCAAGATGTTTTCAAATTCAGAGATCGTGTCAGTGCCCTGCGCGCCGGTCATGGATGCATCGCGTACGTCGCTGGCACGACCCGTGACCAAGTTGATGGTCATGGGGCCTGTGACATTCGAGTAGTCGAGGGTGTCGGTACCGACACCACCGACCATGGTGTCGTCGCCACCTGTGCCCTGCACGGTGTCGTCACCGCCACCCGCGTTGATGGAGTCTGCCGTTGCACTGGCCACAATGATGTTGCCCGTGGAATCACCCGATACCACGCCACTGCCTGTGACGCGACGCACCACCTGAATGTCGGGGTTGACCTTGACGGTGTAGGTCACGCTGGGGTTAACAGTGGCATCGGTGATGTTGTATTGCACCAAGTTGTCGGCATCGACTTGGCTGCTCTTGATCCATGTGCCAGAGAGCACCAAAGTGTCTTGGTCTTCGCCTTGCACCACCACGCCGCTGCTAAGTCCGCCTGTGCGCTTGAAAGCGTCCAGGGTGAGTGTGAGGCTGTTGGCACCGCTGCCGGTCATGCTGACAACTTCAACGCTGTCAAACGCAGGCCCTGAGCTGAGGTCAACGTCAGGCAGGTGTGACACGCTTAAGGTATCGGTACCTGCACCACCTTTGACGGATGTGTCGATGGCGTCGTAGATGAGCGTGTCGTTATCCGCACCACCATCCAAAATGTCAGCGCCTGCGCCACCATCCAATACGTCTGTACCCGTGCCGCCGAGCAAGCTATCACTGCCTACGCCGCCGCTTAAATTGTCGGCACCACTGCCGCCATCGAGGGTATCGTCGCCCTCGCCGCCCGTGACTGAATCGTCGCCTGCAGCGCCTAGTATGCTGTCAGAGCCGCTACCGCCCAGCATGGTGTCAGCGCCATCACCGCCATCCAAGGTGTCGTCGCCCGAGCCGCCGTCGACCAAGTCGGTCCCTGCGCCGCCCAAGACTGAGTCGCCACCTGAACCACCCAGCAAGGTGTCAGCGCCATCGCCACCATCCAAGGTATCAGAGCCATCACCACCCGAGAGCTTGTTGGCGTTGGTGCTGCCAATGAGGTAGTCACTCTTGCTGCTACCGGAGAGGTTTTCAATTTGTTGCAGCGTGTCGGTTTCCACCGGATTGGTGACCACCAAGTTGGTTACATCTCCCGTAGCCGTACTGGTGAAAGTAACGGTGCTGCCGCTGGCCGTACCTGGCGTAAAGCCTGTGATGGTTTGTGCGGCAAAGTAGTTGGCCACCGTGGCAGCGGTTGCGCCGCCCACGGGTGCGGTGTAGGTCACGCCCCCTACGGTGACGGTTTGTCCTTCCGAAAGGTTTGTGAAAGTGACGGTGCTGCTTTCGTTGTCAGTGCCATTGCTGGGCGTGTTGACCACTTGGGCTGTGGCCGCCAATGTTTGTGCCGAGCCTGGTGTGACAGTGACGCTTTGGCCATTGAAGGTGGACGGTGCTGTACCGCCGCCTAAGCTGACGATGACGCCAGAGGTGGCGTCACCAAAGTCTGCGGTGTTGTTGCCGCTACCACCCACCAAGGTGTCGTTGCCCACGCCACCACGCAACACATCATCACCGACGCCGCCGCTGAGGCTGTCATTGCCGGCACCGCCAGCGATGAATTCATTTTTCGCAGAACCAGTGATCGTGTCGGGGCCTGTTGAAGTGGCCACGCTTTCAAAGATGTTGACCCGCGTGTCGACTTTGAGAGTGACGGGACGAGAAACGTTGTTTGCGTCGGTGTAACTGCCGGTGTAGGTTTGGTAAGCGGTGGTGCCCACCAAGTCGGGACTGCCCACTGGCGTCCAAGTACCAACCAACACCAAGTTGTCTTCGCTGTCGCCATTGATGGTGACGATGTCGGTGCTGGCTTGACCCACCGCTGCGCGCGTGAGTTGGTGAACCGAAGCCTCGTTAAGGGTGAGTGTGTTGCTGTCAAAACCACGCAAGTCAATGGCTTCTAGGCCAGTGAATGTGCCAGTGATGGCTGTGAGATCGGCAGTGGCATCGCGCACCGACAACACGTCGGTACCCGTACCGCCGCTAACGCTGGCGTCGTTGATGTCAAACACCAAAACGTCATCGCCGGCGCCTGCGACCAACACGTCGCGGCCTGCGCCGCCGTCGAGGGTGTCCGCAGCGCTTGAAGCCGTGAGGGTGTCGCCTAAGCCATGACCTTGCAACAGAGCCCCAACCGAGGGATCAGTGTTCTCAATAATTTCACCAATGACTGAAACCACTGTGTCGATGTAGAGCTTGGCGGTGCCGCTGGTGTAAATCTGGTAGCGACCGCTGTCGTCGTTGGCGCTGAATGTCCAGTCGTACAGAGGGGTGATGGTGTCACCCAAATTGCCTTCGACAGTGACCACTGGCGCTGTGGCACCGCCCATCTCACGCACGTTATCCAGCGTGAGGGTGAGTTGTGTGTTGCTGTCGTTTTGCAGGTCGAGAATTTCAACGCCTGCCAAGCTGCCAGGAACAGTGTCGAGGTTGATGACGGCGCCGCTCATGCGGACGGTGTCTACGCCTGTGCCCGCATCAATGCTGGCGTTGGGGTTGTAGGTGATGATGTCGGCACCAGCACCGGTGCGGATGGTGTCAGCACCTGTACCGCCGTCGACGGTATCGGCACTACCCACCGTGTCGTTGGCCAAGTCGGTGACGATCAGGTTCGCGGCGTCGCTGCCAACCACTGAGTCAGCACCTTTGCCTGTGAATACATTTTGGATGCCGACCAAGGTGTCGGTCCCCAGCAAATTACCACTGCTGGCCGTGCCCAACGTGCTGCCGTTAGGCAACGTCACAGTGACGGGAGCAGTGACATCGACCGTGCCAGTAGCTCCCAAACGATGTGACAAATCGAGAACGTCGTCAGCACTGCCAGTGATGGTGTCGTTGCCTGGGCCGCTTTGAATCGTTTCTTGAGCCGCAGTGCCATTGAGCACATCGCCCACGCGAACGTTGCTGTTGACCAACACCGTGGTGGTGCCACTCTTGTACGCGACGTAGGCTGGTGTGTTCGCAGTCGCAGCCACATCGGCGGAGGGATCGCGATACCAGATGGGCGTGAGCGGATTGGCGCTGCTATTGACCAAGTGCAGCACATCGGTGTTACCACCCTCAACTTTGACGGGCGTCGTCGTGGCGCCCATGGCATCTACAAACGCTTTGGTGAGGAAAACTTCGTTGGCGCGGCTGTCGCTGGCGAGGTCAAGAACTTCTAAGTTAGCCACTTGGGGGGTGACACCCCGCAAATCTAGGCTGGTGCTCAGCACCTTCAAACTATCAACGCCGGTTCCGCCGTCGATGCTGTCAAGTACATCAAGCACAACTTGGTCGTTGCCTGCACCTGCATCAATGCTGTCAACGCCAGCTCCACCGTCAATCACGTCGGCACCTGCGCCCGCCATGATGGTGTCGTCGCCTGCGCCGCCGTCAATCGTGTCGGCACTGCCTACCGTGTCGTTCGCCACATCCGTGACGATGATGTTCGCAGCGCTGCTGCCCACCACCGAGTCAGCACCTTTGCCAGTGCTGACGTTTTGAATGCCCACCAAGGTGTCATTACCCAACAACTCACCCGCTTGGGCGCTTCCCGCTGTGTTGCCTTCTGGCAAGACAACACTGATGTCGTCTTCCACTTCCACTGAGGTGCCATTCGGGCCAGGTCTGTGTGCGAGATCGAGCACATCCGCTGCGCTGCCGCTGATGGTGTCGTCACCCGGGCCGCTTTGTAAGGTGTCTGTACCAGCCCCGCTGGTGATGGATACACCCGCCACCTGCACTTCACTATTGACCAAGACGGTCGTGTTTCCGCTCTTGTAGGCCACATAGCCCGGTGTGTTCACCGTTGCGGCTACATCAGCCGTTGGATCTCTGAACCATGTCGATGTGTTGGCTTGGCTGTTGGCCAGCTTGAGTACATCATCCGCTGTACCTTCAATGCTGATGACAGCGTTAGCGCCTCCCATGGCTTCTACAAACGCTTGGCTCAAAACCACTTGGTTTGGACCACTCTGCGAGAGGTCCAACACTTCCATGTTGCTCACCCGTGGCGTGACTGCGCTCAGGTCCAGCGAGGTCGATTGAACCATCAGGCTATCGATGCCGTCTCCACCATCAATGCTGTCGAGCACATCAAGCACAACTTGGTCACTGCCTGCACCTGCATCAATGCTGTCAACGCCAGCTCCACCGTCAATCACGTCGGCACCTGCGCCCGCCATGATGGTGTCGTCGCCTGCTCCGCCGTCAACCGTGTCGGCGCTGCCTACCGTGTCGTTCGCCACATCTGTGACGATGATGTTCGCAGCGCTGCTGCCCACCACCGAGTCAGCACCTTTGCCAGTGCTGACGTTTTGAATGCCCACCAAGGTGTCATTACCCAACAACTCACCCGCTTGGGCGCTTCCCTCTGTGTTGCCTTCTGGCAGGACGACTGTTAGATCCGCAGTGACCGGGGTTACCCCATTGGGGCCAATGGTTTCTGCTAAGTTCAGTACATCGTCTGCACTGCCAATGAGGGTGTCATTACCAGGGCCACTTTGTATGGTTTCTGTACGCGCTGGGTCGCCGGTGAGCTCAATACCCACTTGGATAGTGCTGTTGACAAAAATGGTGGTCGTACCGCTTTTGTAAGCAACATAAGCAGGGGTGCTACCGTTGGTTGGTTTGTCTAAGCTAGGCTCACGGTACCAAATAGGGACGAGCGGATCGCTTGCATTATTTGCCAAACGAAGCACATCTGTGCTGCCGCCCTCAATGCGAAGTGGTTCACTGGCGTTAACGGCCATGGCATCGACAAATGCCTTGGTGAGGAAGACTTCATTGGCTTGGGTATCGCTGGCGAGGTCGAGCACTTCCAAGTTACTCACCTGGGGCGTGAGGGTGCGTAAATCTAAGCTGGTGGTTTTGATGACCAAACTGTCAATGCCTGTACCACCGTCGACAACGTCTTCGGGATCGAACACAACTTTGTCACTGCCAGGGCCGGCGTTGATGGTGTCGGCGCCGCCGCGACCGTCGAACTCCTCATCGCCGTCGTCCCCTTGCATGACCGCTGGGGTATCACCACTGAGCATTTTCTGCGTGTCTGTCAACAGCACCTGAACGCTTCCAGCCCCCTCCTCAATCACGCCACTGAGTAATTCGGTCAGCTCTGCAGTGATGGTGACATCGTCTTGGCGTAAGGTGTCACGCTGAAAGTGAAGCTCAATTTTGATCCCGGTCAGTCCGGGTTGGACCTGTATGGAAGGATCCAGTACGAAGGCTTGCTGGTCATTAGCAAGGTAACGTATGGCCGAGCGCGCGGTCGAGCCATCAGAGAACGTGATGTCAGCCCACGTTTTTTCCGCATCTGTGGTGAAGCGATCGCTAGGTCTGGAGTTTCCTAGTTTGCTGAATTTGAAGTTGACATTGAAGCCAACCACCAAGCTCGTTGCAGCTGAGAATTTGACCTCAAACACCATCGAAGGCTTTGAAGCTGGGTTGTTAGGTTCGCCCCCTGATTCATCCAAGCTCTTTTGATTGGAAGTAAGAGTGAGCTTAGGAATCACCGGCGGTGCTAGCTCATCTGCCAGCTTGGGCGCAGGCGATGCAGGCACGACAAATGGCGCTACCGCTGTAAGAACCGGAGTGGGACTGAGCGCTCCTTGTCCAGACGCCAAGGCTGATAAGGGATTGACTTCCAACGAGGCAGAAAGCGGTGCAGCGAGGTTATTCCCTGTCAAAGGACTGAACGGACTCACGCCCGTAATGGCGCTCACCATGGGGGTTGTCGATGAACTGGCCGCTTGGGCTAGCTGGATGTCGGGATCGACTGCTTGGGCAAGAATGGTTGGCGTGGTGCTGAGCTGCAATGTGTTGGCATTGCCATCAGCCGCAATCAACTTAGTGGTCGCGGCATTCGCAGTGTTGGTACTGGCAGGCAGTAAGGTGCTGACGGCAGTTTGCCCAGTTTGAGACTGCACCGTGACATTCAAGCCGTTTTGCGGCACCGGCAATTGACCTGCAGGTGTGAACACCTGAATTTGCATGCTAGGGTTGCTGGATTTATCAACCGAGAGTGCGCCCGCATCGACGTTGAGGTTGACTTGAAATAATTGGGTGTTGTCCACCGCAATCAGCTGCCCAGTGACCAACACCCTGGTTTGGTCACCCAGCAAGGCTGAACTGCCGGGGCGGTTTGGCTGTGTGGTATCGAGCAATGTGAGCTTGAGCTTTGCATTGTCGGCCGTGCTGACAATATCACCAACATAGATGGCATCGCCAAAGTTCAACTGAATGACTAAGCCATTGCGCACCACCGTGGCCGAACCACTGATTTCTGCGACTCGGGCAACCAATTTGTCGACACTGGGAGCAGGTGTTTCGCTTGGGATATCAGACGCAATAGCTGGAGAGTTGACTTCAGCCTGAGCCAGCTGGAATGAAGCCTCCGGCTCATGCAATCCGGTGATCAATGCCTGAAGTTGCGCCAACTGCGCTGGAAATTGCTGTTCGAACTGAACAAGATCGAGTCCTTCGAGCAAGCCTTCGACGCGCTCAACCCTGCCGTCCGGATAAATCCGAATGACATCTTGGCCGTCGCGCACGAGCTGGCACCCCATCTCTTGAGACGAGAGGAGGATGTCCAACACAGACTGGAGACCATCTGTATTTTTGTTGCCTTGGCCTGACCATCGGGCAATAGCATCGATCGTCAGATTTTTTATTGTTTTTAAGGTCATCGAGGCAGCGTTGAGGGATTGTCGAATCATTGGATTCGTCAACAACTCCAAATTCTTTAAAAATTGATAGACAGCAATAAATGCGCCACCCTCAATTTGCTGCAAACTAGCCTTGTAATTTATTACTAAGTATTAAGAAAATTAAAATCAGAGAATCTCTGTAAAACGACTTTATTTACTGGGCAATGATCGATTTTTTGACAAATAATTCAACCGCCAAACATTCACTCAACTCTTGCTCAAGTTGTGAATCTCCAATAATGTATTCCCCTCTAGCAGCATAGTTAGTTCTCAAACGCTTGCTGTAAACCTCGGACACAACGCTGACGTTTCGTTGCACAGTTTTCATGGTGTCTTTGTTTTTGAGGCCACGTTTTTTGTCTGTTTCACGCTCATTTGCTTCGGATAAAACCATGTAATGCTGAGCTAAGGCTTCAAAGTCGAGCGCAGCCTGGGCTTGATTTTTCCGGCGCATCAACGCAGCGGCGTTGAGTTGCAAAGCAGCACAACGGTTATACAAATAAGACAAGCGTGTTGGATCTTTATATGACTGGTACTGCGCGCGCACCTCATCAAATGGTGCAAGCTCGGTACCTGTGGCAGCCACAGACGCTGTCATAGCAGCCACAATGATTAAGGATCTACTTCTCATATTTTTTAGTTTTACGTGTCGATTTTTCGTTGGCACGCATTGTGCTTTCTCATGAGGCAAATCGATATTTAAGGAGAAGACCATGTCAAACCAATACCTCTCAGGCGCAAAGCTCACAAGCTTTACCTTGAACGAACTTACGCAAGCTGCCGAAATGCTGCAAGCGTCTGGCCAATACCAAGAAGCTATTGATTTATATCGTCAATGGTTGCAACACGGCAAAGACGAATGCAAACATGTAGCTTGGTTTAATTATGGCTGGTTACTGCAAAAACAAAACCAATTTGATGAAGCAGCCAATGCCTACAACCAGTTAACTGACAACTACGCAAGTTATTTATCGGGCAATGCCGCTATGGCTTGAGCCGCTTAGTCTCAGTTTCGATTCACGAACTTGCGCCTCAATTGAGCGCCGCGAATACGGCGGCATGCATAAACGCACCCGAGAAATATCGCTCTACTCCCTCGGTGCGTTTTTGTTGCCCATAAATATTTACATAAGATTAATCGTGTTTTTAATCATAACTAGAAAAATACGATTATCTTTGATAGTCATGGAACGAAAAAAAAGGACTTAGATTTCTCTAAGTCCTTTTTAAGATTTTGGTGGGACCAGCGGGGGTCGAACCCACGACAAACGGATTAAAAGTCCGCTGCTCTACCAACTGAGCTATGGTCCCATCACGCAGAGCATTTAACGATTGTTTCGTACCCTGCGAAGCCTAAAA
>JACCDU010566628.1_pt1 | contig 42492 bp, 42 predicted proteins | sample 7446081 | NCBI WGS metagenome assembly JACCDU01 (sample SAMN15323447, study PRJNA562643) | freshwater metagenome | isolation source: river surface water | place: USA:Blue River Watershed | collected 2017-08-17
ATTCCAATCCCATCCAATTCCTGGTTCATGACGCGGAGCATTAACGAGCACAAACCACGCTTCCTTATTTTTTCCAATTACCATACTTTCATCCTTAGGTGCGCAAATGTAAATAGTTGGATCACTTACCGGAATTTTTCTTGTAAATATCTCTTCAAATTCTTGGTCATAATCTTTAGGGAAGAAAACATTATGGTGATTCAATTCCGGGCTCATACCTTTTGAATTATCAAGCCCTAGCAGTAATGAAAAACCAGAAAGTGATTTAGTAGCTTTCCTCAACTTTCTTCTTTCAAAATTAGCAGATTTTACATTTTGAGAAACTAAATTATTATAAACATATTCAGCATCGGCATTTGCTACTACAAGATCAGTTTCTATATGAGTTCCTGTTTCAAGAGTTACCCCTTTAGCTCTATTTCCATCAACCAATATTTCTTGGACGCGTGAGTTGAATTCAAAATTCACTCCAAGCTCTTCACATCTTTTTTGTAAGGCGACAGATAGCTGTCCAATTCCACCTTTTATATGCCATGCACCAAAAGTGCTCTCAACAAAAGCAATAGTTAGCAGCACGGCAGGAGCAGTTCGCGGGTCACTTCCTGTATATGTTGCATATCTATCTACAATCATTCTAAGGTGAGGATCAAGATTTACCTGATTACTTAATTTACGCAGCGAAGTAAATGGTGAAATTTCACGAATCTGACTAATCAAATTCCTGTTATTGAGCAACTGCCAAAAAGAGTTCAATTCAGATTCGACAAATTGCTCTCGAGAAACATCCCACATTCGCTCTGCCCGTTCAATAATTTGCTGCCAACCCTTACTTGCATTTTTTCCTAATTTATTTTCAATTTCAAGATAAGTTTTAGGATTTGATAAATTTGGAAAAGTTAAATTAATTCCATCAGGAAAAAAATAATTAAAAGCCGGATCTACTGGTTCTAAATTTAGTATATGCTCAATTCTCTTGCCGGTTTTCAAAAACAAATCTCTATAGACTGCTGGTAGTGTCAGTAACGATGGTCCAGTATCAAATGCATAGTCACCAAACCACTCAGTTCGACATTTCCCGCCTGATCGATCACTATTTTCATAGACGGTAACTTTGTGGCCAAATTTTGCAAGGCGCGCAGCAGCACTCATTCCACCTATTCCTGCACCTATGACTGCAATTTTAGCCATTGAGAATCTCTCTTCCTCTCCAGCTAAGAGTTTTTGTTAACTTTCCATACCATGAATAAATAATAAGAATTATGAGAAAAATTATCGCGATTGGGTGCAATAGTGCAGTATTTGGAATTCCACCCGTCCTGACGGAAGAAATAAATCGACTGGCAAACACCAGCAAAAATGAAACCAAGGCTAAGGTTGAACCAGATAATGCACCTAGAATTGGAACTATTCCGGTCGCAACCAAGAGAGCTACAGCAAATACGGCTCCAATTACTGAACCAAATGCCTTATGTAATGATTTTTGGTATCCCAAGAACAAATCTCTAGTTGAATCATACATTTTGCATTGAGCAACTTGGCTTGCTTCAGCGACACCGCCCTTGAATCCGTGTTCGAGTAATTTGCGTGCCAACATTAAATCATCTAAAACTTCTCCTTTAATAGATTCATGTCCACCAGATTTTAAATATGCATTTCTTTTGACGATTAGAAACTGTCCATTTGCCACCGCCATTGATTTAATTGAAAACTTTTGACTTATAAGTAATGGAACCGAGGCCATCCAGGACCATTGCAGTAGCGGCTGGAATACTCGTTGAATAAATCCAATAACTATTTGCTTTGGGTACGGAGAAATGTAATCCCAATCACCCATTTTATTAATTGCAGAGGAGATGGCACAATCTTCTAGCCTTACATCAGCATCAATAAATACCAAAGTATTTCCGTTACTGTGCTGGACTAACTGATGACAAGCCCATAATTTGCCTATCCAGTTTTTAGGGGCTGGCTGTCCGCTTATAACTTTAATTTCTGAAAAACTTCGCAAAGCGGCCAAGGTTCCATCCTGTGATTCATCATCTAAAACTATTATCTCTAGATTCTTAATACCTTTTTGATTCAAGAGGTTTTTTATGCAATCTTTAGCATTTTTTTCCTCATTACGCATCGGTATTAGTACTGAAACTGATTCATCAGTATCTCTGCACTCATTTTTGACCACTCTGATTGTTAAGGCATTTAACACAACAAGAGCTAGCGAGGCGCTTGAGAGTATAAGTATGAAGTCCATCAAATATTAGTGGGTGGGCCAAATCGTAGAGCAAAAACATAAGGCACCATAAGTAGGCCAAATACCACGCCACCAGTTAGTGCAACTCCTGGAGTACCAAAGAAAAATACATTTCCAACTACTCCGGAAAAGAATGTCCAAGCTAAGAAAAAATTTGGGATAGCAGGTACATCGATTGTATTTCTACGATCCTGCCTGAGAGCTTTGTTTAATATGGCCATCAATCCCATGCCCGTTAAGAGCCAACCAAAAGTATTTGATAATGGAATTGTAGGTTGTAGCGGCACATTTGGGCCTGTGAAATCCCAGATCCATCTCTCAGATGCGACTAATAGTGGATCTAGAAACAAATCCCAAGCCATCATGCCTAAACCGCCGTATAGAAATACCCAATTTTTTGTAACCTTTCGAGCTGCAATAAGTATTGGATGGGCAATCATTACCCATGCAAACGGCACAACTAGCGGTACTCCGTATATCTGATAACCAAGTGTGCCTGAATATTCATAGTTACCAAATGGCCAACCACTACGACTTCCGATTTGTTCGATGACAAGTGAGTATGTGAAAGTTATAAGTAAAAAAATTAGGGTATAAGAAATACCATAAGCAAATAAAGCATGTAACAACATAGCTCCTGCTGCCCAATATATTGTTGCGATTGTCACTAGGCGAAGAACTTCACCATCTACCAGCGGGTATGAAATTTGTAAACCAATAGCAATTGCCGTAATTGAATATAGTGCGAAAAGCTGCCAAGTACCTAAACCTTTTCTCTTATTTCGCTTTGGGTAAAATTGACGTAATGACATAGGTTAATTGTGCCTTATTAGTTAAGTTGGCCACGCTCTTGAATTACCGCAAAGCGAGCAAATAACTCCTCTGAATACCAATTATTCACAGATGTAGCCTTAATCGCAGCTGTATGGGCTGAATCTTTATAAGCAAATTGTCTTAAAGCTGCCCCATTTTCCCAGATTGAAAAAGTACCCTGCAATCCAATTGGAGCCTCTCCAATTCCAATTGCGGCAATTAACCCCTCTGAAGCATGCAAACTTTTAGTTACAGGTGGAACAGCAGACCAAAAAGTAAAGTTCTTACGCCAAACAATTCTGGCTCTAGTGATAGCTGCAACTTTTCCAGACCAATCTTTTACTTTAATACTGAAAGGCTCTTTGCCAGACCATTTTCCATGAGCAGAAATTGGATCAAGAACTACACGATACTCTGATTTTGCAATTTTACGCCAATTTTTAATGACTTTTGAATTATCAAGACCTGCAATATTTTCATCTTTAACCGTTATTAGTAAACCCCATCTCAGCAAATCAGCATCTTTTGGGGTGAAAGTTTCACCTCTGCCAGTACCAAGCAGTTTTATAAAACCAACACCCTTATTTCTTTTCAAAATAAACTTATTTACTGCCATAAATATTAAAGCAATTGGTAAGTATTTTCTTTGAATACGCCAGAAGTAGACAACGGTATTCATAATTTGCTTCTAACTGTATTAATTACTTCAGCATAAACTTGATCAGTACTATCCCACATTGGTGCATGACCAGTGTTTGAAAGTATCACCCACTTGGCATGCTCTGGCGCTAACGATTTTTCTTGGCATGTTTTTTCGGGCAAAGTATGGTCAGTGTCACCAAATACAATAGTTACCGGAATATTTCGATCAACTTTCTTATCAAATCTTTTTCCAAGAAGTGCATCCCATGCAGGAAAGTATCCATGAGATTTGGCCATTGCCTTAGTTGCGTCCAGACATATCTCGTAATCTAATTCCTTCCACCTTGGAGAAACTGTTTCAAATCCGATTTTTTTAGCCCAAGAATAATTTAGAACAGAGGGCGCTAAGCGATTCGCGCCCTCTGCAATAACTCGAAGTGCTACCTCGCCAGGATACCTCGAGGTAAATGGTGTAAGCCAAAGTCCGGCAGGTGCTAAAGCAACTACTCCTTTAACATTTTCTGGATGGCTAGATGCCATCTCAAGAGTTATCCAGCCACCAAGGGAATTACCAATCAAGCTAAACCTATCTATTCCTAAATCTTTAACATTTTTTAAAACCAACTTTGCTAACGAGGCTGGATCCATAGGTTGACTTTTCGAAAATGCAGAATTCCCATGTCCAGGTAAATCAACAGTTATTACTTGAAAATCGTTCACTAAAAGTTTTGCAAGTGGTTTCCAAGCTGTTGCTGCCGAGCCCAGGCCATGGACTAGAACTACCGGATCGCCTGAACCTTGTGATTCCATTGCTAATTTCATGACTATAAGATTACCTTCTGATGATAAATCTGAATGCATCCGAGTTCGATATGAAAATATCTGAGCCTGGAGTTATATTGCTTGATGTGCGTACGGATTTGGAGTTTGCTCAATCGCATCTTCAATCTTCAATGAATCTAGATGTTTTAAAAGATGGCTTTGCTTCGATGGTTTCTCACTTTGATAGGTCAAATAGTTATGCAGTTTATTGTCGATCCGGGAAAAGGTCTGTAGATGCCTGTGAAGTTATGTCAGAGCTTGGCTTTAAATCTCTTTACAACCTAAGTGGAGGAATAATTGAGTGGATTGAGGCAGGAAAGGCAATTACTTCAAAAACAGAGTAGGAATTAACTCCTCAACTAGTTTTCTTATCTCATCTCTTATTGGTCTAACTGCTGCTACACCTTGACCTGCAGGATCAGCTAGTGGCCAATCTAAATATCTTTTTCCAGGAAAGAAAGGGCAAGCATCCCCACACCCCATTGTGATCACAACATCCGAACTTTCAACTGCTGCCGTAGTTAACACCTTTGGAATTTCATTTGAGATATCTATTCCAATTTCGGACAATGCTTCGACAACAGCAGGATTGACACTATCAGCTGGTGCAGATCCGGCGGATCTAACCTCAACTTTATCTCCGGCCAGATGGGTTAGGAATGCTGCTGCCATTTGAGATCTTCCGGCATTATGAACACAGACAAATAGGACTGAAGGCTTATTCATTATTTTCCTTACCTGGATTTGTAATTTGTTTAGCGATTAAAGTACCGAGCATTGCTCCGATTAATTGAGCGAGAATAAATGCCAGTACTGAAGAGGGTGAAATTCCAACAATGGAGGTGGTAAAAATTCTTCCAATTGTTATGGCTGGATTAGCAAATGAGGTGCTGGAGGTAAAAATTATTGCTCCAAATATCCAAATGGGAACGTAAAAGGCAATCAGATCGTCTCTTCTTGCAAATCTTAAGATAATCCAAATAAGCACCGAGGTAGCAAAAATTTCAGATATAAATAAGTTTGATCCACTTCGAGAGATTTCAGATTGCACAAGTATTTTCTGATCAAAAAGTAAATTTGCAAGAAGCGCCCCAAAAATAGCTCCACATACCTGAGCAATAAAGTATAGAAAAAATACCTTTAGTGTTATCTTTTTTAAGATAAGCATTACTAATGAAACTGCTGGATTAAAGTGAGCACCACTAACTTTCATACCGATTCGAATTACGGTGGCCAGTCCCAGTGCAGTTGCTAGCGCATTAATAAAAAGTGCTAAGCCATTATCGGCAGCCAAGAAAGTCGCCATATGTCCCGAGCCCACAATTGCAACTGTTAAAACTAGGCTACCAAGAAATTCCATTGCTATTGCCCGATTAATTCTCACCTAGACCCCCAGCGCTAAATTACCTGTGTAAAAATGGTAAAGCCGGCCAGAGCAATTAATAAAAACGCAAAGCCCTGTTTTAGGTGAACAGTAGGTGTACGTAATGCCAATCTTGAGGTTGCCTGAGCAGTAAGTACTCCAGCCACGGCAATAATCAATGGATAGCTCCAGTTGATTTGTTCCCAAACTGAAAATTTTGCCAACAGAGCGGTTAAGCAATTTAAGGCAATAATCAATAAGGAAGTACCTGCTGCTTTGTTTTGTGGAGTATTAAAAAATAGCACTAGAACTGGTATTGCTAAAAAACCTCCGCCAATTCCAAATAAACCAGTAATAGAACCAATTACAAGTGAGAGTAAAACTAGAGCCCAAGTCGGCATTCTTTTTTCAGGTAAACTCAAAATAGGTGATTTAAGCATTGAGTATGCAGCCGCAATCAAAACGATTGAGAACCCAATCAAAATAATTTGTTCAGGGATTTGTGTGACTACTAAACCAAAACCAATGTTGGTCAAAAGTCCCAAAGCCCAAATGATTGCGCCCTCTTTAATCAATATATCTTTGCTCTTAATTTTTGGAGCTAATCCAGATACTGCCGAGAGAAAAACAACTGCAAGGGAAGCGGTTGTGGCTGCAACGGGAGTGAAATCAAATATATATAAAAATATTGGTACTGAGACCATTGCGCCACCGGCACCGATAAAACCGAGCACGGAACCAATAAAAGCTCCACTTATCACTGCTGCGATTGTTAGTCCAAATTCCATATCTGCATACTGGCATAAATCTCTATTTTTGGGCATTAAAAACCACCCTTTAAAATTTATAAAGGGTGGTTTTTAAAACTTTGTTAGCTAAAGAACAGTAAAGTTCCTACGTTGCTACCAAAATCAGCACCACCTCTTAGCAATGCAAAGATAATGAGAGCAGCACCAGCAAGAGATAAGTCTTTAAAGAATGCTATTGACTCATTTTGCTTTGCCGTAGCATCACTTTCTTTCCAGAATGCGTGCATTAAAAATGCCGTTGGAATTAAGAATATTGCGATTAACAACGCACCTAAATCAGCATAGAAGCCAAGAGCTATGTATAGGCCGCCAAGAAGAATCATCACTCCGCTTAGGTATACCGATACCTTTGCCATGGGAACTTTTTTGTATTGTGCGTACCCGGTCATGGCTGAATTTTTGGTAAAGTGCGCAATTCCTGAATTAATGAATAGCAGCGCAAATAAAATTCGGCCAACAATTAATGCAATTTCGGTCATTATTTTCCTGTCTTTAAGTAGCCCACTTCGGACTGACTACTCAAAAGATTAGGGGCTACTGCCAGGTATATGAACTAACCTTGGGGGTGTGTTCATTAATTTTGCAACTTTAATTAACAGCAGAAATATGTTGAGCCTCTAATGACTCAAGATGTTGCGACAATTTTGCATGTAGACATGGACGCATTTTTTGCATCTGTTGCTGAAAAAGATGATCCAAAACTAAAAGGTAAAGCAGTAGTTGTTGGCGCAGGGGCTCGGGGAGTGGTTTCTGCTGCAAATTATGAAGCAAGAAAATTTGGCATCAGGGCGGCAATGCCTGTTTATCGAGCTAAAGCTTTAGCACCACATGCAGTGTTTGTAACTCCAGATCATAAAAGATATAGCGAAGTATCAGCGCAAGTGATGCAGATATTTGAAGATGTAACACCACATGTAGAACCAATTTCACTTGATGAGGCTTTTCTAGATGTAACTGGAGCTAGAAAATTGCTAGGAAGTGGTAGGCAAATTGCAGATTTGATTAGAAATCGAGTTGAACAAGAACAAGGTATTACCTGCTCAGTTGGGATTGCTCACAATAAATTTATTGCAAAAATCGCCTCAGCTCACTGTAAGCCAAATGGTGTGCTAGAGATCGATCCGGAAAAGGTGCTCGATTTTCTTCACCCGCTACCAGCGGCTGAAATTTGGGGAGTAGGACCAAAGACAAATGAGCAGCTAGCCAAGCTAGGTTTAGTTACTGTGGGCGATATTGCTAATACTCCAAGAGGAACACTAATAAGAGTATTAGGGCAATCAAGTGGCAGTTCTCTCTATGAGTTAGCTTGGGGGCGAGATTATCGTGATGTTGTAACTGAACATTTAGAAAAAAGCATTAGTGCATCAGAAACTTTTGATACTGATTTAGTTGATCAAGAGGAGATTTTAAAAGAATTTCTGAGACTTGCTGAAAAAAGTTCAGAACGAATGCGCTTAAAGGGATTTGCTACTAATACTATTTCAATCAAAGTCAGATTTGCAGATTTTTCTACAATTACCCGATCTAAAACTGTGGATATTCCCATCACATCAACTCAGGAGATATTTGAAGTTGCCAAGTATCTATATCTAGCTCTTAAATTAGATAGAAGATTTATTCGCTTAGTTGGAGTTTCCTTAGATTCGCTGGTTGAGAATGAGGGTCTGCAGCAGATGGTTTTGGGGCAACGTAATACTGGCTGGAAACAGGCCGATAAGGCGGTAGATTTAATCAAGGCTAAATTTGGCCGTGGCAGTCTGCGTCCTGCTCGGTTAGTTGAGAGTGCTGAAGATAACGAAGAAGATTAGTTGTGAGGAGTTTTAAAAAACTCAAAATTGCTCTATATTGCGAATATGGCACTTTCCGATCATGAACGTAAGTTGTTGGCCGAGATGGAAGCTGCTCTTGAACAGGAAGACCCAAGACTGCTTTCTACCTTAACCGGTAAAGCTAGAACCAAGCAGGGCTCTAGAGCTCTTCTGGGCTTTGGAATTTTGATAATCGGCCTACTGGTTTTGATTAGTGGCCTAATCGCCAAGGCGACGGTGGTCGGGGTTATCGCTTTTTTAATAAGCCTAAGCGGGGTTATTTTGATCCTCACAAACCTAAGCGTTAAGCCACCTGCAACAAAGGGTAGGAAGTTTGGGCTTGGATCCACTTTGGAAGATAGATGGGATCGCCGCAACAATAACGAGATTTAAGAATTGGGCCCAAGTGGCCTCTGTTTTTACCTACCCACCTGAAAAAGGTGGTTTTTTTATGCCCAAATTCAGGTGGGGGCCCAGGGAGCCAAAGTGGGTGCGGGGGGTTGAAAGTGGGGAAAAAGGGAGTAAAGTGGGGTCCTACCAAATAATTTGAGCGTGGGGGAGGCCAGTAAATGTTTCTTGGCACCCATGAACCAAAACTTGATGAAAAAGGCAGATTAATTTTGCCCGCCCGATTTAGAGATGAATTAGCCGATGGTTTAGTAATAACTAAAGGCCAAGAGAACTGTCTCTATGTTTTTCCTGCCAGTGAGTTTGCTTTAATAACTGAAAGATTGCGACAAGCGCCAGTTACTCAAAAAAATTCTAGAGATTATCTAAGAGTCATGTTTGCTGGAGCTCACGATGAAGTTCCTGATAACCAAGGCCGAATAACAATTCCAACTGCTCTTAGAACATATGCAACTTTAGAAAAGAACTGCGTCGTTATTGGTGCAAATACCAGGTTAGAAATTTGGGATGCAACTGCCTGGGGTAAGTATCTAAGTGATCGTGAAAAAACTTTTGCTGAGGTCTCCGAGGAGGTACTACCTGGATTGTTTTAAATCCAATCAAATATCTATTTAGGCCACCGCCACTTAATAAATATTCGCGGCGCCACTTCCCCGGTGCCGCGCGTTAATTGGTGAAGCTCCGTCGAGTGGCGGTGACCTAAGTAGATATCTGAAGTTAAGTAAAGAATAAGAAAAGTATAAAAAGAAAATGAGAGTAGAAAAGGGGGAGCAAAGATGAGTGCAGAGCTTGTACATATACCAGTTGCACTAACGCGCTGCCTTGACTTACTTGCTCCAGCTATTGAAAGAAGTTCTAAGCCTTTTTTAATTGATGCAACTTTGGGTTTAGCAGGTCATGCAAAAGCATTCTTAGAAAAATTTGGCAATCTTCATCTAATTGGAATTGATCGAGATCAAGCCGCCCTTGATTTGGCTAAGAGTCACCTACAGGCGTTTGCTAATCGAACAACTTTTATTCATGATACTTATGATCAGATTGACAAAGCTCTAGTACAAGTTGGCATTACCGAAGTAGATGCTATTTTGTTTGATCTTGGCGTGTCATCTATGCAATTAGATTTAGCCGAGCGAGGTTTTTCTTACTCCAAAGATGCCCCGCTTGATATGCGAATGGACCAAAGTGCACCGCTTACGGCTAAGTTAGTTTTAGACACCTATTCACATGGGCAACTAGCAAAAATTATCCAAAATTATGGGGAAGAGAAATTTGCAAGCAAGATAGCTGAAAACATTATTAAGGCACGCGATGTAGGTGAGTTAAACACCACCAAGGATTTAGCTGAAATAGTCAAAAACTCAATCCCAGCACCAGCACGTCGGACCGGCGGAAATCCAGCAAAACGCACTTTTCAGGCTTTACGTATTGAGGTTAATCAAGAGTTAGCAATAATTGAGCGGGCAATACCAGCAGCCCTTTCAGCCTTAAAGGTTGGTGGGCGACTTGTGGTTATGTCCTATCAATCTCTTGAAGATCGAATAGTTAAAAATATTTTCAATCAGGTTATTAAATCTAAAACCCCGCTTGGCCTACCAATTGAGCTTCCAAACTCAGCGGCAAATTACAGATTATTAATAAGTAGCAGTGAAGCAGCTGAGGAGTCTGAACAGATTAGTAACCCTAGGTCACAATCAATGCGATTACGGGCGATTGAGCGGGTGGCAGCATAATGGCTATCTTTGAATTTGCACCAGCATTAGAAATTTCTCGCAAGATTGTAAGGGAAAAGACTAATAAGGCTGTATTAAAATTGGTACCCGAAATTAAGTCAGGCGAAGTAGTTGCCGATCGCACTTTCGGAATTATATTAACTGCAATTTTTACAGTGGGATTGATGATGCTGCTAGTAATTAATACTGCGCTCGCCCAAGATGCCTTTAAGTTAAGTGAATTAAAAATTCAAGCTCAGATCCTAAAAGATGAGCGAGAGGCAATTCTAAGAAAAGTTGCAGAGAAATCCTCTCCTGATAAGTTAGCTGAGAGCGCTGGTAAATTGGGAATGGTTCCTATTTCATCACCAAATTTCCTAGATATGTCTGAGGGTGTTAGGTGAATCAACAACAAATAGTTCAGGGGCGCATTAGAAAAATCATTGCAATCGCGATCGTACTTTTTATGCTTTTTGGATTAAGGCTAATTGAGATCCAAGCAATTAGGGCAAGTGGATATGTGCAAAAAGCTGATATAGAACTTAGTAAAACTGCCACACTATTGGCACCGCGTGGTGCTATTTATGACAAAAATGGAATTGAGTTAGCTAGAAGTATTTCTGCAATCAATATTGCAGTTGATCAGACCGTAGTAAATGACCCAGTTAATGCAGCAAAGGTAGTTGCACCGATTCTAGGTTTATCTGAATCAGAATTAATTCCAAGTCTTACTGGGCAAAGGCGTTATGTATTAATTGCAAAAGATGTTGCACCTTCAAAATGGCGAGAAATTTATTCTGCAATTACCAACTACAACATTGAAATATTAAAAACTGAAGGTGGAATAAGTAAGAGAATTGGTGGCTTTGTTCCAGAACGCAGCTACATTAGAGATTATCCAACTGGAAAATTAAGTGCGTCATTGGTGGGAATTGTTAATGATCAAGGGATTGGTGCATCTGGAATCGAAAGCAGCTTAAACTCAATACTTTCTGGGACAAACGGTAAGTATGTTTATGCAAACGGGCGCGGCAATATCATTCCCGGTTCAGAACAGGTCAGGGTTGAAGCCAAGGCTGGGACAAGTATTAGGTTAACTATTGATCGAGATGTGCAATGGGTTGCACAAAATGCAATCAGCCAGGCTGTTGCATCTGCAAGAGCAGAATCTGGAACCGTAATTGTGATGGATCCAAAAACCGGTCATATTTTGGCCCAAGCTAGCGCTCCAACTTTTGATCCGAATAACTCTGAATCCATCACCCAAAGCAAACTTCGCAACCCATCCGTACAAGAAGTTTACGAACCAGGATCTACAGGAAAAGTTATCACGGTTGCAGCTGCTCTTGAGGAGAAGATTGTTACACCAAATACAGTATTTACTATTCCATACTCAATGAAGGTAGCTGGTGAAACTTTTAGCGACCATGAGAAACATCCACCTCAAAGATTAACTACTACTGGTCTACTAGCAGTTTCTAGTAACACTGGATCAATTCAACTTGGTCAGTCTCTAGGAAAAGATAACTTGTATAACTATCTCAAGAAGTTTGGAATTGGCGAAAATACAAATTCAAAACTACCAGGTGAGTCAGCTGGGATATTACATCCAGTCAAAAATTGGTCTGGAACATCTCTACCAACAATTGCATTTGGGCAAGGCTACTCAGTGACTGCAATGCAGGCGACATCTGTGTTTGCCACAATAGCAAATAACGGAGTTCGAGTTAAGCCAACAATTCTTGCTGGCTTAGTTGATGAAAGTGGAAAATTCTCAGCATCAAATGATTCAGAATCAATTCAAGTTTTAAGTGAAGATACAGCCAAGAATCTTCGCAAAATGATGGAGAGTGTAGTTTCACCAAGCGGTACCGCTCCATCAGCTGCAATCAATGGCTATAGAGTTGCTGGTAAAACTGGTACTGCAGAGCGCTATAACCCTATTTGTAAATGTTATAGCGGTTACACCGCATCTTTTATTGGTTTTGCACCAGCTGATCAGCCAAGATATGTAGTTAGTGTGACTATTCAAGACCCAAAAGGAATGCATTGGGGAGGGGTGCTAGCTGGCCCAGTATTTAAAAAAGTAATGAGTTTTGTTCTACAAAATGAAAGAATCAAACCCACGCCCGAGTCAGAAACTCACTTCTTCCTTACGGAAGCGGCGTTAAAGAGTGCTACTTATAGCAGCAAAAAAGATTCCCAAAAGAGTGGCGCCTAGGACTATTTCTATGACATCAAACCTGAAGCCAAAATTGTTGTCTGAATTTGATTCTAAAATATTTGGACAAGATGTTGCTATAAAAGGTGTAGCAATTAATGCCAGCAATGTAAAAGAGGGTTATTTGTTTTTAGCCCTTTCTGGGGCAAATACCCATGGTTCAAATTTCCTAGAAACTGCTATAAATAATGGAGCAGCAGCGGTATTAAGTGATATCAAACTTAACTCAGTAATTCCAAGTTTCATACACCCAAATCCTAGGCAGATTGTAGGCGATATTGCGTCTTGGTTTTATGACTTTCCATTCAAAGGTTTAACTGCAGTAGGTATTACTGGAACAAATGGTAAAACCACCTCTGCTAGCTTAGTCAAACAGATATGGGAAATAAACGAAATTGATTCGGCATTGATAGGAACCTTGGGAGTCGAAATCGGAAAGGATATTGCTAGCGGTACTAGGACAACCCCCGAAGCTGATGAGTTACAAAAGATTGCATTTAGTTTACAAGAAAAAGGAATCAAGCATTTAGTGATGGAAGTTAGTAGTCATGCCATCGATCAGTTTAGAATCAAAGGATGTAAGTATAAAGTTGTAGCTTTTACTAATTTGTCTCAGGATCACTTGGATTATCACAAAACTATGGAGAATTATTTTCAAGCTAAAGCAAAACTTTTTACTCAGGATTACGCTGAAATAGCTGTAATCAATATAGATAATGAGTATGGAAAGCGATTATTCTCTGAAGTAAAAATTCCTGCAGTATCAATTTCTAGAAATGATAAGACTGCTGATTGGTTTTATGAGAAAGTCAATCAGAATTCTGATGGTTACAAAGTAGAAATAAGAAGTAGAGTCGGTAATGTAATTAGTGGAAATTTTTATCTAAAGGGAGATTTCAATTTAGATAACCTTCTTCTATCTGTTGCATCAACTAACCTACTTGGTCTAAGTGATTCGAAACTTTCAAATACAATTGATAAGTTAAAAGCGGTTTCTGGTCGGTTGGAGCAAATAGATGTTGGACAGAAATTCACCGCCTTAGTTGATTACGCACACACTCCAGATGCAGTTAGTCGCGTTTTGAAATCAGTCAGGTCATTTACAAATGGCAGAATTATCGGCGTTCTTGGTTGCGGTGGCGAGCGAGATGCTAGTAAACGACCGCTTATGGGGTCTGCATTACTTGCAGGAAGTGATGTCGCAATATTTACCAGTGATAATCCAAGAGGTGAGGCAGTTGAGAAGATTTTAAGTCAAATGACAAATGGACTTGAATTATCCAATAAGGGATTTGTTATAAGAGATAGAAAAGAGGCAATAAAATTCGCCTGCGAGCAGGCAGTGCCAGGCGATTGTGTGGTTTTGCTTGGAAAAGGACATGAAGTTGGGCAAGAAGTGAACGGTGTTGTAATTCCATTCGATGACAGGGTCGAATTGGCCAATGCAATTAAGCAGGTGGGCTAAAGTGATTAAAATTTCTGCTCAAGAATTTGCTCATGTTGTTGATGGAAAATTACAAAACCTATCTGAAGATTTTGTAATTGATCAACTGCCAATAATAAATTCAGCTGCTGCTAGGAGTGGCACTTTTTTCACTGCGTTTAAGGGAAACAATGTCGATGGACATGACTACGTATCTGAGGCAATTAGAGGGGGATGTGCATTTGCTTTGGTATCTAGGCAGGTTAGTGAGCCATCAATATTGGTTAAAGATACCGGAGAGGCGTTAATAAGTTTAGCTAAGTATGTGCGAAATAGAATCGATGGTTTACGAGTAATTGGTATAACTGGCTCTCAAGGAAAGACTACAACCAAAGAATTTTTGTATTCAATTCTAAAATCTGAGGGTTCCACTGTTGCAACAGAGGGCAATTTTAATACTGAAATCGGTGTTCCGTTAACAATTCTAAACTGCAATGAGCAGACCAAGTACTGCATTATTGAAATGGGTGCAAGGCATCAAGGCGATATTTTAAAGCTCACCAAGGTGGCTAATCCTAATGTGGGTGTTGTTCTAGTAGTAGGCACTGCTCATATTGGCGAGATTGGATCTGTTGAAAAGATTGCCAAAACCAAAGGAGAATTAATTGCTGGTTTAAATGAAGGCTCAACGGCAGTACTAGGCAGTTATGACCAGTGGACCCCCAAGATGGCGGATGGATTAAAAGTTAACAAAGTAGTTTTCGGCGATAACCAAGTTGTTAGAGCTGCCGATGTTGAAATTCATGGTGGATATGCACATTTTGATTTAGTCACGCCAGCAGGAAGAAATTCTGTTGCACTTCAGGTTATTGGTGAGCAACAAATCCCGAATGCACTAGCAGCCGCTTCAGCTGCTTATGCACTTGGTGTTAGTAATGAAAATATCGCAACCGGTTTAACAATTGCCAAATTAGATAGTAAATGGCGAATGCAAGTTGAAAGCCTAAAAGGAATACAAATCATCAATGATTTTTATAACGCAAATCCTGAAAGCATGAAGGCTGCTCTAAAAACCCTAGTGTTATTGAGTCAAGAAAGTGGCGGATCCTCTTGGGCAATTCTTGGAAAAATGCATGAGTTAGGACATATCGAGGCATCTTCACACCTTGAAATAGTTGGATACTGCCGGGATTTAGGCGTAGATCATTTAGTAAGTGTTGGTACAGATCTATATAAAGAAATTAGCACAGAAATAAATGATAGAAATTTACAGCTACACAACTGTAAAGATGCTGATGCTGTTTTAGAGTTAGTCAATAATTTTTCTGCTGGTGATGTGGTTCTTTTCAAAGCATCAAGAGCTGAAAGATTTGAAGATTTAGCTAATGCAGTCAAGTCTAAGTGGATTGGGGTGAACCAGTGAGAGGTATTTTGCTTTCAGGTGGGATATCTGCACTCTTTGCGTTTTTTGCAACTCCAGCACTTATTCGATTCTTGGCAAAAAAAGGTTATGGACAAATCATTCGTGACGATGGACCAACATCTCATCATGTAAAAAGAGGCACTCCAACTATGGGTGGATTAGTGTTGATCGCAGCCACACTTGTCGGTTATTTCACAAGCCACCTGATTACTGGAATTTCCACAACTACATCTGCTTTGCTCGTTATAGGTTTAATAGTTGGTCTAGGTTTTGTTGGTTTTATTGATGATTGGCTGAAAGTTGCAAAACAAAGATCTCTTGGATTAAATGCAAAGCAAAAGTTGTTAGGCCAAGCAGTTGTGGCAGGGGCATTTGGATACGCAGGCCTACAGTTTCCAGATCAGACCGGCTTAACTCCGATTTCAAGTTATCTTTCAACTTTTCGCGACACATCAATTAAGTTATCTATCGCGGCCGTAATTATTTGGGTAATTATCATGGTTCTTGGCACCAGTAATGGTGTGAATTTAACCGATGGATTAGATGGTCTAGCTACTGGCGCTGCAGTAATGGTATTCACATCATTTATCTTGATTGGTGTTTGGGAATTTGGACAAAGTTGTGCGGTCTCGCCTGGAGCGAAGTGCTACGCCGTTCGAGATCCACTTGATATTGCAGTGCTTGCCGCAGCTTTAGCGGGAGCATGTGGCGGTTTTCTTTGGTGGAATGCTTCACCAGCAAAAATTTTCATGGGCGATGTTGGTTCTCTAGCTTTAGGTGGGGCTCTTGCCGGAATAGCCATCACATTAAGAACTCAGTTACTTTTGGTACTTCTTGGTTTCTTATTTGTACTGATAACCGCCTCAGTAATTATTCAAGTTTTATTCTTTAAAATTTCTGGCGGAAAACGAGTATTTAAGATGGCTCCACTTCAACACCATTTCGAATTGATGGGTTGGGGAGAGGTGACAATTGTTATTCGCTTTTGGATTATTGCAAGTCTGGGAGTGGCAGCGGGCTTAGGTTTGTTCTATGCACAGTGGGTAGCTTCTTAATGAATTTCGTGGAGGAACTTGCAGGCAAAAACTGTTTAGTTATAGGTGCAGGTGTCACAGGAATGGCTGTCCAGAGGGCACTTGTTAAATTCGGTGCAATTTCTAAAATGTTTGATGAGAATCGAGATAATTCGCAAGATGTCGTAAACAATATTTCTGAAGGAATTGAACTTGCAATAGTCTCTCCAGGTTGGCATCCAGACCATAAAGTTATCGAAAAAATTCGTAGTAGCGGAGTAAAACTTATTAGTGAAATTGACTTTGCTTGGAATGTTAAGCAAGTAATTGCACCTAAGCAAAAGTGGATTGCACTGTCTGGTACAAACGGTAAAACCACAACTATTAAAATGGTTGAGTCAATTTTCAAAGCCGCTAACATAAATGGTAAAGCCTGTGGCAATGTGGGAGAAACCGTTATTGACTCTGTGTGCTCTAGCCAGCCATTTGATTACCTAGCTTTGGAGCTATCATCTTTCCAAATTGAATGGAGCAATTTAGCTAAATTTGAAGCAATAGCGCTATTAAATATATCTGAGGATCATATTGATTGGCACGGTAGTTATGAAAAATACATTAACGCTAAGCTAAAACTTGCAAAGCTTGGAGAAATAGTAATTGCAAATAAATCTGACCCAGAGCTCTTAGATCGACTAAGCAGCTCTTCTACTATTTGGTACTCACTTGGTACACCAGCCCCGGGTGAATTGGGGATTGTTGAAAATTTATTAATTGATCGTGCATTCTCAGGCTCACCTTCAAGTGCTCATGAAATCGCAGAGTTAACAGATGTTTCGCCTTCCGTACCCCACAATGTCTCTAATGCCTTGGCTGCATCTGCACTTGCCCTATCTATTGGCATAGATTATGAATTTATCAAGATGGGTTTACAGAAATTTAGGCCAGATCATCACAGAATGGAATTAATTCTTGATAAGGATCAGGTTAAGTGGATAGATGATTCCAAGGCCACTAATCCACATGCTGCAATCGCCTCAATACTTTCAAACTTTAATGTCATTTGGATCGCAGGAGGTCTGGCTAAGGGTGCAAGTATGGATTTACTGGCAGAAAAATGCATTAATCGATTAAAGGCAGTTATTTTAATTGGAGAAGATCGGGAACTAATTGCAAAATCTATATTAGCTTTGAAAAAAAACATTGAGGTAAGGCGTATTGATAAAACTCAGGATACAAATCAATTGATGCAAGATGTAGTCAAACAGGCTAAATCGCTGGCAAACCCAGGGGATACAGTTTTACTTGCTCCAGCGTGTGCTTCTATGGATCAATTCACCTCATATGTTGAGCGCGGACAATTATTCCAAAAAGCTGTAAGGGAGTTGGTATAAATGTCTAGCCATTTAGAAAGTAGCAGGTACTCGAAAATATTCTCAAGACAAGAGTTGCCATACTTTCTAATCATTTGGTGCACTGTGCTCTTGTCAGGCTTGGGTTTAACAATGGTGCTTTCAGCATCAACTGTGACCTCACTACAAGATAGTGGTAATTCATATTCAATTTTCATTAGGCAGTTTTTCTTCTTAATTCTTGGTGCTGCAGCAGCATATTGGGCATTCAAAGTACGTGGTGGAGTTTGGCTAAAAGTGGCTAAAGTATCTCTTACTGTTTCAGTAATTACACTCACCCTGCCATTCATACCGGCACTAGGAAAAGACATCAAAGGAAACAGAAACTGGATAGAGTTTGCTGGATTTACCTTGCAGCCATCCGAGTTTGCAAAATTTGGCTTAATACTTTGGTCATCCTATCACTTAAGAAATCTAGATTTATTCAAGGATGGAAAGAAAAGTCTATTTTTTCTACTTCCTGGTTTTGCTGCTATTGAGTTTTTGATCATTCTACAAAAAGATCTGGGTACTGCATTACTAGTTTTTCTAATCTTTGCTGGAATTTTATTTATTGCTGGAGCGCCAATTAAACTTTTTGCTTTGTCGGCTATTCCAATAATAATTATTGGTGGTGCATTAGTGTTTAGCAGTGCTTATCGAATGGATAGATTCGCAGCTTTGCTTGACCCGTTTGATGAAAGATATTACAAGTTCTCTGGCTGGCAACCTGCTCACAGCATTATGGGACTTGCCAGTGGTGGATTGTGGGGAAGCGGATTAGGTGCAAGTAAACAAAAGTGGGCAAATTTAGCTGAAGCACATACTGATTTTATCTTCTCAGTAATTGGTGAGGAGCTTGGATTACTTGGATCTTTGTTAGTACTTGGCCTTTATGCATCTCTAATTTATGCAATTATTAGAGTTGCATTAAAAACTAAAGATGATTTCTCACGATATGTTTGTGCCGCAATCGCATGTTGGTTTATTGCACAAGTAGCAGTAAATATCGGCTCTGCCACTTCACTTATTCCAGTAATTGGTGTAACGCTTCCATTCATTTCATATGGTGGCTCATCACTTCTGGCAAATTTACTAGCAGTCGGGTATGTATTAGGAGTTGCTAGGCGAACACCTGAGATAGCAGAGGGAATTAAAGCCAACAGAATGCGAAAATTAGCTTAATGGATAAGAAGATAATTTTTGCCGGTGGTGGGACTGCGGGGCATGTGGAACCAGCCCTGGCAGTAGCAAATTGGCTAAGAAGCAAAAGACCAAATTGGAATTTAGTTTTTGTCGGTACTAAAAGTGGGCTTGAAAATCAATTAGTCCCAAAAGAAGGTTTTGAAGTCCTTCATATTCCAAAAGTTTTAATGCCGCGGCAAATTACTCCTGCAATACTACTTTGGCCATTTAAAATCTTGTTTGCTAGTTGGAAAGCAATCAAAATATGTAAAGGGGCAGATCTGGTAATTGGCTTTGGCGGTTATGCCTGCCCTCCTATTTACCTTGCGGCAGCTGTTTTGCGTAAACCGATATTTATTCATGAAGCAAATGCAGTGCCTGGTTGGGCCAATAGATTAGGGGCACCTTTTGCCGAACAAATATTTATTGCTTTTAACCGTGCTACAAACAAATTTGGCCGTTGGCGAGATGCAAAGCTGACCGGAATGCCAATAAGGACTGAAATAATTTCAAGTGGTGAGAAATCAAATGAAGAGAAGGCTAAAGATAGAAATAGACAGATTGAAAAGTGGGATCTTTCACTAGATAAACCGACAGTTTTGGTCTTTGGTGGATCACAAGGTTCTCGGCACATTAACGAAGCAATTTTGCAATCTTTGTCCGTATTTACTGAAAAAGGAGTTCAGGTGGTTCACTCTGTTGGTAAAAATAATCCTTTGCCAACAAGTACTAAAAACTACTTACCACTTTCCTATATTGATGATATGGCTACTGCTTATCAAGCCTCAGATTTAATCATTGCCAGAAGTGGTGCTTTGACCTGTGCTGAATTAGCCGCCGTTGGAAAGTTTGCAATTTTGATCCCGTTGCCAATTGGAAATGGAGAGCAAGCAGCTAATGCACTTGATTTACAGGCTGCTGGCGCCGCCGAAGTTATTGAGGATAGTAAATTTAATGCTGATTGGCTTATAAGTAATTGGGATGAGATTTGGCGCAAAGCCAAAGGGTTTAAGCCTTCAATAAAACAAGAATTCTCTGCCAGTGAGGCAATTGGAAAATCGATTTTACTTAAGTTAGAGAATTAAAGATGAACTTGAATACAGTAATTTCATTGGATAAAGCAACCAATCCAAGGGTGCACTTTATTGGAATTGGTGGTGCTGGCATGAGTGGCATTGCGCGAATTATGTTGGCGAAGGGTTTTTCAGTATCTGGCTCAGATAAGAATGATTCATCAGTTATAAAATCGCTTAAAGTGCTTGGTGCGCAGATCTACATTGGCCATAGTGCAGATAATTTGAATGATTGTCAGCTAGTGATTGTTTCTTCTGCAATTTTAGAAAATAACCCTGAATTGGTCGCCGCCAAAGAGCGGGGCGTACAAGTTACTGCTCGTGCCCAGGCACTTGCCTGGTTGATGTCAGGTTTAACCTCTATAGCTGTAGCCGGTACACACGGTAAAACTACAACTACGGCAATGCTTACAGTTGCATTGCAATCGGCCGGACTTGATCCGTCATTTGCAATTGGTGGAACTATTAATACTGCAGGAACCAATGCGCATAATGGCAGCGGATCAGTTTTCATTGCTGAAGCTGATGAATCAGATGGATCATTTTTGGCATATAAACCAAGTGGTGCAATTATCACTAATGTAGAACTAGATCACGTAGATCATTTTGCTGACGAGGAAGCGGTTTTTAAAGTATTTGAACAATTTATTAATTCAATAAAATTAGATGGTTTTTTGGTTGCGTGTGGTGATGATTTAGGAGTGCAGAAGTTACTCGCTAGAGTCAAACGCAGTGATTTAAAGGTATTTTTATATGGCGAAGGCAGCAATAATGATTATAAAATTGAGCGTATTCATCTAGCGCCAACATCTTCGATTGCTACGGTTTCAAAAATTGGAAGAAAAGTAGGCGAACTAACTCTTGCAGTAGTAGGAAAGCACAATCTTCTAAATGCCTTAGCAGCTTTTGCTGCTGGAAATGCTTTAGCGGTATCGGAAGAGAAGCTATTGGTAGGGCTCAAGAGTTTTACTGGGACCAGAAGAAGGTTTGAATTAAAGGGCGAAGTGGCTGGAATTAAAGTAATTGATGATTATGGGCACCACCCAACTGAGATTGCGGTTACATTAACTGCAGCAAAAAATTTAGCCCAAGGTGGCAGAGTCCTAGTTGTTTTCCAACCACATCGATACTCAAGAACAGCAGCTTTTGCTGCAGCTTTTAGTTCAGCCTTAAATGCAGCAGACTTTACCTATTTACTTGAGGTGTACGCCGCTAGCGAATCTCCAATCCCTGGGGTTTCTTCACTTACTATCTCAAAAGGTATGGATGCAAATAAAGTAAGTTTTGAGCCGTCAATGTTGAAAGTTGTTGAAGAGATCTCAAAGCAAGCTAAAAGTGGTGATGTGATACTTACCTTGGGAGCAGGAGATGTAAGTTCACTGGGTGAACCAATTTTACAAGCAATTGCTGATAGATAATTAAATGAGTAGGTTCAAAGGTTTTAGAGTAAAGCGATTAATGATTTATGTATTTACGTTGATTTTGGTCTCCGGCTCAGCTTATATACTCGGCTGGTCCTCGGTATTAACTGTGCAGGCTGTATCCATAACAGGTACGAGTTCTCAAGCAGAAATTCTTCGTAAATTGGAGGCTGATTCGCTTGAGTTTGGGGTTGGTTCAAAACTTGCCAGAATTGAAACTCGAGCAATTAAAAGATCTATAGGAAATCTAACCTGGATCGATGAAGCCAAAGTTTCGCGGGACTGGTTTAGCAGGCAGATTCAAATCAATGTAGTTGAGAAAGTTGCAGTGGCAAAGGCGATAACCAGTGACAGTGGCCTAGTAAATTTTGATTCACTGGGTCAGATGTTTGAGCCAATCTCAGCCTCTCAGCAAGCAATTCAAGAAAAGCTGCCGCTGGTAATAACTCAGGGAAGTGATAGAGCCCAGTTGGCCTCGGTCGCAACATTGCTTGCTCAAATGCCCAAAGATATGTCTGAACTAATAGCAAACCTTAAAGCGATTACGGTGGCAAATTCTGGTTTTATAGAGATGCAAACAAAAATCGGCGAAAGGTCAATTCAAATTAATTGGGGCAGTGCTCAAGATATAAATCAGAAGATTGAAGTACTTAATGCCCTTCTAAAACTGCCTGAAAATAAGCGAATTAATCGGGTGGATCTTTCCCAGCCAGAGCTACCAATTGTCAGTTAAATTCACTGATTAATTTATAAATTCAACAATTATTTTGAGTTTTTGATGTAGATAAGTTTGTAATTAAAAGTTCGTGTCGGTGTTTGATTGAGTACTACTAAGTGCCTACTTTTACGTAATCAGAAAGCATTAACTTTAACTCTCAACTAGAGAGTTAGGGCTAGGGAAGAGGCGAAAAGTGGCAACACCACAAAATTACTTAGCTGTGATTAAAGTCGTTGGTATTGGCGGCGGCGGAGTTAATGCTGTTAACAGAATGATTGATGTCGGATTAAAAGGTGTTGAATTTATTGCAATCAATACAGATGCACAAGCGCTTTTAATGTCTGATGCAGATGTGAAGTTAGATATTGGAAGAAAGTTAACTAGAGGTTTAGGTGCTGGAGCTGCTCCCGAAATTGGCAGACAAGCTGCACTAGATCACATTGATGAAATTGAAGAAGTATTACGTGGCGCAGATATGGTTTTTGTAACGGCAGGCGAAGGTGGCGGAACCGGAACTGGCGGTGCACCAATTGTTGCCAAAGTTGCTAAGGATTTAGGTGCATTAACTGTTGGTGTTGTAACTAAGCCATTTACATTTGAAGGAAAGCGACGCACTGCTCAAGCCGAAGAGGGAATTGAAAATTTAAGAACTGAAGTTGATACTTTAATTGTTATTCCAAACGATCGCTTGCTGGCAATATCCGATAGATCTATTAGTGCTCTTGAAGCATTTAAAACAGCAGATCAAGTTTTACTTTCTGGAGTTCAAGGTATTACAGATTTAATTACGACTCCTGGTTTAATCAATTTAGATTTTGCTGATGTAAAAAGCGTTATGGCAGGAGCCGGATCGGCATTAATGGGAATTGGTTCAGCAAGAGGAGAAGCTAGATCAATTCGAGCTGCAGAGTTAGCAATCTCAAGTCCATTGCTTGAGGCATCTATAGATGGTGCACATGGCGTATTGCTTTCAATCGCTGGTGGGTCAGATTTAGGACTTTTTGAAATATCCGAAGCTGCAGAGCTAGTGGCAAAATCTGCCCATCCAGATGCAAACATAATTTATGGAACCGTAATTGATGATGCGCTAGGAGATGAGGTTCGGGTAACTGTTATTGCTGCCGGCTTTGATGGTGGTCAGCCTAAGCGTGTAGCGATGCCAGTAATTGATACTGCGACAATTAGTGGCGAGGCTGATCCAATTGCTACAAATGATCCATTAGCGGTCGCCTTAGATTTAGGAATTGAAAACTCAGATCGTCCTCGCAAAAGAATTACCTTTGAAGATTTAGTAGCAGAAGATGAAATCGATATACCTGATTTCATGCGTTAGAAGCCAGAATGGCTCGGCTGCTTTTTACAGCTAGACAATTTGGTTCTCTGTCAGACCCAATAGATCAGAAGTTAAGCCACCAGCTTGAAGGTTTAGTCGGCAAACCTTTGCAGTTCATGCATCAGACTCATAGCAACAACCTACATCTAGTAAATAAGGTTGAAGCAATTAAGGAAGATACAGATTCGTTAATCACGGATAATAAAGACTTAGCATTAGTAGTAAGAATTGCTGATTGCATTCCGCTATTACTTTACTCAACAAATTTAGTTGCCGCTGTCCATGTTGGACGAAAGGGATTAGTTAATGAGGTCGCGGTGAAGACAGTAGAGAAAATGCAAAGTTTGGGTGCAGAAAAAGTTAGTGGTGTAGTAGGTCCCCACATTTGTGGTGATTGCTATGAGGTGGGCACTGAAATGGCAGATCAAATTACGAAATCTCACCCAGCAACGGCAGGAAAAAAAGGTCATTTAAATCTTTTTGGCGGCCTTAAAGAGCAGCTACCAAATGTCGATTTAGAAAATGTTGGAATTTGCACTAAGGAGAAAAGTCAGTATTTTTCCTATCGTAAGGCTGGTGAATCTGGGCGACAGGTTGGTGTGATCAGTCTGTGAACCGGCAAGATGAGATAAAAAGTAATCTAAAAATAGTACAAGATCGTATTTCTATTGCGTGTAAGAGTGCTGGCAGAGGCTTAGAAGAAATTAAGCTGATCGCAGTCACTAAAACATTTGCAGTTGAAGATCTAAAAATTCTTTATTCGCTAGGTATTCGCGACTTTGGTGAGAATCGGGACCAAGAGGCGAGTAAGAAATCTGTAGAACTGCCAAAAGATATTAATTGGCATTTTCAGGGGCAGATTCAGAGCAATAAATTAAAATCAATTTGCAGTTGGGCTAAGTTTATACATTCAGTTGATCAGATAAAGCATGCACAATTGATCTCTGATTTAAGAACTGATTCAGCTAAATCTATTTTCATCCAAGTTTCACTTGATGATCCACCTGAATCTAGAGGAGGAGTGGATCCAGATAAATTAGAGGAGCTAGCATCTAAAGTTTCACGCCTACCAGGAGTGGTGATCCAAGGCCTTATGGCAGTGGCACCAATCGATAATCCTGGAACTCAAGCTTTTGTAAATCTTCAGCGGATTCACAATCTTTTTAAGAGCAAATTTCCTCAGGCAAAATACCTCTCTGCTGGCATGAGTGGGGACTATGAAATGGCAATTTTGCATGGTGCGACACATCTTCGAATTGGCAGTTCAATACTCGGAAAACGTGATCAGCTCCAATAACATTTGAGCATGGCTAGTGCATTCAAAAAGGTTGCTGGGTACCTCGGGCTTATGGATGAGGAAGAGTTAGATCATGGATCAACTCAAGTTGCACAACGCGCTCCTCGTTTAGTTAGAGCAGAAAGCAAAACATCCGCAAAAGCAAATGTTGAATTAGTGCAACATGTCGATTCTAATAAAATTATGGATCATATTATTTCTTTAACTCCTAGAACTTACAGTGAAGCTAGATTAATTGGTGAGCACTACCGCGAAGGCAAGCCAGTAATTATGAATTTAAGTGACATGGAAGAGACTGAACGCAAGCGATTGGTTGATTTTGCTTCTGGCTTAGTTTTTGGACATCATGGCAGCATTGAACGTGTAACGCCGAAAGTATTTTTACTAACTCCACCAAATGTTTCAGTCAGTGTTGAAGATAAGAATTCTGCAGCGCAGGCAAGTTTTTTTAATCAAAGCTAATCTAGTTTAAAGTTATGGGCTTGATACTAAGTTTAATTTACTGGGCGTTAAATCTATTCTTGTTTGCTCTAATTGCTCGACTCATTCTTGACTATGTTCGTATGTTTTCTCCAAACTGGCGGCCAAAAGGTGTTGTACTTGCTGCTGCTGAATTAGTTTATTCAATCACCGATAAACCATTAGCATTTACTAGACAATTTGTACCACCTTTAAGGTTAGGTGGAATAGCACTTGATTTATCTTTTATTGTTGTATTTTTTGTTGTTCAATTACTAATGAGATTGGTAGTAGTTCTTTAATTAGCCTTTTCAAGTTTTAACCAGAGCCCAAGGTCACTGCCTGAAGATGCTTTGCCGGCTACTTGGTTCATTTTGGTTGCAAGCACTTCTGAACTAATTTCCTTGGTTGCAAAATTAATAGCATCAGCAACCTCAGTTGGTGCATTCCACTGCACTATTATCCGATCGCTTACATCTAGCCCTATGTTCTTGCGCTCTTCTTGAATAGCTCTAATCACTTCACGCACTAATCCTGATCTAATAAGTTCTGGCGTTAGCTCCAAATCGAGGGCCAAGCTCTCTCCATTATGTGAAGAAACCGACCAACCGCTTCTAGGAGTCTCAGTAATGACAAGGTCGTCAAGTTCTATTTGAATACTTTTCGATTGACCAGATATATCTATATTCATTTCAAATTTCTTATTTGCTCGAAGTTGCTTAACCATTGCAGAAGCATCTGCTGCGGTTACCGCCTTGGCGATACTTTGAACATCTGCACCGTATTTAGCACCCAAACTTCTAAAATTTGCTTTTACGGAGATGTCGACCAAATCTTTACCGGCAACGTGAATGCCTTCAATTTTTAAGATATTCAATTCCTCTGAAATGTGTGTTTTTATCTCCTCTGATATCTGATCCCAACCTGGTGCAGAAACTAGTGCCCGCGAAAGTGGTTGGCGGATTTTCACCCCTGACTCAGCACGAGCGGATCTACCTAACTCCACAAGTCTGCGGGAGAGCGCCACCGAAGAAGATAAGGATTCATCAATTAATTTTGTATCTGCTGTAGGAAAATCCTCTAAATGTACTGATTCCTTTTGATCAGCTTCTGCAACCCTAACTAAAGTTTGCCAGACATGTTCGGAAATAAATGGAACCATAGGGGCAATTAAAAGCGTTAACTGTTTTAAGCAGTGGTAAAGGGTATTAAGTGCAACTTCATCTCCATCCCAAAATCTTCGTCTGGAACGGCGAACATACCAATTGGATAGATCATCAATAAATCCAGCAAGTGATTCACCGGCTGATTGTGAGTCAAAATTTTCAAGAGCATTATCTACATCTCTAATAACTCTATTTAACTCAGAAAGAATCCATTTATCCATGAGAGTTAAATCTTTGGAAAGAGTTGTTACATTAAAATTTGATGCATGTGCATAAAGTGTAAAGAATGAGATGGTATTCCAATAAGTAAGAAGTGTTTTTCTAACAACATCAGAAATTGCATCATGACCGACTCGCCTTGCACTCCAAGGAGATCCTGCAGCCAACATGTACCAACGAACTGCATCAGCACCATGTTGGTTCATTAGCGGCATTGGTTCTAGAACATTTCCCAAGTGCTTACTCATTTTTCGACCATCTTTATCTAAAATATGCCCTAGACATAAAACAGTTTTATATGATGATTTATCAAAAACTAAGGTTCCGATTGTCATTAAGGTATAGAACCAGCCACGTGTCTGATCAATTGCTTCACAAATAAAATCAGCAGGGTATGCCAATTTGAATTGCTCATCCGATCCATTTCTATGCGGATAACCCCATTGCGCAAATGGCATTGCACCAGAGTCATACCAACAGTCAATAACCTCAGCAACTCGTGACATCTCCTGGGAGCATTTTGAACAACTGAATTTAATGTCATCAACAAATGGGCGATGCGGATCTAACTTACTCAATTCCTGACCAGAAAGTTTTCCTAATTCAGCTAGTGAGCCGACACAAACTTCATGTTTGTTCTCGCACCGCCAAATTGGCAAAGGAGTGCCCCAGTACCTATTACGAGAAACCGCCCAATCAATATTATTGTTTAACCAATCACCAAATCTGCCAGTTTTTATTGTTTCAGGGTGCCAGTCCGTATTCGCATTCTCTCGCAGTAACTCATTTTTAATCGAAGTAGTTTTTACATACCAGGATGGTTGGGCGTAGTACATCAAAGCTGTGTGACAACGCCAGCAGTGGGGGTAAGAGTGTTCAAACTGCAAGCTCTTAAACATTAGGCCTCTATTTTTTAAATCCTTAATCAATGTTTTATCAGCCTCTTTGAAAAAAACTCCTCCAATTAATTTAATTTGATTTTGAAAATGTCCATCTGGGTTTATGGGATTTACCACTGGCAACTTATATTTTCGACAGACCTCTAGGTCATCTGCACCAAAGGCAGGTGCCTGATGAACAAGACCAGTACCATCTTCGACTGTGACATAATCTGCTAGCACTACAAAGTGAGCATTTTCAATCTCCACAAGATCAAAAGGGCGTTGGTATTTTGTGTGTTCTAATTCAGTGCCGACAAATGTGGCTATTACCTTTCTATCATCACCTAATACGTGGGAAAGATCAGCAGCAATAACTAATCTTTCGGTTTTATCATCGTTTACTACCTCAACTACTTGATACTCAACCTTGGGATTAACTGCAACTGCAGTATTTGATACCAAGGTCCAGGGAGTAGTTGTCCAAACTAATAAACTTGCATCAAGCTCTGCTAATTTTCCTGAAGTTGCTTTGAACCTAACAAAAATCGACGGGTCTTTAATTGTTTCATAGCCCTGAGCCAATTCGTGGTCGGAAAGTCCAGTGCCACATCTAGGACAGTATGGTGCTACTCGATGGTCTTGAACCAGCAATCCCTTATTCCAGATCTGCTGGAGTGACCACCATACGCTTTCAATATACTCTGGCGACATTGTCCAATAAGCTTCATCAAAATCAACCCAGAATCCCATTCGCTTAGTCATATCGGTAAACTCACCAACATGTCGCTGAACTGACTCTTTGCATTTTTCATTAAATGCTGCAACGCCATACTTTTCAATATCTGATTTTCCAGAAAAACCCAATTCTTTTTCGACGGCAATTTCAACTGGAAGACCATGGCAATCCCAACCAGCTTTCCTAATTACTTGCTTGCCTTTCATTGTTTGAAAGCGTGGAAAAAGATCCTTAAATACTCTTGCTTCAATGTGATGAGTTCCAGGCTTGCCATTTGCCGTTGGTGGACCTTCATAAAAACTCCACCGTTTTGCACCATTTCGATTCTCTACCGATTTTTCAAAAATCTGATTCTGTGTCCAAAAATCTAAAATCCCGACTTCTACAGCAGGCAGATCAATTTGCGCAGGCAGACTATTTATTTCGCGCTTTGGACTCTTGCTCACCCTGCATTCTAACGCGGCGGATATGCTTTCTCAGAACTCTCTAATTGCCCTCGGGGGTGGCGGTTGGTAATTACACCAGCCAAGCCATAATCTTTGCCCCTCCAGGGGGTATTGTGGCTATTCGTAAATTGTTTAAGAAATCCGCATCGAAAAGCAAAAAGGCATCTTCAAAAAAGCCAAGTAAAAGTGGCGCAAAAAAAGTTGCCAAAAAGGCTCCAAGTAAAAAAGCGGCTGCCAAGAAAATTGCAAAGAAACCAGTCGCTAAATTGGCAAAGCGCTCTCCAAATATTGTTAAGCCAAAATTAGCAGCCAAGCCGCTCAATAAAAAAGCACCAGGAAAGCCCTTTCCGGCTAAATTACAAACTTCAACCTCGGGCTCTTCAACAACAATTTCTGTAACTTCAACAATGCCGAATGCAAATGCTGCTCCAATTATTGAAGAGCGCAGACTTGTAATGCTTCCACCACCAAAACCTGTAATCAAGTCGAAGAAGGCTGCAGCACTTAAGCCGATTAAAGCTGCGCCTGCTCCACTTGTAGTTCAATCTGAAGAGTTAGCATGGAGTGCAACTGAATTAAAAGTTATGAAAACTGAATTGTCTAAGGATTTGGAAAGGTTGCGCAAGGAGTTAGAGATTGCAGAAGCTGAGATGGAGGATCTGGTAGAGGCAGCAGGTGTGGGCGCAGGGGATGATCAAGCGGATGCTGGTGCAAAAACATTTGAAAGAGAACATGAGATGTCCTTGGTTTATAACGCAAGAGATATGGTTGAGCAAGCAGAGCGAGCTTTAGAAAGAATTGCAAATAAAACTTACGGAAAGTGTGAAGAGTGTGGTAATTTTATTGGAAAGGCAAGATTGCAAGTTTTTCCTAGAGCCACCCTATGTATGGTCTGTAAACAAAAAGAGGAACGACGCTGAATTTCACTCAGCGAAAATGGCTAGCGGTAACCGCTTTAATTGTTTTCGCGTTGGATTATTTAAGTAAAGAGTTAGCGCTAACTTACCTTGCAGACGGACCCATTAAAGTAGTCGGCTCTTTTCTTCAGTTAAAATTAGCTTTTAATTCAGGTGCAGCATTTAGCTTTGCATCAAATGCCACCATTTTTCTATCTAGCTTTGCAATGATTGTTGCAGCTTCAATCTTTTACTACGGACGTAAAATTACCTCTACAAGGTGGGCTGTAGCTTTGGGGCTTGCTCTGGGTGGAATTTTTGGAAACTTAAATGATCGCATTTTTAGGCCACCTGGAGGATTGCAAGGAGAGGTGGTTGATTGGATCCAACTTCCAAATTGGCCGATTTTTAACGTGGCAGATATGTCAGTGGTGAGTGCGGCAATCTTAATTACATATTTAAGTTGGAAGAATGTTGCAGCTATTGGAAATAAGGATTCAAAGTGAGTACTCGAGAGAAAAGAAATTTATCAATCCCAGAAGGGCTTAATTTAGAGCGTGTCGATACTGCTCTTTCTCGATTACTCGGACTTTCTCGCAATGTGATTGTTGGATTGATCGAATCTGGCGATATTACTAAGTCAGGCTCTGTCGTTGGAAAGTCAGATAAAGTTTTAACGGGTGAAGTACTTGAGATATTACTGCCGGAGGTGAAAGGTGAGGCTAAGTTAGTAGCGACACCAGTTGATGGTCTTAAAATTGTTTATGATGATGAATTTTTAATAGTAATTGATAAACCAGTTGGGATTGCTGCCCACCCAAGTCCTGGCTGGCAAGGTGCAACAGTTGTGGGAGCAATTTTCGCTGCCGGTTACCAATTAGCAACTTCTGGAGCAGCAGAGCGTCAAGGAGTGGTTCATCGATTAGATGTTGGAACATCAGGGCTTATGGTTGTAGCCAAAAATGAAATTGCTTACTCAAGCTTAAAGGATCAATTTCGACAAAGAAGTGTTTCAAAGGTTTATCACGCTTTGGTTCAAGGACACATGGATCCAACGGTTGGCACAATTGATGCCCCTATAGATCGACATCCTAGAGAGGATTACCGTTTTGCTGTTGTTGCAAATGGCAAGCCAAGCATTACGCACTATAAAACTTTAGAAGTTTTTCCAGCGGTAACATTGCTGGAGATAGAATTAGAAACTGGACGAACTCACCAAATTAGAGTTCATTTTTCAGCACTGCACCACCCATTAGTTGGTGATCTAACTTATGGATCTGATCCAGCTTTGGCACAAAAGTTAAAAATCACCCGGCCTTGGCTTCACGCCAAGCAACTTGCCTTTACCCACCCGGCAAGCGGAGAGCGGATCTCATTTACCAGCGATTATCCAGAGGATCTGACACGCTCATTAGCGCTACTTTCAGATTTAGCCCGATAGCAATAAAGGTGCGTAGTAATCTCACTATCCATGTCTAGTTCAATCAAAAATTCAGATAACTCGGAGAATTTTGTACACCTACATGTACATACCGAATACTCCATGCTGGATGGCGCTGCAAAAATTTCCGAGCTAGTCGATGAGGTCGCAAATCAAAATATGCCAGCAATTGCGATGACCGATCATGGAAATGTTTTTGGCGCATTTGAGTTTTATAAAATTGCCAAGGCTGCAAAAGTTAAGCCGATTATTGGTATTGAGGCCTATGTTGCGCCTGAATCTAGATTTGATAAGCGAAGAGTTAAATGGGCTGAAGGTGGAGAAGATGATGTTTCAGCCGGGGGTGCTTATACCCACATGACTATTTTGGCTGAGAATAATAAAGGTCTTTCAAATTTATTTAGACTCTCATCACTTGCATCACTTGAAGGTTTTTACTATAAACCAAGAGTCGACCGTGAATTACTCGCAAAGTATTCAACTGGATTAATAGGTACTACAGGTTGTGCCGGTGGCGAGATTCAAACTCGACTACGTATGGGTGCTTACGATGAAGCACTAAAAGCTGCAAGTGAAATGAAAGATATTTTCGGAGCTGACAATTTCTTTCTTGAACTAATGGATCATTCAATAGATATTGAAAAGAGAGTTTTTACTGATTTACTTAAGTTAGGTAGAGATTTAAATTTGCCACCCCTGGCCACCAATGATTTGCACTATACCTTCCATAAAGATGCATCAGCACATGAAGTTTTACTTTGCATACAATCCGGCTCAACCCTTGCCGACCCTAAGAGATTTAAATTTGAAAACTCTGAATTTTATTTGAAGAGTGCAGCTCAAATGAGAAAGCTATTTAAAGATATTCCAGAATCCTGTGACAATACATTGATAATTGCTGAGCGTTGTGAAATAACTATGCGTGAGGGTGAAAATCTTTTACCAAGATTTGAAGTTCCTCAGGGCGAAACAGAGGATAGTTGGTTGATTAAGGTTGCCAATGCAGGATTATCGAGCAAACTTAATGGACAGATTCCAGCTGAGTATCAGGAGCGCTTAAATTTTGAACTCGATGTAATGATTAAAATGGGATTTCCCGGATACTTTTTAGTTGTATCGGATTTGTGCAATCACGCCAGGAAGGTCGGAATAAGGGTTGGGCCTGGCCGAGGATCTGCTGCCGGCTCGCTAGTGTCTTACGCTCTTGGTATTACCGGATTAGATCCAATTAAATTTGGTTTACTGTTTGAAAGATTTTTAAATCCAGAACGTATATCCATGCCTGATATTGATTTAGATTTTGATGAACGCCGAAGATCAGAGATGATTCAATATGCAACTACAAAATATGGAGATGATCGAGTTGCTCAAATAATTACTTATGGAACTATTAAATCAAAGCAAGCAATAAAGGACTCAACTAGGGTTCTTGGGTATCCGTATGCACTTGGGGAAAGACTAACGAAGTCTTTACCCCCTTCAGTTATGGGAAAAGATATTTCACTTAGTGGAATTTTTAATGTCGAAGATGATAGATATGGTGAAGCATCAGAGTTTAGAAATCTCTATGAAAGTGATCCTGATTCGAAGAGAATTGTTGATACTGCGCGAGGTATTGAAGGACTTAAGCGGCAATGGGGTGTTCATGCCGCCGGAGTAATTTTAAGTAAAGAACCGTTGTTAGATGTGATTCCAATTCATCGGCGAGAAGCAGATGGTGCAGTAATTACGCAATTCGATATGGGCGCCTGTGAGGCAATTGGCCTACTTAAAATGGACTTTTTAGGATTAAGAAATCTTTCAGTATTGGATGATTGTTTGGTAAATATTGAAAAGAATCTTGGCAAAAAAGTAGTGCTTGAAGAGTTGCCATTAAAGGATAAAAAGACTTTTGAATTGCTCTCTAGGGGAGATACTTTAGGAGTATTCCAATTAGATAGTGCGCCAATTCGAGCTCTTTTAAGATCTATGGCTCCAGATAGTTTTGAAGATATTTCAGCTGTTATTGCCTTGTATCGTCCAGGACCTATGGGTGAAGATTCACATAATAAGTATGCAGATTATAAAAACGGTAGAAAGAACCCGGTGGCAATTCATGCTGAGTTAGAAAAGCCACTAAATGAAATCTTAAAAGATACCTACGGTTTGATTGTCTATCAGGAGCAAGTATTAGCCATCGCAAGAAAAGTTGCAGGTTTTACATTGGGTCGAGCCGATCTACTTAGAAAAGCTATGGGCAAAAAGAATAAGGAGATTCTTGATAAAGAAAAGGTACATTTTGAGGAAGGAATGAAATCCAATGGGTTCTCCTCAGACGCAATTGAAAAATTATGGCAAACACTTATTCCATTTTCTGATTATGCCTTCAATAGAGCTCACAGTGCTGGTTACGGTTTACTTTCGTTTTGGACCGCTTATTTAAAAGCAAATTATCCAACTGAATACATGGCAGCACTTCTAACAAGTGTGCGTGATGATAAAGATAAGAGCGCTTTATATCTAAATGAATGTCGCCGAATGGGGATAAAAGTTTTACCTCCAGATGTAAACGAGTCTGATTCGGAATATACGCCACGGGGGGTGGATATTCGCTTTGGGCTAACAGCGATAAGAAATGTTGGTGAGAATGTGGTTGCATCCATCATAAAGAACAGAGAGGAAAAGAGTAAGTATTTAAGCTTTGGTGATTTCTTGGCAAAGGTTGACTCAATTGTGTGCAACAAGAAAAGTATTGAATCATTAATTAAAGCTGGTGCCTTTGATTCCCTAGGTCATACTCGCCGAGGATTGATGATGGTTTATTTAGAGGCCCTTGATGCTGTGTCTGAAGCAAAGCGTGCTGAGTCAATAGGTCAATTTGATTTGTTCGGAGCAACTAACGCAACTACCTCTGTTAGTGGGGTCGATCTAGATATTCCAAAAATCGAATGGGAAAAAATGGTTTTACTGGGATATGAAAGAGAAATGCTCGGGCTTTATGTCTCAGATCATCCACTTCTAGGGGTAGAACACATTTTAAAATCAGTATCAGATTTTACAATTAGCCAAATTTCTGAGGTCTCTCATGACCAAATAATTACAATCTGTGGTTTAGTAACTCAAATTCAGCGAAAAGTTTCAAAGCAGGGAACTCCATGGGCAATAGTGACCGTTGAAGATTTAGAAGGAGCAATTGATGTTCTATTCTTTTCAAACTCATATGCAACACATGGAGTTAATCTAGTTGAGGATCGAATTGTTGCAATCAGGGGAAGAGTTGATAAGCGTGAAGAACAGGCCAGAGTCTCTGCGCTAGATCTAACATTGCCAGATCTAAATTTGGTACCAACTGGGCCACTTGTAATCTCAATGGAGATGGCAAGATGTACACCACCAATTATTGATAGAGTTAAAGAGATTTTACGTTCACATCCTGGCGGTCGAGAAGTTCATTTACGGCTAGCAGATGGTGCAAAAAGTACGGTACTAAAGTTGGATGAAGGATTAAAAGTTGCGGCTTCACCTAGCCTTAGCGCGGATCTTAAAACAGTGCTTGGACCTGACTGTTTGTTGGTCTAGGAAGTAGTTTTACTAGTTACTGTGTAAATTTAATGGTAACAAGCTTGTAACTCCTTACGGCACAATATGCTCATGAGTAAATCTCTTATGAGCTTAGAAGAGTTTCGCCAACATGCTCGAGGAAATAACGTAATTCCAGTTGCTCGCAAGCTCGAAATAAAGAATGAAACTCCGTTGTCTATATACGCAAAATTGGCAGGCAATCGGGCAGGGACATTCTTACTTGAATCAGCTGAATCAGGGGTGTGGGCACGTTACTCATTTATTGGAGTTAATAGTCAAGCAACACTTACAGAGAAAAATGGGTTAGCAATTTGGAGTGGAGTTATGCCTGCGGGTGCGCCAAGCGGAATTGATCCATTATCTGCACTGCGAATTTCTACTGCTCATCTGCGCTCACCAAAGTTGCCAAATCTTCCACCCCTTACTGGTGGCCTAGTTGGGTATCTTGGTTATGAAATTGTCCGAAGACTAGAAAAAATACCAACCTTAACCATTACAGATGTTGAGATACCTGAAATTGCAATGATGTTAACTTCTGATCTGGCTGTATTTGATCACCATAAAGGAGTCGTGACTTTAATAGCAAATGCAATCAATTGGGACGGTAGCAATGAAAGAGTTGATCAAGCGTATGAAAGCTCATTAAGCCGACTCAATAAAATGGAAAATGACTTATTTGAAGAATTAGAAAGTGATCTAAGTGTAATTCCAGAACGTGTTAATCCAGAGTTTTTAAGAAATACCACAGATGAACAGTACATAAGTAAAGTTCATAGAATTAAGGAAGAAATAAAATCCGGAGAGGCATTTCAAGTAGTGCTTTCGCAAAGGTTCTCAATGCAAATACATAGCGATCCATTTGAACTTTATCGCGTACTTAGAGATCAAAATCCAAGTCCGTATATGTACTTGTTTAGATTTGATAATGGATTATCGGTAGTTGGTTCAAGTCCAGAAGCACTCGTTAAAGTTACTGGCGATCAAGTAATGATTCACCCAATTGCAGGGACTAGGGCTCGAAATTCGAACGAGAAAGTTGACAACGAAATTGCTACAGAGCTTCTAAACGATCCCAAAGAAAGAGCTGAGCATTTAATGCTGGTTGATCTGGGTAGAAATGATTTGGGGCGCGTTTGTTTACCAGGAACTGTTGAAGTAACTGAGTTTATGCAAATTGAGAAGTATTCCCATGTTATGCACATTGTCTCGACAGTTGTTGGTAAGTTGCTGCCAGCAATGAAACCAATCGAAGCATTGCTTTCTGTGTTTCCTGCTGGAACTTTATCGGGTGCGCCAAAGCCTCGTGCTATGGAAATCATTGAAGAAAATGAGATTAGCCGACGCGCAATATATGGTGGAACTATTGGTTACTTAGATTTCATGGGCAATATTGATACCTGCATAGCAATTAGAACCGCTGTAATCAAAGATGGTGTGGCTTATGTTCAAGCGGGCGCAGGAATTGTTGCAGATTCAAATCCAGAACTTGAAAATCAAGAATGCATAAATAAGGCAGCAGCAGTGCTTGGTGCGATCGCTACAGCCAATGCAATGAGGGTAAGTAAATGAGATCTTCAATTGTCGGCAGCCTTTTTTTGGTTTTAATTGCAACATATTTAATCGTGCGATTAAGTAAACGTAAGAATTCAGAGAGATATCAGGTAAAACCTAAAAACAAATGGACATTACTTTCCGAAGGTAAGGATCCGACAGATGATTGAGTCAAATGCACTCAATGGCATTATTGAAGGTGTTCTTGAGGATGTAGCACAGAGAAGTGTTCCTGCATCAATGCTAAAAGAAAAGTTGGCAACTGCACCACAATTGCGAGATGCCTATGCTGCTCTAAATAAAGAAGGCATGAGTTTAATTGCAGAAGTTAAGAGGTCATCTCCAAGCAAGGGTGATCTAGCTGAAATTTCTGATCCAATTTCTTTAGCAAAGAGTTATCAGGATGGTGGTGCTGATCTAGTTAGCGTCTTGACTGAAGAGCGAAAATTCAAAGGAAGGGTCTCAGATCTTATTGGCGTTAGACAATCCATTAACCTTCCGGTCTTGCGCAAGGATTTTATAGTTACAGAATTTCAAGTTTATGAATCGCGCATCCTAGGAAGTGATTTACTTCTATTGATAATTGCTGGTCTGTCAAAGTCGCAGTTGATTGATTTTTATCAGTTAGCTACTGAACTTGGCATGAGTGTTTTAGTTGAGGTTCATACGATTTCAGAGGCTGAAGTTGCATTAGATATTGGCGCAAAAATTATTGGAGTAAATTGCAGAAACCTTAAAACCTTAGAGCTGGATAAGAACGTTTTTGGACTTATTTTGCCCAAATTGCCAAATTCAGTAGTTAAGATTGCAGAATCTGGGATTAGTACTCGCACTGAGGTGGAGGCAGTTGCTGAACTAGGCGCAAATGCAGTTCTGGTGGGCGAGACCCTCGTAAAATCAGGTAATCCAGTTCATACAATCAAAGATCTTCTTAATCGATAATTATCGAATAAACTCACCTGATGGATAGTGCAAAAATTAAGAGCTTTGACTCAAATGTATTAGGACACTTCGGACCGTATGGGGGTCGCTTTGTACCAGAGGCTCTAATTGCTGCATTGGATGAACTAGCAGATGCACATTTAACAGCACAGGCAGATCCAGAATTTCATAAAGAACTAGATAATTTACATAAAACCTACACTGGTAGACCAAGCATAATTACTGAAGCTAAAAGGTTTTCAGAGTATGCAGGTGGAGCGCGGGTATTGTTGAAGCGTGAGGATTTAAACCACACAGGCAGTCATAAAATTAATAATGTGCTCGGACAAGCATTGCTAACTAAGCGAATGGGTAAGAAGCGCATAATTGCAGAAACTGGGGCAGGTCAGCACGGCGTTGCTTCTGCAACTGCTGCAGCTCTTTTTGGCTTGGAGTGCGTTGTGTATATGGGTGAAGCCGACACTAAGAGGCAAGCGCTAAATGTGGCGCGGATGAAATTACTTGGAGCAGAGGTAGTGCCGGTAACTCAAGGATCTAAGACTTTAAAGGATGCAATTAATGAGGCTATGCGTGATTGGGTTACTAATGTAGAAACTACACATTATCTATTAGGAACAGTTGCAGGTCCGCATCCTTTCCCTACCATCGTGAGAGATTTTCAAAGAATTATTGGCGTCGAAGCTCGTAAACAAGTTTTGGAGTTAACTGGAAAACTTCCGGACGCAGTACTTGCTTGCGTTGGTGGTGGCTCAAATGCGATTGGAATTTTTCATCCATTTATTGAAGATAAATCAGTTAGGTTGATCGGATTAGAGGCTGGAGGTAAAGGAGTGGAAACTGGTTTCCACGCCGCAACAATTTCGGGTGGCTCACCAGGAGTTTTACATGGAACCAGATCTTATGTGTTGCAAGATAAGAATGGCCAAACAGTAGAGTCTCATTCAATTTCAGCGGGATTAGATTATCCAGGAGTAGGTCCAGAGCATGCCTATTTAAATGACCTAGGTCGAGCAGAGTATCGTCCAATAACTGATGACCAAGCAATGTACGCATTTTCACTTTTGTGTAAATCAGAAGGAATTATTCCTGCAATTGAAACAGCTCATGCATTAGCTGGGGCACTAGAAATTGGTAATGAGCTAGGCAAGGATGCAACTTTGCTGATAAATCTTTCTGGAAGAGGCGACAAAGATGTTCAGACTGCTGCAGATTATTTTGGACTGCCGCTTTAATGTCTACACCTTTAGATAAACTTTTTACCTTATCGAAGAGTAAAAATCGAGCAATTTTAATTGGGTACTTGCCTGCAGGATTTCCAACGCAAAAAAAAGCGAAGAAAATTATTAAGGCCATGATAGACGGCGGCGTAGATGCAATTGAAATTGGCTACCCATACTCAGATCCGGTGATGGATGGTCCTGTAATTCAAGCAGCCTCGGAACAAGCAATTGAAAATGGGGCAGGAGTCAATGAAGTTTTTGATTTGCTTAAAACTAGTGTCAATTTAGGCGCACCTTCAGTCGTAATGAGCTATTGGAGTCCAATAGAGAAGTACGGGGTAGAAAAATTTGCGATAGAGATTGCTAAGAATGGTGGCTCTGGTGTGATAACTCCTGATTTAACATATGAAGAATCAGATGATTGGCGATCACAGGCACAAAAAAATTCACTAAACAGAATTTATGTGGTTGCACCTAGCAGCAGTGATGATCGATTATCTAAAGTAACAAATGAGTGCTCAGGGTTTATTTATGCTGCAAGTTTGATGGGGGTCACAGGTGCTCGAGCATCAGTCTCAGCAAATGCTAAGCAGTTAGTTGATCGTATTAGAAGCGTATCGGATAAACCAGTTGCAGTAGGATTGGGAGTGTCCACTAAACAACAGGCACAAGAGGTAGCAGCTTTTGCAGATGGCGTAATTGTTGGTTCGGCTTTTATAAAAATTGTGCAAGAGTCTGGTGCTGGCAGAAAAGGTTTAAAGAGGATTAAGCAACTTGCAAAATCCTTATCTGAAGGGATTAAAAGTGCGAGATAAATTCACTATTGCTCAACCTTGGTTGACCCTGCTTGCTCGGTTAATTTTAGGTGGCGTATTGATTGCAGCTGGAGCACTAAAGGTTGGGAATCTTCAAAAATCTGCTATGGCCGTTAGAGCATATGAATTACTTCCTGTTTGGATGGCAAACTTATTTGGCTACGTCCTACCGTGGATAGAAATTGGAATCGGATTACTTTTGGTTCTTGGGGCATTGGTTAAAATCAATGGCTTACTGGGCGCACTTATTATGTTGGCTTTTATCATTGCAATTGCTCAGGCATGGGCGCGCGGTCTGAGTATCGACTGTGGATGCTTTGGCGATGGTGGTGCGGTAGACCCAGAGGATACGAAGTATTTGTCTACAATTATTCGAGATATTGGACTTCTTGGGCTTGGCGTTTTCTTATATTTCTACCCTAAGGGTAGATTTGCACTGGATAAATAACTAAAGGACATCAATAGGAGCGAAGTTATGGCAACTAGTAGTAGCGGCGATAAGGGAACAAGAAATCTTGTAATTGTAATGGTGGCTTTCATAGTCACTGTTGGAGTTATATTTTCTATTATCAGTAATCGAGCCGATTCAAACTTCGATATACCTGCGGCAGTTTCTGCATCAGATGGTTATGGAATAGTTTTAAACCCAGAAGCCACTCCAAAGATTGATGTTTATGTCGATTACCAGTGCCCAGCCTGTCGTACATTTGAGTTGATTAATGGTGGTTACCTAAATGAAGTAATTGCTCAGAAAAAGGCAAAAGTAGTATTTCATCCAATGACATTTATTGGACCTGAATCAATTCTTGCTGCAAATGCCGCTGCGTGCTCAGCTGACGAGAATAAGTTTGTTGATATGAATCTAGCACTGTTTCAGAACCAGCCAGCTGGAGAAAACACTGGAAAGTGGAGTAATGCATCATTAGTTGCAATAGGCAATTCAGTTGGAATTACTGCTGATAGTTTCAAGCAATGCGTAAATGATGGAAAGTACGTTAAGTGGACGCGAAACATCACAGTTGAGTCAGGAAAGGCAAATGTAAATAGCACTCCTACGGTGCTAGTTAATGGAAAGCCACTTGATAGAAATACTGAGTACGCTGATCCTTCAAAATTTAGAGAAGCATTAGCCGCTGCTGGAGTTAATTAAGTTTTGGCAAATTACCAGAGGTTGAGTTGATTCCTAGCCCGACTGTATCTGCTCTAAACCTTGGTCCATTTACTATTCATTTTTATGCGTTAAGCATAATTCTAGGTATAGCGGTTGCAATCGTTGTTGGGCGAAAGCGATATCAACTATCTGGTGGAAATCCCGAAGAAGTATCTGATGCTGCTATATGGGCCGTGCCATTTGGAATTATTGGTGGCCGCCTTTATCACGTTCTGTCTTCACCGCAACAGTATTTTGGCCAAGGTGGTAATCCAGTCGATGCACTACGCATCTGGCAGGGTGGATTAGGTATTTGGGGAGCAATCTCATTTGGTGCTATTGGAGCGCTTATCTACTTCAAAAAGCAAAAAACAACACTAAGTTTTTCAAAATTTTTAGATGCACTGGCACCGGGTGTAGTTCTAGCACAAGCGATTGGACGTATAGGTAATTGGTTTAATCAAGAGCTATTTGGAAGACCAACCCAATTGCCATGGGGACTAGAAATTGAGCCATCAAAAAGACCTGATGGATATGAACAATTTCTTACCTTTCACCCGACATTTTTATATGAATTGTTATGGTGTGTTGGGGTGGCGATAGTTTTGATTAAATTACCTGGATTTATTAAAAAGATTCCGAAGAAGTCCGGAGATGTGTTCGTACTCTATGTATTGGCTTACTCAATAGGTCGACTTTGGATTGAGGCCTTAAGAATAGATGATGCTAATATGATTTTTGGTCTGCGCTTGAATATTTGGGTTAGCTTAATCGCAATATTTGGCTCTTTTGTATACTTGATTCGAAGTAAACCAAGCAATAACGAGGTAAATAGGAATATTTCAAGTTAAGATTTACACATGGGTCTAGAAGAAGTTCAAATGCGAAATTTAGAGCATCGAACAAATCGAACTGGGTGGCTAAGGGCTGCGGTACTTGGGTCTAATGATGGTTTAGTCTCAACTGCGAGTTTGATGATAGGTGTTGCAGCTGCAAGCAAAGGTGATTTATTGATAACTGCAGGCCTTGCGGGAATTGCAGCTGGAGCAATGTCAATGGCAGTCGGTGAGTATGTGTCAGTTAAGTCTCAAACCGATATTGAAAAAACAGATCGAGAAATTGAGATAAGTCAGTTAAGAGATGATCCTGAGGGTGAACTTTTAGAACTTACTCAAATTTATATTGATAGGGGATTGTCTAAGGATCTAGCTAGGCAAGTGGCCTTAGCCTTACACAAACATGGCGCACTTGAAGCCCACTTAAGAGATGAATTGGGTCATTTCGATCATACAAGAGCAAGGCCGATTCAAGCAGGCATCGCCTCTGCAATTGCATTTACTGCCGGAGGTGTTGTTCCGTTAATTGGAGCCTTAATATCTGGCGAAGACAAGGTCTCATTTATTCTAACCTTTACAGCTTTTGGGCTTATTGCGGCTGGAGTTATCAGTGCCAGAATTGCATCCTCGCCAGTGACTAAAACAGTGCTGAGGATTTTTGCAGGCGGCGCATTAGGTGTTGCCATCACTGCTGGTATTGGTTGGCTAGTTGGGCTTACTGGAATTTAATAGCACTGCTATAATTTAGGAAGATTTAAGAAGTTGGGCCATCGTTGTCCCGACCCTTTAGCGGGAGCGGCCTTTTAATTGAACCATAGATCACTTTTTTCAACCACCCCAATTGCAAATGGGTTATATGACCCAGCTAATGAGCATGATGCATGTGGTGTGGCGATGGTTGCTACCTTAAATAAATTGCCAACCCGCCAAATAGTTTCTCAGGCCCTTACTGCTTTACGAAACTTAGAGCATCGAGGAGCATCCGGTGCAGAACCAGATAGTGGTGATGGTGCCGGAATTTTGATTCAAATTCCAGATAAATTTTATAGGTCG
>JACCDU010377827.1_pt1 | contig 42482 bp, 34 predicted proteins | sample 7446081 | NCBI WGS metagenome assembly JACCDU01 (sample SAMN15323447, study PRJNA562643) | freshwater metagenome | isolation source: river surface water | place: USA:Blue River Watershed | collected 2017-08-17
ACAGCTGCTGCTGCACCAGTTGATACTGCTGCTGCTGATACAGCTGCTGCTGACACTGCTGCTGCTAAATAATTTTAGCCAGTCTCACAAAAGAGTCCTTCGCATGCGAAGGACTTTTTTTATGCCCATCCATGAACAAAAGCAGAAAAATAACATCCTTCCTGGACCACTTTCCTCCCAAAGTGGCAGAATACTGTTTCAATCTGTGGGATGAACATCGCTTTGACTTTATCGTTTCAAAAAAACGAGATTCAAAATTGGGGGATTTTCGTTTTGCCCCTGATAAAGGATATCAAATTACGGTCAACAACAATTTAAATCCTTATGCGTTTCTTGTGACGTATTTGCATGAAGTAGCACATCTCATCACTTACTTGAAATTCAAGAACAAGGTTAACCCCCATGGACAGGAATGGAAAGATGCTTTTCTTGAATTATTCACCCCCCTATTAGATCCTGAATTGTTGCCAGGAGAATTGGTCACAGTACTGAAAGCCTATTTGAAAAATCCGGTTGCCACATCCAATGGGTTTACACCCCTAGTGGAAACGCTGAAAAAATACGATGCCCCCACAGAACAAGAAGCGGCCATATTACTTTTCAACCTCCCAGAGGGAACAACATTCCATTTAAAAAACCTCATCCTGAAGAAAGGGAAACTACGAAGAACCCGCTACATTTGCCAAGAAGTAAACACCGGTAAATTATACCTCGTAGCGAAAAATGCACAAGTTCAACCTAGCGAAGCTAACTCTTAGTTCAACCCTGCTTTTGTTGGTGTTTTTCGTGTTTACCCTAGCATCACATGGGCAATCGAGTTCCCCACTCCAACAAGGCAAATGGATTAAATTAGCTGTTACCCAGTCGGGATTCTACCAAATTAACGCAGCCTGGCTAGCGAAGCATAACATTGAAAACACTGGGCCAGATAAAATCACTATCTACACAGCCCATACGGGCATGTTAAATCCCATTGATTCCTATCAAACGGGAATGCTAAAGGTAATCCCTGCATATTACCAGTCGGGAACGAATAAGACCTGGAGCGTATTATTTTGGGGCGATTCACCACATGCACTTCATCAAAAGGCAACTTGGGAGCAAGAAACCAATCTCTACAGCGATTCGACATTTTATTTTGTCCAAATCGATGCGCCCAAAACGAATCCCATCAAAGAAATTGAAAATGCCCTAACAGGCACCTCCTATTTACCCTATGCATGGGCATTAAAACACTATGAACCCGAAACCTATAACCTACTTCAATCAGGCCAAACTTGGCTAGGCGATGCATTCTACGGCAATTCAACGAAAGTTATCCAATACACGTTAGCCGATTACTTGGCGGGACAGGATGCTAACTTGAAAATCAAATTATATTCCGCGAGTGTTTCGCCAAGCACCTTTTCCATTCCGATTCTTGGCAAGTCCATCGCCATGTCTCCCATACTAGGAGGTCGATACGACCAAAAAGCGACGAATGAGGAACTAAACTCCTGGGTAAAGCCTGTATTAAGCAACAATTCGTGGAATTGGCCCATCAATTTCCAAAGTACTGGAGGCACTGGCTATTTGGATTACATCAGTCTACTGTACCCCAAAAGCTTTGACGGAAATCATGAAAATCCCCTCTACTTGTTACCCAACACATCGGACTCCTTACTTCACATCCAAATTGCGAATTTGCGTTCAAGCCAACAAATCTGGATCAATAATGGCGGCTCAACGTGGCAAAAAATGGCCAAAAATACAGGGTTTAGCTATTTATTTCAGCCCAATAGTCGGTTGGCCATTGCCAATCTAGAAAAAGCCAACGAACCCAACTTTTGTGGGTTCGTAAACAATCAAAATGCATTTGATCTCCCAGTAGATACGGAATTAGTCATCCTGTCAAGTCCAATTCTTGAAACTGCAGCGCGTAGCCTCGCAAACTATAAAACCATACAACGAAAAATTACAACGAAACATATCACGACCCAAGCCATCTACCATGATTTCAGCGGAGGAAAACAAGATGTTACAGCATTGCGAAATTTCATCCGGTATCAATTTCAAAAACCGGGCTCTAAACTAAAATATGTGATTTTATTGGGTGACGCGTCCGTTGATTACAAAGGTCAGAATGCCGTTTCTACCGCGCTGGAAAAATCCTGTTTCGTCCCAACCTATCAGAGTGAAGAGTCCTTTCATCCCCTGTTAAGTTATGCAAGCGACGACTTTTATGGAAGTCTCTCCGCAACAACAGGCGCCTGGCAAGAAGGAGACCTCTTGCAAGTGGCAATAGGCCGTATTCCCGTAAAGAATCCGCAAGAAGCCATCATGTTTATTAATAAGTTGGCAGATTATGAATCAAAACAAATCACAAGCACACCGCGATTTGCCTGGGTCGCTGATGATGGTGATTCCAACATTCACATGCAGGATGCAGAAGATTTTTCGAACACGCTTCAGGCGGCCATGTTACCGGTAAGTCAAGAAAAGGTCTATTTGGATCAATATCCAATGCAATCATTGAATGGCATCTATACGAGTCCAGCCGGAACGCAGGCAGTTTTAAAACTATTTGAAGAAAAAGCGGATTTCATTCATTTCATGGGACATGGTTCGGAGAGCGGGTGGACCGACGAGAAAATGCTGACAACAAATGACCTGGTAAAACTAAACAATAGCAATCATTTACCCATTTTACTTACGGCTACATGCCAATTTGGACGATTTGATGACCCCAATATCTTATCTGGCGGCGAGGTGAGTTTATTGTCTGATCAAGGTGGGGCCATCGCATTAATTAGTACCACCAGACCCGTATTTCAGAGTAGCAACTACCTCTTTGGACAGGCATTTTACCGGGCCCTGATTACGAATAAAGAGAACGCAACATATCGCTTGGGTGATTTATTTCGCGACGCAAAAAATGCGAGCCAAACAGGCGTAATCAACCGGAATGTTCAATTAATGGGCGATCCAACACTCGCTCTACCTTGGACAAACTTAAGTCTGCAAATGGCTATTGATACCAACAAGCAAGAAATTACCTTAAAGGGGTTGCCGCTCAAGGGTAGCAATATGCAAATTGCACTTTACCGCATGCGTGAACCACAAAAGACATTAGGAACAAAAAATACAGCCTTCCAATATACTAATATGAGTCCCATTTTATGGAAAGCGGCTGGGTCGAGTACGAATAACACGTTAAAAATCAGCCTAAAAAACATGCCGAGCTTATCTCCGGAGGAAAAATATCAGCTTCATGCCTGGACAGTGGGATCAGCGGAAAAACAAGCCGCCGCTATTGATTTAGGTCCATGGCAGCATAAGCAAGCATCAGAAAATATGGCTCCGTTTATACGCCTGGAATTTCCAGATGAGGATGTAAAAGCAACAAGCCCAAACCCAAAGCTAACGATTTCAGTCACAGATAGTTCGGGTTTGATTTGGCAAAATGCAATAGGTAAAATAGCTTACCTTATCTTAGATGACAGTGTTCGAATCGAACTAGCCAGTCATTTTATTCCAGCCCTAAGTAACCCCAATCACGGAGAAATCAACATCCAACTGAAATCATTGGCACCGGGATCCCATAAAATTCAAGCATTTTGTTGGGACATCTACAATAATTATGCCGAAGCGTCGTTAAGTTTCCAGGTAAAACAATCCGATGTAGCCTCCAGTAGTGGCTATCTTTATCCGAATCCCTTAGGACCTACATTCCACTTTGTTTTCAACCAGGAAAAGCCCTGGAATGTAATGCCTTATGAAATTCAACTTTATGATCTGTTAGGCCGATTAATTACGATACAAAGAGGCATAAGCAGTTATGAAGGAGGCAATAAGGGGAAGATTGAATTTGAATGGCCTACCGCTACCTTTGCACAATTCAATTCGCTTATGGTTGTAGCTATTCAATTAAAGGACACCCTAACAAACGAAATTAAAACGTATCATATCAAAACATTACCCTAAAATAAGTTTTCATATTTTTTTTGCATATCCCACATTCATTATCCTAAAAATTGCCTATTTTTGACTTTAGCTTTTTTGAATAGAAAGACTCTCTTATAATTAATATACAATGACAAAGAATTATTCAATTTTCCACAAAGCGCTATTCACAGCATTAACTGTTTGCTTCGCAACAGTAGCTTATGGCCAAACATTGGTTTCTGGACAATTAAATTCAGGCAGAATTCCAACACCAACGATGTTGTTTTTAAATGTGGCTCCAGATGCTCGTTCAGCAGCTATGGGAGATGCAGGTGTTGCTATTTCATCCGATGTAAATGCGATTTACTGGAATCCAGCAAAATTAGCTGGCGCAGATAAAGATTTAGGATTTGCTATTTCATACACGCCTTGGTTACGTAATCTCGTGAACGATATGGCATTGTACAATATTGCTGGTTACAAGAAAACAGCGAAAGATCAAGCATTTGGTTTTTCTATTAATTATTTTGACCAAGGTCTTTTCCAAGCTACATTAGCCAACGGAACGAGTGCAGGAAATTTCAACTCGAAAGAATACGCTTTGTCTTTGACACATGCGAGAAAACTTTCTAACAGCCTATCATTAGGTGTTAACTTGAAATACATCAACTCAAATTTATTAGGAAACTACCAAGGAACTTCTGGAACAGGAGTTGCGATGAAGCCCGCTCAAACAGTTGCAGCTGACATCGCTTTATACTGGAACACAAACTCTGAGAAGAACTGGAAATATACCTATGGTTTAGTTCTTTCAAACATTTCAGGTAAGGTATCATACGGTGGTGCAGAGAAAAACTTTATCCCGACCAACTTACGTGCAGGTGTTGCTGCTGTGAAAGAGATCGATGACAAAAACAAATTCACATTTACGTTAGATTTCAACAAATTGATGGTTCCTACACCTCAATCGATTGATGCGAATGGAAACAAAGTAGGAACAGACCCAACAACAACTTCAGCAATCGGCGGTATCTTCGGATCATTATTTGATGCTCCAGATGGATTTGGAGAAGAGTTGAAAGAAGTGACAACTTCATTAGGAGCTGAATACTTATTCAACAATACATTTGCTATCCGTGGTGGTTATTTCAACGAAAGCGAAATGAAAGGAAATCGTAAATACTTCACGATGGGTGTTGGGTTTAAATTAGACCAAAAATACGGTTTTGACTTTGCTTACTTAGTTCCTACAGGAACAAGTAGCCCATTAGCCAATACATTACGCGTAACTTTGTTGGCAGCGATCAACAACGACAACGGTAAAAGATAATTAAACAAACTTCTTGTTTGACAAATGACATTCCCACCGGAATGTCATTTGTTTTATAGACCTATTATATGCTGAATCGAACCATTGCCCCAGTTACCTATCCGATTGAACTTATCAAATTCCCAGCTATCACAACGACGAGCTTATCCAATGGCATTGAGATGCAGTCTTTGTCACTGGGCGAACAAGCGGTGTTCAAACTGGAATTTACGGTAGCTGCTGGAGCAAGTGCGGCAGAAAAGGCTGGTATCGCGAGCTTAACAAGTTCTTTGATGAAACGAGGGACAAAGCAACGTGATGCAACCGCAATCCATCAGCTTTTCGATTTCTATGGTGCCTTTTGGGATGTACAAACGAATTTAGATCATGCGACCTTTGTCTTGTATGGTCTTAGCAAACACCTTAAATCCCTCTTGCCCTATGTGCTAGAAATCATTCAAGAAGCGACCTTCCCCATGGAGGAGTTTGAGAAAGAAATTGCCATCGAGGTTCAGAAAAACAAATTAAATTGGCAAAAAACCGCTTTTTCAGCGAGTCAATTATTACGCCAACAGATTTTTGAGGGAGATCCGTATGGCCGTATTTCTACACAAGAGAGCATTGAATCCATACAGCAAAAAGACCTGACAAATTTTCACCAACAATACTGGCTGGGCAATATGCCGCAAATCTTCCTTTCGGGAAAAATCAGTCAAGATGAACTCGAGGCCGTTCGAAGCACTTTTGAACAACTAGATACGAATCCCGGCAAGCCTCCTCACGCGTTTATACCAAGCCAGGTTACGGCTAAAGTTACACAAGCGTATCGCGAAGAAGCACTTCAATCATCTATCCGTTTGGGGAAACTATCGATGACACGGAATAATCCTGACTACTTTAAATTTAGCGTATTGAATACTTTATTCGGTGGATTTTTCGGTTCTCGATTGCAAAAAAACATCCGAGAAGAAAAAGGATTTACCTATGGAATTTCCTCTTCGATTGTCCCCACGCTTCGCGCGGGCTATTGGGTCGTAGGGACCGATGTTGCAAACGAAAATGTAGCAGAAACTTGCGATGAAATTCGCAAAGAGATGCGCCGACTGCAAGTTGAGAAAGTGGGGCAGGATGAGCTCGAACTAGTCAAAAACTACCTGATGGGGAGTTTCACAGGTGAACTTACGCAAGCATTTGATATCGCAGAAAAGATCAAAGTCATTCAAATGGAAAATCTACCTTTGGACTTTTATGATCAATTTCAAGCACAAATTCTTGCTTGTACTACAGAAGATTTGTTGGAACTAGCTAACAAATACCTAGACCCAACAAATCTACATGAAGTAATCGTGGGAGGTCGTTAGAAACGAGCTAATTCCCGGAATTCGTTCACACGACCTTCTAAATCTTGATCCGTAATTTCAAGCAAACGCTCGGTACCAAACTTCTCTACGCAGAAAGAAGCCATTGCAGAACCATAAACGATGGCTTTACGCATATTTTCGAAAGAGGTATCATCTGTTTTTGCTAAATAGCCAATGAAGCCACCTACGAAGGTATCGCCCGCACCCGTAGGGTCAAACACCTCTTCTAATGGCAAGGCTGGGCAATAGAACATGTTCTGATCTTGGAACAACAAAGCACCATGCTCCCCTTTCTTAATAATCAAGGTTTTCGGTCCCATGGCCATAATCAATTTGGCAGCTGTTCGCAATGAATATTGTTCCGATAATTGACGCGCCTCCTCATCATTGATACAAAGCACATCGACCATTTTCAACACACGTTTCAAATCATCCATCGCAACATCCATCCAGAAATTCATCGTGTCCATCACAATAAGCTTAGGACGCTTTGCTAAACCTTCGATCGCTTCAATCTGAACTTGTGGCGTCAAATTACCTAACATCAAATAATCGCAATCTTGGTAAGAAGCGGGAATAACAGGTTTAAAATCAGCCAACACATTCAAATCCGTCACCAAAGTGTCTCGGGAATTCATGTTATTATGGTATTTACCTGCCCAGAAGAAAGATTTCTCCCCTTGCTTGATTTGAAGACCGTCCAAATTAATGCCTTTGGACGTTAAGGTATCCATGTAGGCTTGAGGAAAATCATCCCCTACAACCGCAACGACATTTACGCGTGGAACAAAAAATGCAGACGCCAATGCGATGTAGGTACAAGATCCCCCGATAATTTTATCGGTTTTCCCATATGGTGTTTCCAAAGCGTCAAATGCAACGGATCCAATTGTTAATAAACTCATAATTAAGGATTTAACCAACCTTAGGACAACGACTAAATGGCTGGTTTGGATTAAAAAATAAACGATAAGTAATGTAAGTTTTCTCGTTTGTCGCACCTAATTGGGAAACAAAGCGAAGCATTTTCGGATTAAAATCCCCGACCCAATTCATATCCATCGTCTCATACGGATAGAATGGATTTTCACGGGCAGCTGTCCGGAAACGTAAAGCGATGGCTGATTCAACACCCTTGCCTTGGTGATCAGGCACAACACCAAAAATCACTCCACAGGCACGTGTCAATGCACCGCGCATTTTCAATAATAAAAATTTAATCATGCCCCACCAATTTAAACGCCCATTCAAGTGTTTAATAATCTGGTTGAGGTCAGGGATTACAATAAAAAAAGCAACTGGATCTCCCGTTTGCGTATAGGCAAACCACAATAATTGCTCGTCAATGATCGGTTTCATGGTCTTAACAAGACGCTGGGCTTGTTCTGAACTCATTTCCTTTACCCCGGGAAACTTCGCCCAAGCCGCATTAAAAATGACCTTAAAGTCCTCCGCATATTTTGACAGATTTGACTTTTCGATGTGTCTAAATACATATTCCGGGTTCTGATAAATGCGATTTGCCTTTTCCTCAATAGCCGGTGTTACGTTCGCTCCCGTAATGGATGATACATAAACGTATTGTTGGAAGTAATCCTGGAACCCATATTTTTCAAAGAAATCGATGTAATAGGCCTTCGTCCAAGGCATTTTGTAGGTCGGTTCATACTCCCAGCCTTTGACCATCAATCCCCAAAAGCTATCTCGCTCACCAAAATTAATCGGCCCATCCATGCCTTGCATTCCCTTCGAAATTAACCAAGACTTACAAGCATCAAAGAGTAAAAAAGCAGCTGTCTCATCCTCGATACACTCAAAAAAGCCCATACCACCCACCGGAACCTCGTCTTTGCTTGGTTCATAAAAAGCAGCTACCCGACCGATCGCAATACCTTTATCATCAAACAATATCCAGCGAATTGCTTCGCCATGCTTAAAATGACCGTTTTTCTTGGGATCAAATACATTCGCAACATCCGTGTCTAATGGGCGAATCCAATTGGAATCCGATGCATATAAACGAACGGGAAATTGTAAAAAAATACGTTGAAGCGATTTGTCCTCGCCTACTATCTTCAGCAACATGTATATGTGATTTTCAAAAAACACACAAAGATAACACAATCTGAAAAGAATCGTTTCAATTTGTCAAAATGCTAAGTTTGGTGAATTAAAAGAATCGGCGTAATTTTAATTCCTTTTTGAGGACTCTACAAAAGCACTTAGGATTCATGCAGCCGTTAAAAATATACAACACACTCAGCCGAGAAAAAGAAGTATTTAGCCCAATCAATGCGCCCCATGTAGGGCTTTATGTTTGCGGGCCGACGGTCTACAATTTTGTGCATTTAGGTAATCTAAGAACCTTTACGTCATTTGACATCCTACACCGCTATTTGAAATTCATTGGTTACCAAGTTCGCTATGTACGTAACATCACGGATGTAGGACACTTAGTAGGTGATGGAGACGAAGGCGAAGACAAAATTGGCAAAATGGCCAAATTGGAGAAATTAGAACCCATGGAAATTGTTCAACGTTACACGAATGACTTTCATGATGTGTTGACGCAATTTAATTTATTGCCTCCAAGCATTGAACCTACAGCGACTGGACATATTGTCGAGCAAATCGAAACCACAAAAATCTTATTGGATAAGGGCTTAGCCTACGAATCCAATGGTTCGATCTACTTCGATATCGAAACGTATAACAAACAAGGCGGAGACTACGGGCATTTGTCGGGCCGCATATTGGATGATTTATTAACCGAAACACGCGACCTGGACGGCATAGGCGAAAAACGCAGCCCCTTGGATTTTGCGCTTTGGAAAAAAGCCTCCCCTGAGCATATCATGCGCTGGCCTTCACCATGGGGAGATGGTTTCCCGGGTTGGCATTTGGAATGTACCTGCATGAGCCATAAATATTTAGGCGACACATTTGATATCCACGGAGGTGGTATGGACTTAAAATTCCCACACCATGAATGCGAAATCGCTCAAGCGAAAGCAGCACACGGCCGCGCCCCTGTCCGCTATTGGATGCATACGAATATGTTGACCGTCAATGGCCAAAAGATGAGTAAATCCCTTGGAAACTCCTTTTTACCGAGCGAATTAATTGCTGGTGCGCACCCTTTATTGGAGCAAGCATACAGCCCGATGACCGTTCGTTTCTTCATGTTACAATCGCAATATCGCAGCACGCTTGACTTCTCAAATGAAGCCTTAAAAGCTGCTCAAAAAGGATACAAACGTATCGCAAATGGATTACGCATCATCAAAGGAATGGAGTTTGACGCAGCTGATGCGCTTACAATCGATGCTGAGCAAGTAGCAGAAATCGATGCGGCGATTCAGGGCTGCTACGACGGAATGAATGACGATTTAAATACAGCCGTAACAATTTCACACTTGTTTACGTTATTAAAAAAGATTAACCAATTGCACACTGGCCAACTTGCCTTCGCGCAATTAGGCGAAGCCGTTTTTAGTCGCTTGAAAACAAATTACATGAACTTCCTCGAACAAGTATTAGGACTTCGCGAGGAATTCCCAGCGAATCAAGAAGCCTTGATCAAAGGAATGTTGTCATTGTATGCTTCCTTCAAAGAGAAGCGGGAATATGATAAGGTTGATGAGATTCGTGCAAGTTTTAAAGCGATGGGACTATTGGTTAAGGACATGAAAACGCGCATTGATTGGGCTTACGAAGAATAAAATTATGTTTAGAAACCTATCTCCTACCGTTCGAAATTTAATTTTCATTAACATCGCTGTGTATGTTCTTGGCGGCTTTTTACCTCAGGATTTATTGAGCTTACACTATTTCCAGGCGAAAGATTTCCATGTTTATCAGGTCGTTAGCTACATGTTTGTTCATGCAAGTTTTATGCATTTATTGGGTAACATGTTTGGCCTATACATGTTTGGCTCATTGCTAGAACGCATCTGGGGAGCCCAACGCTTTTTATTTTTCTATTTCTTTTGTGGCATTGGAGCAGGTTTGCTCTACATGGGCATTCAGCACTTTATTGATTTTGCCGATTTTCGTCGGGCGACAGAAATTGTTTTAAGTGACCCTAGTTCCATGCATTTGTATGATTATGCACAACACTATCAAGTAATCGCATTACCTGACGGAAATGTGAATCTTGAGTGGGCGCGCGAAAACTATGCGGAATATGTAAATCGCAGCCAATTGGCAGGAGCTTCCGGCGCGATATTTGGCATCTTGATGGCATTCGGCTATTTGTTCCCAAATTCTGAGATGTATTTATTTCCTTTTCCAATTCCCATCAAAGCAAAATACTTTGTAAGCGGTTATGGATTGTACGAATTATACCAAGGAATCCAACAATACCAAGGTGACAATGTTGCGCACTTTGCCCACATTGGTGGAATGGTATTTGCTGTCATCCTTTTGATGGTATGGAAGACCAAACGCAATCATTTCTATTGATATGCGCGGATTTTGGCAAGACTTTCAGCGCTTATTACAGCAGCCCGGTGAGGGATTGTTGAAAATCATTGCGGTGAATTGTTTGCTTTTTCTTGTGCTGATGTTGGTTCGCTTACTCATGATTATTAGTGGCAAGGAAATCGTATATGAATTGCTATTAGAGCAGCTGACCTTATCGGCCAATTTTACCGAAAACCTCTCACACCCATGGAGTTTCATCACGTATTTTTTTGTGCATGTAGAAATTTTCCATTTGGCATTCAATATGATGTTCCTGTATTGGTTTGGCAAGATTTTACAAGAAGTCGTGGGCAACAATAAAAGCGTGCAAACCTTCTTTTATGGAGGACTCATGGGGGCCATTGCATTTGTACTTGCCTATAATTTTATTCCTTTTTTTGATCGTCAAAATGGAAGTTTTTTGTTGGGCGCATCAGGAGGCGTGTTCGCTATTGTTTTGGCGGCTGCCACCCTCCGACCGAACTTTGAAGTTCATTTAGTTTTCATCGGTCCTGTACGTATCAAATACATCGCAGGATTTTATTTGATTTGGTCACTGCTAGAAACTGTGGGAACGAATGCGGGCGGACAAATCGCCCATTTAGGAGGTGCGCTCGTAGGCTTTTTGATGGGGTATCTGCATGAACATCCGATACGTTGGGAAATATTGCAAAAAAAAGATTCTCCATTCATCGATGCTTCCTTGACGCGCGAAACGAAACCTAGAAAACAAGCCGAAAACATCGAAGAGGAAGAGTTAAATCAGATTTTGGATAAAATATCGAAGTCGGGTTATGACAGCCTAAGCAAAACGGAAAAGCGACGATTATTCAAGGCGAGTCAAAAAAATGAGTAAGCATCAAAAACATTTTTACCTTTGTAGAGTTTTTCTTTCACTTGAATAAATTATTTGTGTCAACTCAATTCCCCGCCGGCCCCTTACTAAGCAAGATACAGGCACCCGCCGATCTACGTAAGCTACAAGCCAATCAGCTTCCCGCTGTTTGCGAGGAATTGCGTCAATACATCATTGACCACGTCTCTGTTAATGGTGGACACTTCGGCGCCTCTCTGGGTGTGACCGAAATAACAGTAGCCTTGCATTATGTATTTAATACGCCTTATGACCAATTGGTTTGGGATGTGGGGCATCAGGCTTATGGACATAAGATTTTAACTGGCCGACAAGGCGTATTTCATACAAATCGTCTTTTAGGCGGAATCAGTGGGTTTCCCAAAAGATCCGAAAGCGAATATGACGCATTTGGAGTTGGGCATTCCTCTACCTCCATTTCAGCAGCATTGGGGATGGCTGTGGCATCACGTTACAAAAAGGAATTTGACCGTCAACACGTAGCCGTGATTGGTGATGGATCCATGACAGCGGGTATGGCCTTTGAGGCAATGAACCATGCTGGGGATATTCCAAACAACATGATTATCATTCTGAATGATAACTGCATGGCGATTGATCCGAATGTAGGCGCATTAAAAGAATACCTAACCGACATCACAACATCCCATACCTACAACAAGGTAAAGGATGATGTTTGGAATTTATTAGGCAAAATGTCCCGCTTTGGGAAGTCGGCACAAGAAATCGTTTCCAAAATCGAGAATGGGTTAAAGGCTACTTTGCTCAAGCAGAGTAATTTATTTGAGTCGTTCAACTTACGTTATTTCGGTCCCATCGATGGACATGATGTAGAATACCTAGCCACCGTATTAAGGGATCTAAAGGATATTCCCGGACCTAAAATCTTGCATTGTGTAACGACCAAAGGAAAAGGTTATTCACTCGCAGAAAAAGATCAAACCCTTTGGCATGCACCAGGCAAATTTGATAAGTTGACAGGTGAAATCGAAAAGAAAACCTACGATAATCCGCAAGCACCCAAATATCAAGAAGTTTTCGGACACACTTTGTTGGAGCTTGCCGAACAAAATCCCAAAATCATGGGGATTACCCCAGCGATGCCATCCGGTTCTTCGTTGAATATTATGATGGCAGCGATGCCAGATCGTGCGTTCGATGTGGGAATCGCGGAGCAACATGCGGTAACATTTTCAGCAGGTTTAGCCACGCAAGGATTAACTGTTTTCTGTAATATTTATAGTTCGTTCATGCAGCGTGGCTATGACCAAGTCGTTCACGACGTGTGTTTACAGAAGTTACCTGTGATTTTCTGCTTAGACCGTGCAGGTTTAGCGGGAGCGGATGGGCCCACACACCATGGTAACTTAGACATCGCGATGATGCGCTGCGTTCCCAATATGATTGTTGCGGCACCGCGGAATGAGCAAGAATTAAGAAACATCATGTATACGGCATCTTTGGATAAATTCAAAGATCGAGGTGAAGCCATCAGTATTCGCTATCCAAGAGGTCAAGGTGTTATGCCCGCGTGGCGCACGGATTTTGAGGAAATTGAAATTGGAACAGGTGTTGAACTAACTAGCGGAAAAGATGTGGCCATTTTAAGTTTAGGGCACATTGGAAATGAAGCAATTAAGGCCGTAGAACTATTGGCGAGCCAAGGAATTGATGCCGCTTTATACGACTTGCGTTTCGCGAAACCGTTGGATGAAAAACTTTTGCATGAAATCTTCCGTAAATTTAATACAATCTTAACCGTAGAAGATGCTTCCATCGTAGGCGGATTCGGTTCAGCAATCGCGGAATTCATGGTAGATCATCAGTACCAGGCCAACATGATTCGTTTGGGAATCCCAGACCACATCGTGGAACATGGGGAACAAAGTGAGTTATATGCGCTTTGCGGGATAGATTCAAAGGGAATTGCACAAAAAATAGCTGAGCAATTAGGCTCAAAAGCAAGTGTTAAGGCATCGAAGGCACTGACAGAATAAATTCCCAACTGCTGATTTTTAATCAATTAGCACTTTTCAAAGAAATAATCCCTACCTTTGCACCTTGAATTTCCCAATTAAAGGAATTTCGTTTCATTCAACGAATACATTTTTATGCAAAGCATTCGCAACATTGCCATCATTGCCCACGTTGACCACGGTAAAACGACCCTAGTTGACAAAATCATTCATGCATCCAAAATTTTTAGAGAAAATCAAGAATTTGGAGATTTGATCCTAGACAATAACGACTTAGAGAGAGAAAGAGGGATTACGATTACGTCTAAAAACGTATCTGTTCGTTACAATGGAGTAAAAATCAACATTATCGATACACCTGGTCACGCCGACTTTGGCGGTGAGGTAGAACGCGTTCTACGTATGGCAGATGGTGTTATTTTGTTGGTAGATGCTTTTGAAGGCCCTATGCCTCAAACACGTTTCGTACTTTCAAAAGCCATTGCTTTGGGTTTAAAGCCTATCGTCATTGTAAATAAAGTAGATAAAGAAAACTGCCGTCCTGACGAAGTACATGAAAGTGTATTCGATTTGATGTTCAACTTAGAAGCAACAGAAGATCAATTAGACTTCCCATGCATCTACGGTTCATCGAAACAAGGCTGGATGAGTACAGATTGGAAAAAACCTACGGATAACATCATCCCATTGTTGGATGCGATTATCGAGCACATTCCAGCATCTAAAGTTCAAGAAGGATCACCACAAATGCAGATTACGTCATTGGACTACTCTTCATTCGTAGGTCGTATCGCAATCGGACGTTTAGAGCGTGGCACGTTGACAGAAGGGATGCAAATCTCACTTTGTAAAGCTGACGGTACAACGAAAAAAATGCGTATCAAAGAACTTCAAGTATTCGAAGGTCTTGGTAAGGTAAAAGTAGAAAAAGTAGAGTGTGGTGAGATTTGTGCAGTAACGGGTATCGAAGATTTCGAAATCGGTGATACCATCGCTGATGCAGAAAATCCGGAGGCGTTGGCACGTATTGCCATCGATGAGCCTACGATGAACATGTTGTTTACCATTAACAACTCGCCATTCTTTGGTAAGGAAGGTAAATTAGTGACATCTCGTCACATCCGTGATCGTCTGTTCAAAGAGACAGAAAAGAACTTAGCATTGAAAGTTGTTCCTACGGAAAGTGAAGATAAATTCTTAGTGTTTGGTCGTGGTATTCTCCACTTGTCTGTATTAATCGAAACGATGCGTCGTGAAGGTTATGAATTACAAGTAGGTCAGCCACAAGTTATCTTCAAAGAAGGTGAAAATGGTGAGCGCTTAGAGCCAATCGAATCATTGGTTGTAGACGTTCCTGCGGAGGTTGCTGGTAAAGTAATCGAATTAGCCACACAAGGAAAAGGTGAATTATTAATCATGGAACCGAAAGGTGACTTACAACACTTAGAATTCAACATTCCATCACGTGGATTGATTGGTTTACGTTCAAAAGTGTTAACTGCTACATTTGGTGAAGCGATCATGGCACACCGTTTCATTGCTTACGAAGAATTCAAAGGTGCCATTCCAGGACGTATCAATGGTTCATTGATCTCCATGAATACAGGTCCAGCGATTCCTTATGCAATCGATAAGTTACAAGACAGAGGGGTGTTCTTCATCGATCCAGGTGAAGAAGTTTACACAGGGATGGTTGTAGGTGAGCATAATCGCCAAAACGACATCGAAGTGAACCTTCAAGCTGCGAAGCAATTAACGAATATGCGTGCGTCAGGTACGGATTCAAATACCAAAATTGCTCCGAAATTAAACTTCTCACTAGAAGAGTGTATGGAATTTATCCAAAAGGATGAGTACCTAGAAATCACGCCTAAATCTTTACGTATGCGTAAGATCTTCCTAGATCCAAACGAACGTAAACGTAACGAGAAGAAACCTAGCTAATCTTTCAAGGCTGCCTTAATCAGGCAGCCTTTTTTTATGGAAAATGAACAGCAGATTGTTCGGCTAAATAATATACTTGATTAGGCCAATATGGTTTCAATTTATTCAAGCGATAGGCACTCGGCCTACGCATGAAATACCAGGTAGACCCGCGCCATGTCTTCAAAAAACGGGGATCGCGCAAGTCTAAGCCAGGATCTAAAATCAGATGACTAGGGTTGGCATTTCGTTGGACACTCGGCTGTGTCAGGTACACGAATTCCTCTCCTCGAAATTCCCATTGAAAACTACCCTTAGGCCAGTTGCTTGTCAAGGTATCCACCACCTGATTACCTGCCCACCAAGCTCCTGCATTGGACTGCAGCCAGGCTTGACTTGCGGCACCATAGCTTTGCCCGTGTAGCCCTTGCGTACGAAGAAAGACCACCTGTTTGTCAGCTACGCTTAAATAGGCCTCATCATGCAAAGTCTCACTCAACCGATGGATCAAAATCCCTGCCAACAGAACAACACAAAGAAAAAGTCCCCATACTTTTCGGGATGACCACCAATGCCAAAGTAATGCGAGGCCCACATAATAGACAATTAGTTCGGCTCGATTCAAGCGAATAAATGAAATAACGGTTTGAAAACGATCCGTTGTGGCAAACATCAAGCCATGCAAGAGTTCGAAACTGATCAAAACCAGATGTCCAAGCGACGAAAAAACAAGCGGGAAATAACTGATGATCGGAGCTAAAATCAGAAAGATAAAGCCTATGCCCAAGGTGAGCGTCGAAAATAAAACCAACAAAGGATTTAGCAAAAAGAAATACAGCGGGTTGGGGAATTGATGAAAGTAATAAATGATCATCGGCCATGTGAATATTTGAGCACTGATCGCGACGCAAGTCAATTCCCAGGTTTGTTTGATGAGCCAATTCTTCGGTGACCAAAAGACTACGATTTGACTTTGGAATAAAATAAGTCCTAACACCGCAGCATAAGACAGTTGAAAGCCTACCTGAAAAAGATCCATAGGCTGAATCACGAGTAATACAAAACCAGAAAATGCCCAAACATTCACCGGATGGGTTCGCAAACGGAAAATTTGGGCAAACAACAAGACCGAGAACATCCAAGCAGAACGTAAAACCGGGGCAGAAAATCCCGACATAGCTGCATAAGACCAAAGCACCAGCATGATGAGTCCGAAATAAAATCGAGGGCCCCAAGGGCGAAATCGGAGCAGAAAACCGAAGATAAATTGTAAGCCCAAATACAGCAAGCCAACATGCATGCCCGACACCGACAAAATATGAATGGCACCTAGGGATGCGTAAGATTGACGAGTTTCAAAATCGATTGTACTACCAATGCCCAAAAACATGGCATCCGCAACATTCCGATGAACACCTAGAGGTAATACTCGATGTAAATGAGAGCTCGCCTCCGTCCGCATACGCTCAAAAACAGATTGCGTTGGGCTTGCATCTCGCAACAACTTCAAATGTTCTGTTGGCACAAAGCCAGTAGTATGAATTCCTTGCAAAGCATAATAATGCCTCCAGTCAAAAGCTCCGGGCAACAGGGGCAAGGGGATCGGTTTTATTGTCCCATAGGCTTGAATTACCTGTCCACGACGTGGAACAACATCCTTACCCGGAATAAATAAGTTGGATATTGCATGCACTTTTAGCCATTGTTCCCCTTGGCGGACAGCGATGATTTTTGCTTGCGTTTTCCAAGCCCGCGGACCACGTATGGGCGCCTGATTTACCTGGAAAACAAACGCGTCGTGTTTAGGAATGAGTTGTGTGAATTCCGTGGATATTTGATAGAGCCGTAAAAATGCAAATCCAATGAGCAGCAGGCTGCTGATTAAACCACGCTTGAATAAAGCGAGTGTTAAAATGACCGCCAACAAAACATAACCATGGGGGTAGCACAAAAGTCCTATGACCCAGAGACCTAAAATACGTAAAAATGGGAAAGGACTAAAAAAGGAAAACACATGTTAGGCGATAAGGCCTAAATGTAGAATTTTTTCGATTGGATTCGCTCCTCAACGCTATCAGGAACTAGATATTTTATCGACTGCCCATGTTGGACGCATTGACGAATATACGTCGCCGAAATCTGCAATAAGGGCGCCTCAATGCGTGTGACCTTTGGATGCTGCCATAAATCACTCTGCGTTTGTTCGCCACGCGGGTAAACATATAACCCAAAATAATCAAGAATCTGATTGTAATTCTTCCAGCTTTTGAATTGTTCGAGGTTGTCCCCTCCTAAGATTAAACGGAAGGAATCCTTGGGAAATTTCTCCGTCAAATGCGTAAGCGTATGGATGGTGTAGGATGGTTTACTCAGATGAAATTCAATGTCGGAACTTTTGAATTGATAATTATCGGCAATGGCACGATCCACTAAATCTAAGCGATCGAATTCATGCAAGAGCGTTTTACTCTGTTTGTGCGGATTTTGAGGAGAAACGACAAACCAAATTTGGTCTACATCCGTTTGATTTAATACTGCTTGCGCAATAATCAGATGGCCATGATGAATGGGATTAAACGATCCGAAAAATAGGCCGACTTTCATCTTATCGCGTAAAATTATCAAATAAGTCTTGTGCCTCTTTGACCGCATCTTTCAATTGATCATTCACGAGAATCACATCAAATTTATCTTGAAAAGCCCATTCGAATTTCATTTTGAAAATACGTTTTGAGAGAGACTCTTCCGTTTCCGTACCACGCGCGCGCAATCGATCTTCCAGCATTTCAAGCGTTGGGACCTTAACAAAAATTGCCAATGCACGCTCTTTGTAATAGTTTTTCAAGGCTAGACCACCTTTCACATCCACATCAAAAATGACATGTTTACCAGATGCCCAAATGCGTTCAATTTCAGATTTTAAAGTTCCGTAATATGCTCCAGGATATACTTCCTCCCACTCGACAAAAGCATCTTCATCAATTTTAGCCCGAAACTCATCAGGCGTCATGAAATAATAGTCCTGTCCATTTGCCTCAGCGCGCCCACGTTTGTCGCGTGTACATGCGGAAATGGAAAACCCTAAATTCGGGTTATTAGCCAATAATTCTTTAACGATGGTTGTTTTGCCGGATCCGGATGGAGCAGAAAAAATAATGAGTTTACCTTCCAAGTGCTGCTTGATTTAATTAGCTAGCAAAATAACGGAATAAGAATGGAAATAAGGATTAAAACGATAAAAAGTTTTGCTTTGATGCGTGCGAAAAGGGCTTCTGGGCACTTACTTGAGCAGTTCGATTTAATGGCTTTGCGTAAAGATTGCTCGAGTTCAAATCCTTCTTGGCAGGGTAAACAATGATCTTTATTCGCGAGAAACGCCGCTTCTTCCTCGGGCGTAGCTTCGCGGTCAATAATCCGTTGAATTAACTTTAAACAATCAGGCTGATGGGTACAAGTCTTTTTCATGAGTTTACGTGCTTCATGCACTAATTTTTTTAACAACAAGGAAGGGATAAAAAGTTCATTTCGAAGGAGTGACACATTGTCAGTGATACCCCTTGCTTTTTGCATAGGTGGCTAAGCTGTCTTTCAAGATAGCTCGCGCGCGATGCAATCGCGAACGCACTGTCCCGATTGGGATATCCAAAATGCGCGCCATCTCCTCGTAGCTAAATTCTTCTAAATCACAGAGAATGATGATCATGCGAAAGTCCACGGGCAGGGCTTGTATCGCTGCCGTAATTTCATCACCCAGCATCTCGTTGACCGTTTCTGCATGCAAATCCGCATGTGAAGCAGGCTCCTGATCCTCATCTCCCGAGAAGGACTGCTCGACCCATTCAAACTCCACTTTCGCGGGTCCTCGGGATTTTTTACGGTAATCATTAATGAAATTATTCTTCAGAATTCTAAATAACCAGGCTTTGGCATAGGTCCCAGGCTCGAAGGAATCAATGAAACGAAAAGCTTTCATGCACGTATCTTGAACAAGATCCTGTGCATCATCTTCATCATTCGTTAAACGGAGCGCGAAATTATACATCGCATCGAGGTGCGGCATAAATTCTTTCTCAAATAGCGCTTGGGCATGAGCTTGAGGCTGCGAAACCGATTGGGTAGGTATTTCCATGTTAGGCGATTAAGCACATCGCATATGATATGTGCGGGCTAATGCCTACAAATCTAAGACCAAAAATAAATCTGCCAAAAAGACCTATTCAGGTCGGTTGAAAAACTCTAAAATGCCAAATACGGCCATCCCTAACAAAGTTGAAGAAAAGGCTTTCAGAACACTAAAGCCGATTAAAGTCCAATCACCTGCCTCTAAAATGAATAAGAGCAAATGATGTGACATCAACATGAGGAATAAATAGGGAAAGAACCATAACCATTTCATTTCAGCTAATGAAATGCTTGACCGTTCATCGTAACCATTGGCAGGTGTAAGAATTCGAAAATATACAGGACGAAGCCAAGCAACGAGTACACAGGCAAAGGCATGCATCCCATGCGTATTATAGAAAATATCGATTAACCAACCCACAGACATCGCACCCAAAAGTAATAATAGGGGATTTATTTGCATGGGAGCTTTCACCAAAAACCAAGTGTATATGAAACAAAATGCTACGTTGGCAATGGCTATATCACGTAAAAACAACACCTGGATGGCGATGGCAAAAACAACCGAGAAAAACCATTTAAAATTAAATGTGAAGTTCATCTTATTCTGATTTCGGTTTAGTCGTTTCCAATTGTGCTTGCTGGCCTGCCAAACGATTCTTGATCACGTACACATATTGCAAGGTGGCGAACTGCGTGAAAAGCATGACCTTAATATCATGAAAAGTATCATCCTTTTCGAGGCCCACCTTGGCAACAATACCAATCGGTATGTTTGGCGGAAAAACAGCATTATAATCCGAGGTAACTACGGTATCTCCTTTAACGACCTTTTTATATTTGGACACATCCATCATGTCGGCAACTTCACTTTGATAACCTGGCCATTTGATGTAGCCTAATTCCCCACTACGTTTTAGTTTGGCAGAAACTGAATTACTCGTATGTAACACAGAAACAACTAAAGATAAATTATCTGTACAAGACATCACTTTCCCCACAATTCCCGTCGAAGAAATCACAGCCATGCCAGGCAATATTCCATCCGAACGACCTTTATCGATCGTCAAATAATTCTGTGACATGCGGGTAGATTGATCAATGACCCGACTGGCTACGGCTTGATAGCGATTCAACATCGCCTCACTGACGTAATAGGGTAGTTTTGTGAGGGGTTGTTGCTGACTCTTTAAACGCAACAATTCCGTACGCAATTGTGCATTTTCTTGTGCCAGCGTACCATTAACGATACGAAGTTGGTGATAGGTTTTTACCTCCTGCGTGGTAGCAAGAATGGAGGCCGCCCACTGATTTGTCGTATTAAAATAAAGTGTGTGCTGATAGGCATTGTATTTAAATACGGCCCAAACATTGACCAATTCTAGCAACAAAAGCAAAAGGATAACCCTTTGGCGCGCTAAAAATTGGAACAATTGAATCATGAGTTATCGCGATTGAAAACTAGGTAATTAGAACTGGCTTGTATTTCTCTAGGTTTTTCAAGATTTCACCCGTACCACGTACGACAGCTTTTAACGGATCATCTGCTACGTGAACTTTCAATTGTGTTTTCTTTTCAATACGCTTGTCCAAACCATGTAACATGGCACCACCACCGGCTAAATGAATCCCGTTATGGAAAATGTCCCCAGAAAGTTCTGCCGGAGCACGTTGAAGCGTTTCCATGATGGCAACCTCAATCTTCGTGATGGACGAATCCAAGGCATATGCGATTTCAGAATAATTAATCAAGATTTCTTTCGGGATACCTGTCATTTGATCACGACCACGAATTTCAAAATCTGCTGGTGGATTTTCTAATTCTGGCAAGGCAGCTCCTACTTGGATTTTGATTTGTTCCGCTGAACGCTCACCGATAACCAATTTGTGCTCGCGCAACAAATAATCTTTGATGTCACGGGTAAATTCATCTCCCGCAACACGTATCGAGTTTTCAACAACGATACCGCTTAATGAGATAATCGCAACTTCTGTCGTTCCTCCTCCGATATCAACAACCAATGAACCATTCGGTTGCTCAATATCAATCCCGATACCAATCGCGGCCGCGATAGGCTCATGCACCATGTAAACCTCACGAGCACCTGCATGCTCAGCTGAATCTTTTACCGCACGTTTCTCAACCTCCGTAATCCCAGAAGGAATACAAATCACCATGCGCAACGCCGGTGAGAAAAATGAATTCCCACGATCCAACATTTTGATTAATCCGCGCAACATCAATTCAGCCGCGGTAAAGTCAGCGATAACTCCATCTTTCAATGGACGAATCGTCTTGATATTATCATTCGTTTTCTCATGCATCATCATGGCTTGTCGACCTACAGCTAACACTTTATTGGTGTTACGGTCTAAAGCGATAATCGACGGTTCGTCAACAACAACTTGATTTTTGTGAATAATTAAGGTATTCGCTGTACCTAAATCAATGGCGATGTCCTTGGTCAGGAAGTTAAATAGTCCCATGGTGTTTCAAATAGGGGAAATAGTAAAGCTATACATGCTCTAGAAAACAAATTTACAGATAAAAAATGACCTAATTATTTATTTTATATCAAATTTCTGTTCCCCCTAAAAATAATTATAAAAAACAGAATAGCACAGAAATTCAAACCGCCACCACCCCGCCAGCGGGATATATAGGTATATTACAATTAATACTGGTCGACACATTTAGGCAAATGGACAAAAATTAATATAAAATAATTTGGAATTATTATCTGATTTATTAGTTTTGTCCAAATTAAAAAGTCAAAACCGTGTTTGTCGGTGAATAATCAGCAATAAAATGGAAGATTACAACAAGATCATTGAGTCCCTTGGGGTCAAATTCATCAAAGCACGTAACATAAGAATATTACAACCTATTCGTATTAAGAATTATTACGATGTGGAAAATTCGCTCTTGATATTGTACAAAGGCGAAGTTTCTTTTGGCGAAGAAGACACTCCGGTAGAGGAAGGGGATATGCTTTTCATCCCTGGAGGCAAAATGGTTAGCGTAACTTACGGAAACGCAGAAAAACCAAAAGCTGTCAACAACGAAGAGTTCATGACGCACCGCGAATTATACTTCGATTTGAACATGGATTCGCAGAACATTGGCTCACATGACAACTCTTTTGGCATGGTGGCTTTTGAAGCGAAAGTTTTTGACTCAGTTAATTTCTTTACATCCCTAGACATTCCTCCTTTCCTAATTAAAAAGGACGAAAAGCTCGCACAGACGATTAAAGAAATTTTATTGGAGGATATGTCGGATGAGATTGGCAAAGGCCGTATCATCAAAATCAAAACGGAAGAAATCGTTATCGAGGTCATTCGTTACATCATCCAAAACCGTTTATTCGTTGAGCAATTAGCCACCAACAGTACGTACTTCAAAGACCCTCGTTTAATTGATATTTTCGCTTACATCAAAGATCATATCGGCGGAGATTTATCAAACAAAGTACTTGCGAACGTTGCAAATGTCTCTGAAGATTACGTAGGTCAATATTTCAAAATGTTGACAGGAATTAATCCACAAGATTACATCGAGTACCAACGCATGGAAGCAGCTGTAGGCTTGTTACGCACGACGAAGAAATCAATCCGTGCGATTGGTTCTGAAGTTGGCTACAAAGACACGGCTTATTTTTGCCGTCGTTTCAAAATGATGTTTGGTATTCCAGCAGGAAAAATGAGACGTCGCGAATCGTTAATGAACATCTAAGTCATTCGTTTAACACATAAAAAAGGCCCAGTTTTCGCTGGGCCTTTTCTTTTGTTTACTCTATAGTAAATATTTCAGTTTCACTAACTCGCGCTCCGTTAAGTAACGCCAGCTACCGCGTGGCAAATCCTTTTTCGTCAGACCCGCAAAGGTTGTTCGATCCAGCTTAGTCACCTCATAACCTAGGTGTTCAAATATACGACGCACAATGCGGTTTTTACCCGAGTGAATTTTCACACCAATGACATAACCATCCGGAGTTACTTTGGCCAAATCATCCACTTTAATTTCACCATCTTCCAATTTCAGTCCTTCCTTGATTTTATCAAAATCCTCATCGGTCAAAGGTTTGTCTAATTCCGCTTGGTAAATCTTTTCAATTTCATTTGAAGGGTGCGTCAACTTATCCGCTAATTCCCCATCGTTTGTCAATAATAACAAACCGGTCGTATTGCGATCCAAACGACCAACTGGATAAATACGCGCATCGCCCGCATTTTTCACGAGTTCCATGACTGTTTTACGATCAGCAGGATCTTCAGTAGTTGTTAAAAAGTCTTTGGGCTTATTCAATAATACATACGCTGGCTTCTCACGATTCAAGCGACGGTTACCGTATTTCACGACATCAGTGGGCCCAACTTGGTAACCCATTTCAGTCACTACTTTATTATTTACTTTGATTTCTCCAGCCTCAATCAATTTATCCGCATCCCGACGCGAGCAAATACCCGCATTGGCGATGAAACGATTTAAGCGAACATCATCTCCACGACGTTCAATCTGCGCAATTTTCTTTTGAATTTTGGCAGGTGCAGTTTCCTTGTAACGATCTAATTTATATGCGGGAGAAAAGGCTGGTGCCTGATCATGACGGTTACGACTTTTAAATGTATCCCGCTTCGAAAATTTCATAGCACGTCCTCCATCATCCTCACGAGGGGTAAATTTACGTTCCTCACGTGCCTCAAAATTACGAGGAGATTCTTCTCTCGGAGGACGTGGCGTAAAATCTCCGCCTGTTCTTCTAAATGGCGCACGAGGCGTTTCCCCATCTTCACGAGGTGCACGTGGCGCATATGGACGATCGCTAGAACCTTCACGATTGTAAGGACGACGTTCCCCATCTTCACGAGGTGCACGTGGCGTATATGGACGATCGCTAGATCCTTCACGGTTATAAGGACGACGTTCCCCATCTTCACGAGGTGCACGTGGCGTATAAGGACGATCGCTAGATCCCTCACGGTTGTACGGACGACGTTCGCCATCTTCACGCGGTGCGCGCGGTGTATACGGACGATCGCTAGATCCTTCACGGTTGTATGGACGACGTTCCCCACCTTCACGCGGTGCGCGTGGCGTATATGGACGATCGCTAGATCCCTCGCGGTTGTACGGACGGCGTTCACCACCTTCACGCGGTGCGCGCGGTGTATAAGGACGATCACTAGATCCCTCGCGGTTGTAAGGACGACGTTCACCACCTTCACGGGGCGCACGTGGCGTATATGGACGATCGCTAGATCCTTCACGATTGTACGGACGGCGCTCACCACCTTCACGCGGAGCGCGCGGCGTATACGGACGATCGCTAGATCCCTCACGATTGTACGGACGACGTTCGCCACCTTCATGCGGTATGCGCGGCGTATGCGGACGATCGCCAGATCCTTCGCGGTTGTACGGACGACGTTCGCCACCTTCATAAGGTTTACGGTCTCCTGCAGAAGCCCGATTGGGTCCTGAAGAACGATCACTAAAATTTCTTGCTGTTGAGCGACCACCTGAATTACTACGCGGCGCATCTGAACGACGATTGTCGTCTTTCTGAATTCTTTTTCTCATAAAATATGCAACATCACTGCTGGATTTGTCAAAGATTTATTTCCTTGACTGATTGATAATTTATGCAAATGTACATCAAAAAAACGAGCATAGCTTATTACATTTGAAAGATCTTTAAGGACCATGCTAGCAAAATCCACTCAATTCGCCCGTTTACTCGCTTTTTTTATCGTAATCGCTACGGTATTTGGCTGCAATCCTAGCCACCAAACAAGCAAAAAAGGCTTAAAATATTTTGAACGAGGCGAATACGAATGGGCCATCCAAGCACTTAAGCCTTTGGCGGACCAACAACTTGCTGGTGACAAAAGTGCTTATTATGTGGCAGAATCCTATCGCCTCTCCAACCGGATAGGCTTAGCACTCCCCTATTATCAAAAAGCCCAAGCACAAGGAATTGAAGATGTCTTAATCAATTATCACATCGCATTAGCCGCGAAGTCCTTAGGTGATTATGCCCGCTGCAAAACAGCATTGACCAAATTTTTGCAAAGCAAACCCAATCGTTTTTACCAAATTAAGGCTGAAATTGAATTAGAAAATTTGGATAAAATTCCAACACTGATTCAGAAGCAAAGTCCTGTTGTCCTTTTCCCCCTAATGGGCAATACGCCCAAAACGGAATTTGCTGCACAAAAAATGGGAAATGAATTGCTATTTACGAGCTCGAGTAAACCATTGATTTATAAAAATAACGGCCTTCCTTTTTTAGGTTTATATAGCGCACCTTTATTAAAAGAAAACGAGATTTCCACGCCACATTTATTCAGCACCCAGCTCTACAAGGAAAACGCGAATGATGGCACACCCGCCTTTTCTCACGACGGAACAACGGTTGTTTTCGCCCGAGGAAATACCGGAAAAAGCAAAGACCCTTCGCCGGATGTCGATTTGTATATCGCAAAGAAAAACGGAAATGATTGGTCGGAACCGGAGCGTTTAGCCATCTCTGACTCCATCGCGTGGGATGGCAGTCCCTGCTTTTCTTATGATGATCGAACATTGTATTTCAGCTCGAATCGCCGTGGCGGAAAAGGTGGGCTCGATTTATACCGCGTACCTATTGATAATTCAGGACGCTTTGGAAGGCCAATAAACCTAGGTTCCATCATCAATACCCCAGGAGATGAAATTTTCCCTTTTGTTAGCGAAAATGGCAAACTCTATTTTTCATCGGATGGCCATCCGAGCATCGGCGGCTTAGACCTGTATGTAGCTAGTCGAAACGATAATGAAATCAGCATCGAGCACTTAGGTGTCCCCATGAATTCCATCGGCGATGATTTTGCCATCAACTTATCCGACCCACTTTCGGGCTACATCAGCTCAAACCGACCAGGAGGAAAAGGGGATGATGACATTTATTATTTCAAATCCAACGGATCAGAAGAGCATTGGTGGTCAAACGACACGACCAATACCGCGACAAATCAGGTCTTAAAATCGGTTAATTATTCCCTAGCCGTACAAGTTGTGCAGCCAGATGGCAAAGCAATTCCAGGCGTGCAAGTAAGTGCAAGAAGAAATGGGGAAACCAGTGAAATTTTCACCAGTGATAAAGTTGGCAAAATCGATCAACTAAGCTTGAGCTCAGGCGATGAAATTCAATTTAAACTTGAGAAGGATGGCTATATTTCTGCACGCTCAAGCTTCTCATTGGAAGGTCGCGAAATACCGCAGGCCTTGTTAAAGAAAGATATTACGGATACGACATTTACGTTCAAAATCGTGATGGACCAACCGGAGATCGGAAAAGAGATAAGTCAATTTTACCAATTAAACTCCATTTATTACGATTTAGATAAGGCCGATATCCGACCAGATGCGGCTCTTGAGTTAGATAAGATTGTCAATTTCTTGCAAGATAATCCACAGGTAAATTTGGAGTTGGGAGCACATACAGATGCCCGCGCTACGGTTGTTTATAACCAAAAGCTTTCACAACGCCGTGCGGAATCAGCGGTGAAATACATCATTCAACGCGGCATCGCAAAAGATCGAATTAAGCCAAAAGGCTATGGTGAAAGCCAATTAATCAACGAATGTTCAGACGGCGTGGATTGCCCAGAAGAAATGCATCAGCAGAATCGTCGGACCGAGTTTAAAATCATACAAATAAATCAGGAATAATATGTCGGCATATTTATTGAAAAATGGTCAAATCGTTAATGAAGGCACAATCACGTCAGGAGATATTCGTATAAAAAACGGACGTATTGAGAAAATCGGCACGAGCATAAGCCCCATCGGAAACGAACAAGTGATTGACCTGCAGGGCAAACATGTTTTCCCGGGTATGATTGACGACCAAGTCCATTTTAGAGAACCTGGATTAACCCATAAGGCAACAATTGCGAGCGAAGCGCGTGCAGCTGTTGCCGGTGGTGTGACGAGTTTTATGGAAATGCCGAACACGGTACCTAATGCGCTGACGCAGGAATTACTTTCCGACAAATACCACATAGCCCACGAAAATTCATTAGCCAATTACTCTTTCTTCATGGGAGCAGCGAATGACAATTTGGAAGAAGTTTTAAAGACAAACAAAAACAATGTTTGTGGGATTAAGATCTTCATGGGATCTAGCACCGGTAACATGCTGGTTGACAACACCAAAACCCTTGAAACGCTATTTAGTTCAAGTGAATTATTGATAGCAACGCATTGTGAGGATGAAGCAACGGTACGTGCGCGTTTGGAATTATTCAGAGAAAAATACCCATCGGAAGATGCGCCAGCTTTTATCCATCCCTTGATTCGTAATGAAGAGGCTTGTTATTTATCGTCATCCATGGCGGTTGATTTGGCCAAAAAATCAAATACGCGTTTACATATTTTACACATCAGCACAGAAGAAGAATTAGCCTTATTCGAAACGGGAAAGGCCGTAAAAGATAAACGCATTACGGCGGAGGCCTGTGTTCACCATTTGTGGTTTGATGCTTCGAGCTATGAAAGCTTGGGCAATCAAATCAAGTGCAATCCTGCGATAAAAGACGCAAGACACCGCGCTGCGATTCGGAAAGCGCTTCAAACAGGTGCGATTGATGTTATTGCCACAGATCACGCGCCGCATACCTGGGAGGAAAAACAACAAGGCTATTGGAAATCACCATCAGGCCTTCCCCTAGTGCAACATCCGATGTTGATGTTACTGGAGATGAGTCTTGAAGGCGTTCTAAGTTTAACCCAAATCGCCGAAAAAACAGCCCACAATTTGGCAGAATGTTTTCAAATTCAGGACCGTGGATACATTCGGGAAGGTTATTGGGCAGATTTGGCCATTGTTGATTTACAACAATCGCATGAAGTAACAAAATCTTCTTTGCAATATCAATGTGCGTGGTCACCTTTGGAAGGACACCAATTTCCACATAGCATTACACATACCTTTGTTTCAGGGCATTTAGCTTATGCAAATGGTCAATTCGATCAGAGCAAAAAGGGGGAGCGATTGTTATTCAATCGATAGATTATAGGATATCGTCAAAGTAAACACGCATGTAAAATCCGAGTGATTGATTATACAATGACTTGGAATCCGTGGCAATATTCATGAGACCTCCCTGATAGGTTAAACCTACCGAAACAAAGTTTTGAGTAGTAACCCCAATCCCAACTTTGAAGCCCATGTCCAGTCGGCGAATGTCGCGCGAAAAGCTTTCGCCTTCTGTCGAGGTCAATAGATAGGCCCCGGGTTTTAATGAATTTTCACTACGAATGTCATAAGTCGCATTATCCCACAATCCGATACCCATGTAAGGGCCTCCCCAAATAGAAAATCCATTCGCATATTCGGAAACAGAGCCCAGTTTCACTTCAAAATTTGGGCTAATATCAAGGTAATTTAATGACAAATTACGTTCTGTGTAGGTCGAATCTGAGTAATTCGTTTTTCCATGAAAGCCTTTTTGTGCGAGTGTTAATTCGGGATTGAAACTAACTCGGGACGTTAAGGGATATTTTAGTCCAAAACCTACTTCAAAGGCTGGTTTAAAAAAATAGGTCTCACCTCCGACGCCCTCGCCACTGAATCTTGCCGACTTAGCCTCGAGATGAAATATCTTTTTAGTCCGATTTTTCTGAGCAGACACGGAGTTTACCAACAGGCAAAAACACAAAAAAGTGAAAACGAGGTGCTTGTTCATAGGTGGAATCTTTGAAAATAATTAGCAATTTTAAGCCATATTTGTGGAAACACCAACAAATTTTATCGTTCGGCCCTAATTATGTCACTTATTAAATCTGCTTTATTGCCCTATTTCCAATCCGAAGGGATCGAAGCAGGCCTTGATGAAGCAGGACGCGGGTGCTTAGCGGGTCCTGTCGTTGCGGCAGCCGTTATCTTACCGAAAGATTTTCACGATCAATTATTGACTGATTCCAAGCAACTGAATGCGAAGCAACGCAAGCAGTTAATCGATGTCGTTAAAAATTATGCGATTGACTATGCGATTGCAGAAGTGGATCATGAGACCATTGATCAAATAAATATTTATAAAGCGAGCGTTATGGCGATGCATAAAGCTGTGGACAAATTACGCACGCCCCCAGACCATTTATTAGTTGATGGCAACCGCTTCATCAGTTACCCATTCATCCAACATACCTGCATCGTGAAAGGCGATTCCAAGTATTTTTCCATTGCTGCTGCGTCCATTTTGGCAAAAACCTACCGCGATGAATGGATGCAAAAGGCCGCCGAACAATATCCAGGTTACGGCTGGGAACGCAATGCAGGTTATCCAACCTTAGAACATCGAAAAGCTGTACTCAACTTAGGTCCCACCGCAATCCACCGAAAAACCTTTCGTGTAGAATTGAAGGAAAAAGCCTAAATTAGCAATCTCTCAAGCAGCTTAGCTATGCGCATATACTCGCTTTTCTTAACCCTATTTTTCTCTGTATTCAGTATGCGCAACGTGTACGCGCAACGCGAAATATATCGCAAAGAAGCGAAGGCGCAAATTGAGGAGCATGCCAAGCAATTTAGTCTACAAGAAAACAAACGCTACACAGAAAGTATTAAAATTTCTACAGAAAAAGGCATCAAACGTGTTGATCAAATTGGAGATAAACAAATTTATTTACAATACATCAACGAATTAGGAGAGCCCCTTTATTTGGGCACGGAATCCAATCGGCGATCAGGCCAAATAACCCGTACAGATCAATTGTACGGCGGTGGGAATCTTGGGCTTTCCCTTAACGGAAAATCGGACACACTCGCGGGAAAACTAGCCATGTGGGACGGAGGTGGCGTCATGGTTACCCACCAAGAATTCAATGGCAGGGCTAAATTACAAGAAACATCCCTATCCCCAGACCTGCATGCGACACATGTAGCGGGTACGATGATTGCAGGAGGGGTCATTGCATCAGCCCGCGGCATGGCATTTGGCTCGGATTTAAAAGTTTGGGACTACAACAATGACAATTCAGAAATAAGTGCCGCATCACCCAACCTACTTATCAGTAATCATTCCTATGGTTATCAAGCAGGCTGGATCTATGATTCCACCAAACGTAAATGGCAATGGTGGGGCAATGATGCCATCAGTTCGCTTGAAGACTACAAATTTGGCTATTATGATAGCAATGCTCAGTCACTTGACCGAATTGCCTATAACGCCCCTTATTATTTAATCACAAAGTCAGCAGGAAATAGTCGCTCTGAAAATGGGCCCGACTTTGCCAAAGGCGAGTATTATTTATTAAAAAATACGCGTGATTCAAGTAACATTATCCGAACAACAAACGACGCATACGATATCATTTCCACAACAGGAACAGCTAAAAATATCCTAACCGTAGGGGCAATTGAATCAATCCAACAAACGCCAAACCTACCTTCAGAGATTCGAGTGAGCGATTTCTCTAGTTGGGGCCCTACCGACGACGGCCGAATTAAGCCCGATATCATGGGGGTCGGAACAGATATATTATCCACCAGCAACACATCCAATGCATCTTATACGAGCCTGGATGGTACATCCATGTCCTCCCCACAAGTTGCAGGCTCCCTATTTTTATTACAACAATTGTATAGTCGACTCAATACGGGCAAATTCATGCGTTCTGCTACGCTTAAAGGATTGGTGATTCACAGTGCTATGGATTTTGGGCCTGCAGGACCCGATTATCAAAGTGGCTGGGGATTGTTAAACGCTGAAAATGCTGCCTCAATCATTCAAAACAAAGGCAAAACACAGGCCATCCGTGAGTTGAGCCTAAGTAATGGCACATTTTACACAGAAAAAATCATCGCATCAGGTGCAGAAAATATGAGCGCTACCCTCTGCTGGACTGACCCAGAGGGAAATGTTTTACCGCTTATCGCAAGTAGTTTAAACAATAGAAGCCCTCGTCTTATCAACGATCTAGATATCAAAATACAAGATAGTAAAGGGATATATCTTCCCTTTATCTTAGATCCCGAGAATCCTAGTTTACTCGCAAAAACGGGGGTGAATATCCTGGATAATGTGGAAAAAATAAACATACCCAATACCATACCTGGTGAAACCTATACGCTCACGGTAAACCACAAAGGCACGCTAAAAAATGGCCAACAAGACTTTTCGCTCATTCTTACCGGAATCGGAGGAACAAGTTATTGTAGCTCAAGCCCAACAAGCAAAAGCGCTTTAATCACAAAAATGATCGCCGATAATAAATCCATTGCGAATACACTTGATAGCAGCGGCGCAGCACTTCCCATTGAAATTGGGGAAAGAAAAAGCATAGGCATTGAACTTAGCAATACAAATGCCAAAAACATCCGTAGCGTGGTTGACTGGAATCAAGATGGGGATTTCGATGATGCTGACGAACTAATTAACGCATCTACCAATATTACTAGTAACACTTTCAACATACAAATAACGCCGCCATCGAACACAAAAATGGGCAATCGGTATAAATTACGTGTAATTTCTTCGTATGAACCCATCAATTCTAGTTGCGGAATCTTTCCGAGTGGCAACAGCCTAGAAGCCACGATTTTACTCGTACAAGCTTCCAATGACATTGCGGCAATCGGGGTCAACACAATAACGGGAAATTTCTGCCAGCAATCCGGCAACCTAACTTTACTTGCCCGTTTGAAAAATGTAGGGAGTAAAACACAAACTAAGCTCCCTGTAAAAGTCGACATTTTTGCTAATGCTCAATTTGTTACTCAGATGACCGCAACGATGGATAAAATCAATCCTGGCAGTGAACAAGAAGTAGCTTTGCAAGGGAATCTGACAATTGAGGCTGGAAAAACCTACACATTTGAACTGAGCCACCAACTAACTGACGATCAATTTGGCCAAAATAATCGCATAAGGGTTGAAAAAATAATTGAAAGCCCTAAATCCCCCCTTGCGACAGGCACGCAATGCGTTCCAGGCACATTGGTAAACTTAATTACTTCAAATGATGCCGCATTGTGGTATTCCAACAATACGCTTGTGGGGGCTGGAGCACGTATTAGCCTTCCTGCATCCGAAAAATACAGCGTATCGCAAGCTGATTTTTCTGGTAACCTAAAGCCAAGTAGCAAGTCGGAATTTGGCACAGGCACTTATTATAACAATTTCGGCCCTGAGCCCATCATTGAAGTCAAAAGCCCCATTGTGTTAGAAAGTGCGCGTATATATGTTGGTACCTCGGGAACAATAACCTTCAGTGTTTTCAACCAAGATACCGGGGAGCTCGTGGAGACGGTCACCAAAGATGTCATTGCCACCCGTACTCAAAGTAACCTAACGCGAACAAAAGATGGGCAACTAATTGATGACAAAAATGATCCAGGACAACTCGTTTATTTAAACCTTCCATTCCCGAAAGCCGGACGTTATCTTTTATCACAATCCTGTTCCAACGGAGCTAGTATTTTCCGGAGTAATAAAAGCCTTTCAGACACAATAAACGCACCTACTAACATTGGATATCCTTACAGTATCCCGAATATACTCACGTTATCTGGTGCAAAATTTAATGGTTCAGCGATCACCGGAGGCTATTATTATTTTTATGATATGTCATTTCGATCGATTGGCTGCCCTACACCGAGAAATCAAGTAGTGGTTTCCACAAGTCCTAATCCAAATATCATTTTAAATTCGGCAGGATCACTTACACTTTGTCCAAATGAGATAAAAGACCTGACAGCCATTGCCAGTGAAAATACAAGTATTCAGTGGCTATTGAACGGGATTCCTATTTCTGGAGCTACACAGGCAACCTACAGGGCCAATAAAGCAGGGGTATATCAAGCACAAGCAAGTAATTTGAGTAGCTGTACGAGTTTAAGCACAAGCTTTAATCTGATATATACAAAACCCGTCGCGCCCTCATTAACTTTTTCAAACGGTATTTTAAAAACGATTGGAGGCACAAATCCACAATGGTATTTGAATGGCATAAGTATACCGGGTGCGACCACAGCCGATTTTTTTCCAAAAGAATCGGGTAGCTATACCATTAAGGTAACAGATATCAATGGTTGCACGGTGGAATCTGATAATTACAATGTAAGTATTTTAGCTTCAGAAGAGCAGAATCCATTCACTCAAATGACAGCTTTCCCCAACCCTACACAAAATGAAATTGTCATAGGCCTGCCTGAGCAGCTCCTGCCAGCAAATGAAATGACAATCCAATTGTACACGAATTCAGGGCAGCTGATTCGAGCAGAAAGACTACCTACCGAGAATCGCAAAATTCGGGTAGACGTACACGCTTTACCTGTTGGAAATTACCTCATTGCATTTCCGGAATTAACGAATCAACAAGGCATCAAATTTGTCAAATTTTAACAAGATAACGACCGCTACTTGTCCCTGCTAGCATGGATGATAATACACTAGGGGCTTGATCAAGCGTGATTTCATGACAAAAATCCGCCAAATTCAGGGACCAATCTCCTGCGATTTTAGACCACAATTGTTGTTTATAGGCCAGCGGAGAATCTGCCGAATAAATCCCAAGCATCCGAGCTCCGCGCAAAATAAAAGGGTACACCTGCAAAGGTAATTCAACGCCTGACGCCATTCCACAAACAGCAACAGCTCCGCCGAATTTCAATCGCTTGACTACTTGAACAAGGTAGTCCCCACCCAGCGTGTCAATCGCCCCCGCATATTCCATCGCATACAAGGCACGAATGGGTTCATCTGCAAATTGCTGTCGAGCAATCACTCGGGAGGCCCCTAATCCTTTCAGCGTTTCCGCAAGTTCAGGCTTAGCGCTAAGGGCAATGACCGAATAGCCTAATTGACTCAACAAGCGAATCCCTATCATTCCCACGCCTCCGCTGGCACCCGTAACTAACACCTCTCCTTTCTCAGGGGTCACTTGATTAGCAATCAACGCGTCAACAGCCATGGCGGCAGTTAATCCGGCTGTCCCCCACTGCATGGCCGTGCGAGTAGATAAACCATTCGGAATTTCAATAACCCAATGGGCAGGTACAGCAATAAATTCAGAAAGGCCTCCTTGCGCATTCATACCTAAATCAAAACCCGTTACCAATACACGCGTGCCCACTTTGAAAGTACCCGTTTTATCAGAAACAATAATACCCGCGGCATCAATTCCGGGAATGTGCGGAAAATTGCGTGTAATGCCTTTATGGCCACTGGCCGACAAAGCGTCTTTATAATTCAAGGATGAATACTCAACCTTCATAAGCACTTCAGCTGCAGGTAAAAAGGTCAACGGTAAATTTTGTAGTTCTGTCGAGGCATTGCCATCTGAACTAATTTCCGTCACGAGCGCACGAAAAGATTGCATAGGTCTTATTTCTTTTCCCAGAAAAAGATCATTCTTGGGGATGTTTGTTCGTCAAACTTAGCTAAAGTATAATCCCCCGCCAAATTTAAAAAAGTCAAACCTGCTTGTTCCGCATAAGCCAAAAAGGCTTCTTTTGAAATCAATTCAACTTTCTCTTCAAAGGCAAAAGATTGCCCTTGGTCTTCAAAATCAATCGATTTGTAGAGATACCCTCCTGCTGCCCAGCGTTTAATATGGAATTGGATAGACCCTCTGTTGACTGTTTCCTCAGGGACTAAATGCGCGAGAATATAGGTTGGATTCAGAAAGTCCATCACTAAAATACCCTCATGTTTCAGCCCTCCGGCGAATGTTTGAAACGCTCGAGCATTGTCCGCTGGATGATCAAAATACCCAAAACTCGTAAAGAAATTAAATACGACATCGTACTGCTCTTGCTTAAGAAGTGGCTCCCGAAGATCGTGAACAAAAAAATGTAAGAATTCATTTGCCAAACGATTCGCTTCCGCAATGCTACTAGGAGATAAATCAAATCCCTCCACGTGCATTCCATGTTGCTGAAGCATTTTGGCGTGTCGACCTTTTCCACAAGCCGCATCCAATACCAAAGCCCCTTTGGGAATAGTTAAATAACCTTGAAGGACATCGATAAAACGTTTGGCTTCTTGATCATCCCGACTGGCATACAGTAGATGATAATAAGGGGAATCAAACCAAGTACTGAACCAAGTAACTTTTCCCATTATTTACGTAAAGCGACGTTTTGTAAAAAATCTTGGTAGGCTAAACGTATCCCATCCATTAACTCGATATGGTGTTTCCAGCCTAGTTCATGTAGTTTTGAAACATCCATCAGCTTACGAGGTGTCCCATCAGGCTTTGAAACATCCCATCGAATTTCACCTTCAAAGCCAACAATTTGTTGAACCGTTTCAGCCAGTTCTTTGATTGTCACATCGACACCGGTGCCAATATTAACAAGCTCTACTTCACTGTAATTTTCCATCAAAAACAAGCAAGCTTCTGCGAGATCATCCGCATAAAGAAATTCCCGCATCGGTGATCCCGTTCCCCACAATTCCATGGTTTGATCGCCACGCTCCTTGGCCTCATGAAACTTACGAATCATCGCAGGCAATACGTGGGAATTTTGCAAGTCATAATTGTCGTTCGGGCCATAAAGGTTAGTAGGCATCACCGAAATAAAATCACACCCATATTGCGCACGATAGGCCTCACACATTTTTATGCCAGCTATTTTAGCGATCGCGTATGGCTCGTTCGTTAGCTCTAATACACCTGTCAATAAATAAGACTCTTTCAAAGGCTGAGGAGCCATTTTGGGATAGATACAAGACGACCCCAAGAACATCAATTTCGTAACTTGGTGTAAGTAAGCCGCATGAATGACATGATTCTGAATCGCCAGGTTTTCATATAAAAAGTCGGCACGATACGTATTATTCGCAATAATGCCGCCTACTTTCGCCGCGGCTAAAAACACATATTCCGGCTTTTCTTGTTGGAAAAAATCCAACACTGCCTGTTGGTTTCGCAAATCCAACTCCTTCGATGTACGAACGACAATGTTATGAAACCCATTGGATTTCAATTGGCGGACGATCGCAGAGCCCACCATACCACGGTGTCCTGCTACATATATTTTAGCTTCCTTTTTCAATGATTGAACGTTCTGAAAGATTTAACTCGTAAAAAACCTTGCAAAAATACATAAACTACCCAAGCTAATCATTTAAATTCCTATTTTTGGGAAATTTTTTTGGGCGCGAAGCGTTCTAAGAATCCATGAAAATCAAGGTCTTAATTTTTTGTTGTGCATTTCTAGCTGTCTTAACAACTTATGGCCAAACGAAAGCCGTGATTTCCGATAAAAAGCCTTTGACAGACACCACTGCGCAAAAGGGCTTTCTGGGAGGACGTTTAAGTACGGGACTGGAAGAGCCATTAGAGGGGGCGAAAAAAATCAAATCAGAAAGTAAAGCCATTATAGAAGATTTGGGCATAAAGACCCTTGGCATCAAAGCCAGCATGCTCGCGCGTAGAGCAAGCAAAAAATCTCCTCCCAAAGATGAATATGCAGGCGTAAAAACAGAACGCCGTTTGGGAAATTATGGTAGCGGCGCGCGAAATACCCTGGAGGAAATCAATGTGGTCAAATATGTAGAGGATGAGGCAGTAAGCCCTTATGTAACGGAAATTTGGTGGTTTGACCCGGCGCAATCTCGTATCGTCACGGGCTCCTTAAAAGACAATAAATCCGCCCAAATATGCCATGGGCCTTTCCGCCGAGTGGTCAATCAAAATATCACCGAACAAGGCTTTTTCTTTATGGGCGCCAAAGATGGGCGCTGGGAAACCTATGGACCTGAGGGCGAATTAATCAACAAACAATATTTTCATCGCGGATTTCCTGTCGAGTCAAACATCAGCTATTACGATGCTGAACAAAAGAAAATTAAAGAAATTATTCCTGTGGTTTTCGGAAAAATCCGTGGACAATACCGCGCGTTTTATGCAGGCGGAAATGTTAAAGAGGAAGGTCAATTAGACGACAATGTACGCATAGGTCGATGGCGGGAATATTATGAATTTGGTTCTGGTGGGCGACTTAAAAAAGAGTGGCGTTATGGGAAAGATAAATTTGATGTGCAGGAACCTGAGTTAATTCAAGAACGGGATGCGCAGGGAAAGATAATTTTCCAAATACAAAATAAGGCAGGCGAATGATCAAGGTACTTTTTTTCTTCCTTAACATGCTTTGGGGTGGCCAACCTACACCATCCCAAACGGCCTTTAGTAATCCGATGGATGGATTTGTTCTTCATACCAGGAGCGAACCTGGTTATTCGTATAGCCGAACGACTGAGCGTGCTTTCGCAGAGGAAGAGGATTCTAAATCCGACTCTGATGACGCTGATGACGAATTTAATCCATTGGATTTTTTGAAAATTTACAGCGATCATGCTGAGAAAAACTTTAGCACATCTCAAAAAAAATACGTCAGCTATGTTGGTGAATTAAGTCCAGCTTATTTACCCCCCATATTGAGTCCCCCAGATAACGATGCCCGTTTTATTTAGATTAAATCACGCATTAAAATTTCATGATGAATACTCAAACGTATATTAAATCTTTTTTTTCCAATGATTGGAAATCGGGTATAGCTGTATTTTTAGTCGCTTTACCCCTCTGCCTAGGCATTGCCTTGGCATCAGGAGCCCCTCTCATGGCGGGTCTCATTGCCGGAATTGTGGGAGGATTACTAGTGTCCTTGCTTTCTGGATCAGAATTGTCCGTCAGTGGCCCAGCAGCGGGCTTGACCATTATCGTTGCACAAGCCATTTCCAGCTTGGGATCATTTAATGGTTTCTTGGTTGCCGTAATATTAGCAGGGATCATCCAAATCATATTGGGCTTGTTGAAACTAGGCAAGATTGGTGGATTTTTCCCGAGCTCTGTCATCCGAGGCATGTTGGTCGCCATCGGTGTTGTCATAATCTTGAAACAAATTCCCCATGCACTAGGAGATGACCTTGATTTTATAGGAGAATTCGAATTTGACCAAACATCAGACGGGAAAAATACGTTTTCCGAAATTCTCGCATCCATCGCGGAGTTCAAGCTAGGGTCCATCATTATTTCCCTGGCAGGCTTGGTATTATTATTTGCCTGGACCGCATTGGGGAAGACCATTAAACTATTAAATGCGCTTCCTGCATCCTTGTTTGTTGTATTGATGGGTGTATTGTTAAACATCGTGTTTGGTCAATACTTCCCGAGTCTCTATTTGGGAGATTCAAAAGATCACATGGTAAATCTCCCTATTTTTAGTGACATCGGGGCGATTGCCGCGAGCATCGTAACGCCCGATTGGTCATTCATTTCCAATCCTAAAATTTGGCAAATTGCATTTACATTGGCTATTGTTGCTTCGTTGGAATCACTCTTGTCCCTTGAGGCAACGGATTCCTTGGATCCCCTTAAACGCATTTCATCTCCTGACCGCGAATTACTTGCGCAAGGGATTGGAAATGTAACCAGTGGGCTTATTGGGGGACTCCCCATTACCTCCGTTATTGTTCGGTCATCGACCAACATTTATGCGGGCGGTAAAACAAGAATGTCAGGCTTTATGCATGGCATCCTTCTATTGGTTGCGATTTTGCTTTTGCCTTTATATTTAAACAAAATCCCTTTGGCCTGCTTGGCGAGTATTTTACTTTACACAGGGTATAAATTAGCGCACCCGGACCAATTCAAAAAAATCATCAAAGAAGGTTGGAAACAGTATGTTCCCTTTTTTGTTACCATCATTGTTGTTGTCAGCGTTGATTTATTATGGGGTATTTTTATTGGAACCGCAGTGGGTTTGGTGTTTGTCATTATGACGAATTACTCCGCAGTGTTCACCGTGTTTATCAATGGGAATGAAGTATTAATCAAATTCCAAAAAGACGTCACATTCCTTCACAAAATGGCTATACAGGAAGCTTTGCGAAAAATTCCTGAAGGAAGCGAAGTGTATATTGACATCTCAAAAGTTCACTTTATTGACCATGATGTCAATGAGCTAATCAACGATTTCTTATCTACTGCAAAAGCAAGAGGTATCGAAGCCGACCTAAAGAAAAAATAACATGAAAGAATATAAAAAACTCTTATTAAGCAATAAGGCCTGGGCGGCAGAACGCCTCGAGTTAGATGAAACCTATTTTGATAACTTATCAAAAGATCAAAACCCCTTATTTCTTTGGATCGGTTGTGCCGATAGTCGGGTACCTGCAGAAGAAATCACTCATGCTGATCCAGGTGATATTTTTGTCCACCGCAATGTGGCCAACATGGTTGTCCATACAGACATCAATTTATTGTCGGTATTGCAGTATGCCGTTGAGGTATTAGAAGTCAAACATATTATTGTTTGCGGCCACTACAATTGCGGCGGGGTAAAAGCGGCCATGACAAATCATGACTTTGGATTGATTAACAAATGGCTACGAAACATTAAAGAAGTGTATGCGAAACACTATAAAGAATTACACGAAATTGAAAATGAAGATAAACGCTTCGACAGGCTTGTGGAACTTAATGTGTCCGAACAAATTCAAAATCTTGCCAAAACAACTATTGTACAAAAGGCCTGGCAAAAACGCCAATTTCCACATCTACATGGCTGGGTTTTCGATATCCACCATGGACAAATCAAAGAAGTATTGAATATCAATGCAGGAGAATGGACGAGTCCCGTCTTTCATTACGACTTTTAATCATCCCTCCCGTTAAGCTTTGGCAATCCTTGAAGGTTTGCCAAAGCTAGCGGAAAAAAAAGGCTAAACGCCTCAGAAAACTTATAAATTCGTTTTAATTTTCAACTCATCCAATTGGGCTTGAGCCAATGGAGAGGGCGAATCAATCATGACGTCGCGACCCGCATTGTTTTTAGGGAATGCGATGTAATCACGAATCGATTCCGTGCCACCGAACAACGAGCAAAGGCGATCAAATCCAAATGCCAACCCACCATGTGGTGGCGCACCATATTCAAAAGCATCTAACAAGAAGCCAAATTGCGCTTTCGCCTCCTCCTCACTAAATCCTAACACTTCAAACATTTTCGATTGCAATTCCTTTTGGAATATACGGATCGAACCTCCGCCCACTTCCACGCCATTCACGACTAAATCGTAGGCATTCGCCCGTACTTTACCTAATTCTCCTGCTTCCATCAATGCGATATCTTCCGGTTTAGGACTTGTGAATGGATGGTGCATCGCGAACCAACGGTCCTCTTCCTCACCGTATTCCAATAATGGGAAATCGACAACCCAATGCACTTTATAGTTGTTCGGGTCACGCAAGCCCATCCGAGTGCCCATTTCTAGGCGAAGCTCATTCAATTGCTTGCGAACTTTATCCCCGTCACCCGACAATACCAAGATTAAATCGCCCGGTTCTGCCTGGAAAGCCGAAGCCCAAGTGGCTAAATCAGCTTCTGAATAAAATTTATCTACCGATGATTTAACCACACCGTCCGGCTGAACGCGTGCATAAATCAAGCCTTTTGCGCCAATTTGTGGTCGGCGAACGAAGTCAGTCAATTCATCCAATTGCTTACGCGTATATTCCGCAGCTCCTTTCACACAAATACCTACAACGGTATTCGCGGAATCAAATACTTGGAAATCTTTTCCCGAAGTCAAATCAATGCCCTCTCCTTTCAACTCGACGAACTTCATTTCGAAACGAATATCTGGCTTATCGGAACCGTAATATTTAATCGCATCGGCATAGGTCATGCGGGGAACTTCGCCAATATCCAAGCCCTTCACAGAAGCGAATAAATGACGAATCAAGCCCTCAAACATATTCAAAATATCCTCTTGCTCCACAAACGACATTTCACAGTCAATCTGTGTAAACTCAGGTTGACGATCTGCCCGTAAATCTTCATCGCGGAAACATTTCACGATTTGATAGTAACGATCAAATCCTGAAACCATCAACAATTGTTTGAAGGTTTGTGGTGATTGCGGCAAGGCATAAAATTCCCCGGGATTCATCCGAGAAGGTACCACGAAATCACGTGCCCCTTCCGGCGTTGATTTAATCAATACAGGCGTTTCCACCTCAATAAAATCTTGCTTATCTAAATAATTACGCACCTCTCGACCTACTTGGTGACGTAAACGAAGACTCTCGCGAATCGGGTTACGGCGTAAATCCAAATAACGGTACTTCATCCGAATATCGTCCCCGCCATCCGTCTCATCTTCGATCAAAAATGGTGGCAATTTCGCTGGATTTAAGACGCGTAAATTCGTCACCTTAATCTCCACATCGCCTGTTGGCAATTTATCATTCTTTGCCAAACGCTCCACTACTAAACCCTCTGCTGCCACAACGAACTCGCGGCCTAGGCTACGCGCTAAAGCCAAAGCCGACGCGTCTGATTTCCCTTCTTCCAACATTAATTGGGTAATGCCATAACGATCGCGCAAGTCGATCCATAACATACCTCCCTTATCACGTGTTTTTTGAACCCAACCACATAAAGTGACTGTTTGGCCCACGTGCTCCATTCTCAATTCGCCGTTCGTGTGTGTACGTAACATAGTTTATTATAAAAATTCGTGCAAAATTA
>JACCDU010057389.1_pt1 | contig 42305 bp, 43 predicted proteins | sample 7446081 | NCBI WGS metagenome assembly JACCDU01 (sample SAMN15323447, study PRJNA562643) | freshwater metagenome | isolation source: river surface water | place: USA:Blue River Watershed | collected 2017-08-17
CCAGTGACTCCTAAAAAAAATTTAAATCAAACGCATGACTCTGCGCCCGCCGTGCGTTGGGTCGAAGTCACCGAGGAGCATGACGGTCAGCGTCTGGACAACTTTTTGATGCGCCTGTGCAAAGGGGTACCGAAAAGCCACATTTACAAAGCTGTCCGGGGCGGAGAAGTGCGTGTTAACAAAGGGCGGGTCGCCCCCGACGACAGGCTCTCTCTCGGCGACGTGGTACGCGTGCCGCCCATGCGCCTGCCTGCCCCGGATGAGAAAAGATCTGTTCCAGGCAGCGAATTCCCCATTGTTTTCGAAGATGAGGGCCTGTTGGTCATTGATAAGCCCGCAGGAACTGCCGTGCATGGCGGAAGCGGGGTGTCGTTTGGCGTGATTGAGGCATTGCGTGCCGCCCGTCCTGAAGCAAAGTTTCTCGAGCTTGCGCATCGTCTGGACCGGGATACTTCGGGTTTATTGATCATTGCCAAAAAAAGAAACGTGTTGCTGTCCTTGCATGAGATGTTCCGGACAGGCGGCGGAAGAAAACATTACTTAGCTCTGGTGGAGGGCGACTGGGTCAATGCCCGCCAGCACATCCGCCTACCATTAGTGAAGTGGACGACGCAGTCCGGAGAACGCCGTGTCAAAGTGGAGGCCGAAGGCCAAGTCGCCCATACGATTGTCAGTGCGTTAAAACGTTTCGATGGCTATAGTTTGGTCGATGCCGAACTTCGGACTGGCCGAACGCATCAAATACGGGTGCACTTGGCCTCGAGCGGTTTCCCGATCGTGGGTGACGATAAATATGGGCGCGACGAAACACGCGCCAAATTCAGCAAGCTAGGATTCTCAAGAATGTTTTTGCATGCCTGTCGACTGGAAATGCCCCATCCCCTGACTCAGGAACCTATGGTGCTCAAAGCGCCTCTGCCGCCGAGTTGCGAGAAAATCCTCCAAAAGCTGGAGGCGAAATGAAGCCCTATTCAGTGATTGTGTTTGACTGGGATGGCACACTCATGGACTCGACACACAGCATCGTCGCTGCGATCCAGGGAGCGTGCCGTGATCTAGAGTTACGCGTTCCGACGGCGCAAGAGGCTGCCTGGGTGATAGGCCTGTCGCTGGAGCCTGCCTTAAGACGTGCGGTACCGGACTTAACCGCTTCGATGGAACCCTTGTTTCTGGAGCGCTATCGCCATCATTATCTGTCCAAGGACACGCAGCTTAAACTCTTCGATGGTGTGCCGGAGATGCTGAGTGATCTCCGGGCAGCGGGCGCCACACTTGCCGTGGCGACAGGTAAAAGTCGGGTGGGGCTGAACCGTGCGCTTGCCTCCACCGCCTTGCATGGCGCCTTTGCTGCAACCCGAACGGCTGACGAGACCTTTGGTAAACCACATCCGGGCATGCTGCTGGAACTGATCGACGAGCTGATGGTTGAGCCTGACCAGATGGTCATGGTGGGGGACACCTCCCATGACCTCACCATGGCAGCCAACGCAGGCGTGCATGGAATCGGCGTAGCCTATGGCGCTCACCCTGAACATGAGCTCAGAGCCTGTCCGCATCACACCATCGCTGCTGATGTGCCGAGCCTGCATCAGTGGTTGCGTGAGCGGATTGCTTAAGCCCACTTTGAATACGTGATTCAGTCACCTGAAGTGTGTTTCAATCTCTAGCAGAATTCCAAATATTGGAGCCCCACATGCCTGTCTACCGCTACCCACGCATACACGCCAGTGAAATCACGCCTGAAGAGGTCTGGGCCAGCCGACGTCAGTGGATGAAAGCCGCGGGAGCGTCTGTTGCTGCCGGAACACTTGCAGGCTGGCCTTTACTGGGTTCGGCCGCGAGCCTGGCCTCTCTGAATGCCCAGCGCTCATCGAAGTATGTGTTGATGGAGCCCGTCACGCCAGAAAAAGACGCGACGACTTACAACAACTTTTTTGAATTTGGCATGGACAAAGGCGATCCGGTCAAGTACGCCAGCAAAATGCAAACCACGCCCTGGAAAGTGCGCGTGGAAGGCGAGTGCGCGGCACCCAAAACTTTTGATCTCGACGATTTGCTTAAACTCGCTCCTCTTGAAGACCGGACCTATCGTATGCGCTGCGTCGAGGGTTGGTCGATGGCGATTCCATGGATTGGCTATTCGATGTCTGAGCTGATCAAACAAGTTCAGCCAACAGGGAACGCAAAGTTTGTTGAGTTTGTAACAGACGTTCAGCCTAAAAACATGCCAGGTGTTCGGACCCGTTCCATCGACTGGCCGTATCGCGATGGTTTACGGATGGATGAGGCCATGCACCCGTTGACCATGCTGGTCATGGGTATGTACGGTAAAGTTTTGCCAAATCAAAATGGCGCACCCGTTCGTATGGTGGTGCCTTGGAAATATGGCTTTAAATCGGTCAAATCGATTGTGACCATTCGCCTGCTTGAAAAGCAGCCCGTTGGAAGCTGGGAGCAGTCCCAGCCATCGGAATATGGCTTCTATTCCAACGTGAATCCCGAGGTCGCACATCCGCGCTGGAGTCAGGCGACAGAGAGACGCATCGGCGAAGATGGCGTGTTCTCACCTAAGCGTAAGACACTCATGTTTAATGGCTACGCCAACGAGGTCGCGTCCCTTTACGCAGGCATGGATTTGCGTAAAAACTACTGAGTTCAGCGTGACATCGCTTTCAGTCAAAACCATTGACCGGGCCAAACCACTGCTTTTTTTAGCGGGTCTTTATCCGCTGATTAGATGGGTTGTGCTCGGTTATCAAAATGCGCTGACTGCGAATCCCGTCGAGTTTTTAACGCGTTCGTCGGGTACCTGGACGTTGGTGTGTCTACTTGTCACACTTTCCATATCACCGTTACGGCAATGGCTCAAGCAGCCCGCGCTGTTGCGCTGGCGTCGCATGTGTGGATTGTTTGCTTTTTTTTATGCCACGCTCCACGCCCTATCCTGGGCCTGGTGGGACCAGAGCTTCGAACTGATCCCCATGCTCGCTGACGTCTGGAAAAGGCCTTTCATTCTGGTGGGCGCCGCTGCCTTTTTAACCATGTCCCTGCTGGCGATTACCTCCACCCACGGCTGGATGCGGCGCTTGGGCAGGCACTGGCAGCAGCTGCATCGTTTGATTTATCTGATCGGCGTCTTGGCGATTCTTCATTATTGGTGGCATAAAGAAGGCAAAAATGATTTTGACACCGTGCTGATTTATGCCGCGGTCCTTGCGGTTTTATTGGCATGGCGTGTGCGACGCGCTTGGTTAAAACACGCTTCTCAATCACGACACGCCTCTTAACGTCTCTTACACAAGCGGGCGACGCTTAAAGGCCGGATCCTGTCGTCGGTAGAGCCATCAGACGCGCAGCTGTTTGCGGATCGGGTCTGCTTGTGACGCGATCAGGGCGGTAATGCATCTGGAAGGCGCCAATCGCAGCCAAGGTGCCCGCATCAAAGTAATTGGATTCCGGGACTTGATAACCAACGCGTTTGAGTTGTTTCTGAAACCAGCCCGCATCCGGATAGCCCGTGCGAATGAAATTAGCTTCGTATTTTGCTGCGGCCGCTTCGTCGAACCATCGGCCTACGCCCGCCTGGGCAAGCTTTTTCCATGGAAAAGAGGGGCCGGGATCAATCTTTCGCATGGGGGCGATATCGCTGTGTCCCACGATATTTTCCGGTGAGATGTTGTTGCGCTTGGCGATGTCGCGCGTGAGTTCGATGACGGCGGCGATTTGTGTGTCCGAGTAGGGCATGCCCTTGTCACCGTTGCTGTTTTTGGTCCAGCCGGGATGGACAATTTCAATGCCGATCGAACGCTGGTTCAGGAATGTCTTGCCATACCAACTGCTTTCACCAGCATGCCAGGCACTTTTGTCCTCATTGACCAGACGGTAGACAATTGGAGGTTTGTCGTCGGTGACAACATAATGCGCGCTGACATCCCGGTTGGTGAGCGTCATGAGTGCGCTGGGTTTGGTCGAAGCGGTGTAGTGCAACACAATGATGTCGATACGGCCGCTCTGACCGCGTGATTTCATGGAGTCATCAAAGCGCAAGGGACCGCTGACTTGCGAGGCGCACCCCGACAGCAGCAAAGCCAGCAAAAAAATGCTGAAACGTTTGCAAGAAGTGCTTGTTGCGGAAACGAGCGTATGCATCAGGCAGCCTGAAATAAAAAGAGGGTTGGGTGTTTATCAAGCACAGGTGCTGGCTGGGTTTTCCACTGTGCGATCGTCAGGGTGCGTATCCATTCATCTTGTGTGGTGACAGAGCGGGCGACGCAAAGCCTGGTGTTGCCTTTGAGATGTTCCGTGAGGCTCGAGAACATTGCCTGGTTGCGGTAGGGTGTTTCTATGAAGAGTTGAGACTGTTTGAGCTTGGCTGACAATTGTTCCCAGGCTTTGAGTTGTTTGGCGCGTTCAGCAGGCTCGACGGGCGCATAGCCATGAAACGCAAACCGCTGACCATCCAGACCACTGGCCATCAGACCCAGCAAGATGGAGGAGGGCCCGACCCAGGGCTTGACGGTGGCCCCCCATTGATGGGCCAAAGCGACTGCGCGTGCGCCCGGGTCTGCGACGGCTGGGCATCCAGCATCCGACACCAGACCGATATCTTGGCCCGTTTTGAGAGGGGCGAGCCACTGTGCGAGGCTGGTATCCTCCGTGCGCGTATTCAGCTCGTGGAGCGTAACTTCCTGCAGGGGGTGAACGAGTGGCGTCAGTTTGAGAAAGGCTCTCGCGACTTTGGCGTTTTCCACAATGTAGGTCTTGAGGTGCCCGGCTTGCGACTGTGCTTGCACGGGGAGCCACTGGTCGATCGGGGCCTCGCCGAGTCCGACAGGAATGAGGTGCAGCGTGCCCAGGCCGCCTTGTGGTGAACGTGGGGTTTGTTTAGGGTCGGGCAGCATGAGGGGATGAAACCGAAGAAGTTGAAATCGCCTGAACGGCATGTTCAAGCGGATCGAGACCAAATTCTGCGAGCAGATGTGTCAACGCGATCAGGGGGAGGCCAATAATGGAGGTCGGGTCTGTGCTTTCCATGCTTTGCATCAAAGCAATCCCCAAAGATTCCGCTTTGGCGCTGCCCGCTGTGTCGTAAGGGGCATCGATATCCAGATACTTCTCGATGGCAGCGTCCGAGAGCGTCCGAAAAACACAGGTTGTGGGAACGTCGACTGTTTGGATGCGATGGCCAAGCGCCACTGACATGGCGCTGTGAAAAATGACGGACTGACCGGACAATGCTCTGAGCTGGCGTTGCGCGCCTGCTCGATTACCCGGTTTTCCAAGAGGTTGTCCGTTGAGCGATGCAGCCTGATCGGCACCGATGACGATATGCCCCGGATACTTGGCCGCGATAATTTGCGCTTTGGCCCGGGCTAGGCGGCATGCCAGTGTATGCGGTGTCTCGCCAGGCAAAGGAGTTTCATCCACATCGGGAGATACCGTGAAAAAAGGAACTCTTAGCCTGGAAAGAAGTTCTTTTCTGTACGGAGAGCTTGAGGCGAGAATAAGAGGGTGGATCACTGTTGTTTCAGTCGGTTTGAAATTGACGATACAGGGGTAAACACGCTATTATCTCTTGCTTTGCTGCATTTTTGGTGCGGTTTATAAGCGCTTTGTGGCAAGCAACTTTGCCAAGAGATTTGAGGCAAGCAATTTTGTCAGAAGATTTTAATGCTGCATTCCGGTTGAGTGCTCCACCCGTCGTCGATGCGTTTGATTTCGCGCGCCGTGGTCAGGTGTTGAAAGGTGCCTTCAGTGTGCACAGACTGGGTCGCTTGCTTGAGGGCTTGCCTGAACAGCCCGTATCTGAGCTCGGTGTTCTCGATGGTCCACCAACCGTTCCCGGGATTGTGCGCTACGAGATTGAAGGCCGTCGTACCAAAGACGACAAGTCCGAGTTGGTTGTGAGGATACAGGCCAATTTGGTGCTGGAATGCCAGAGATGTTTAGGTGAACTCGTTTTGCCTGTGAATCGGCAAACGGTGTTCGAGTTGGTTCGGCGTGAGTCTGACCTCGACGATGAAGAAATCGAGGACGACGATTTCGACCGTCCAGAAAAGATTGTAGGCTCGCCCAAGTTTGACTTGTGCGATTTAGTAGAAGATGAGTTGATTTTAGATGTTCCCTACGTTCCGAGGCACGAAGTGTGTCCGGAAACAGCCGATTTGGATGCACAAGCCGATGAAGAAGCTGGTAGGGAAGAGCCTCTCTCGCCGTTCGCGGTGTTGAGTCAGCTCAAAACCAAGGGTCAGTAGTTGTTATCAAGATGGTTGGCGTACAATTCGCCAATCCACAGGAGTTGTCATGGCTGTTCAGCAAAATAAAAAATCCCCGTCCAAGCGCGGTATGCACCGTTCGCACGACTTTTTAGTGAATCCCCCAACGGCGATTGAGCCGAACACGGGCGAGCAACATCTGCGTCACCACATTAGCCCGACAGGCTTCTATCGTGGTCGCAAGGTTCTCAAGACTAAGACTGACGAATAAAACGCGGCTGACGGGCTCTGACCTCGTCTAGGCGCGCCTCGTCTAAGCGCGCTACGTTGCATCATCACGTGGCTACCGTAATTCGCATCGCGATAGATTGTATGGGTGGTGACGAGGGTATCCCCGTCACTGTCCCCGCTGCGTTTGCTTTCGCACAACGCTACGCTGATACGCATTTGCTTTTGGTGGGCCTGCCCGAGGAAATCGAGCAGGCTGTTTCCGTTTGTGCAAAGCGTTATCCGGATGTGTCATCCGATCGTTATTCGATCGTTGCGGCCACTGAAGTCGTAACGATGGATGATCCCGTCGAAGTCGCTTTGCGTCGCAAAAAAGACTCATCCATGCGCGTGGCGGCTCAGGCGGTCAAGGATGGTCGTGCTGATGCGTGTATTTCGGCTGGTAACACCGGCGCCTGGATGGCGATTTCTCGCTACGTTCTGAAAACACTTTTTGGCATTGATCGGCCTGCGATCGCCTCGGCGTTGCCGAACCAAAAAGGCGGCACGACAACGATGCTGGATTTGGGCGCTAACGTTGATTGCACTGCGGAACACCTACTGCAATTTGCCATTATGGGAACTGCACTCGCACAGGCGGGCGATGTGAACCATTCCCCCTCTGTTGGACTGCTCAACATTGGTGAAGAGGTCATCAAGGGCAATGACATCGTCAAGCAGGCTGCAGAGTTGCTGCGCCAAAGTACGCTCAATTTTTATGGAAATGTCGAGGGCAACGATATTTTCAAGGGCACGGTCGATGTGGTGGTCTGCGATGGCTTTGTAGGCAATGTCGCTCTCAAGTCTGCCGAGGGTGTGGCACGAATGATGTCGGTCATGGTGCGCGAGGAATTCAGCCGCAACATCTTCACTAAATTATTGGGTTTGATTGCGATGCCCGTTCTGGCAAAGTTTCGGCGTCGTGTCGATAATCGTCAATACAATGGGGCCGCCTTGCTAGGATTGCGTGGCGTAGTGATCAAGAGTCATGGTGCCGCGGATGCTGTGGCATTTGGATGCGCACTTGAGCGTGCACGCGAAGCGGTGCAGACAGGTTTGCTCAAGCGAACAGCCGAGGCGATTGCCAAATTAACAAATTCACAAGTCGAAGCAGTGTCTTCGACTCAATCGGGAGATTCCGAATGACCCAGGTCATGCCTTTTGCGCGCATCGTTGGATCAGGCGGTTTTTTGCCTCCGCGCGTTGTGACCAATGACGACCTGGCTGCGGAGTTGGCGACACGTCAGATTGAAACTTCGGATCAGTGGATCACGGAACGTACCGGTATTCGTCAGCGCCATCTTGCCGACAAGGGGATGACCACGAGCGCACTGGCAACTGAGGCGGCTCGCCGCGCGCTTGCCGATGCGGGAGTTGAGGCGGGCGAAGTCGATCTGATCATTGTGGCGACCTCAACCCCTGATTTTGTTTTTCCCAGCACGGCATGCCTGGTGCAAGCCAATCTGGGCAACAAGGGTGCTGCCGCGTTTGACGTGCAGGCAGTTTGCAGCGGTTTCGTGTACGCATTGACCACAGCTGACAGTTTTATCCGTGCCGGACGCGCGCGCTGCGCACTCATTATTGGTGCGGAAGTTTTTTCAAGCATTCTCGACTGGAGCGATCGCTCCACCTGCGTGTTGTTCGGTGATGGTGCGGGTGCGGTCGTCCTCAAGGCCAGCGATGCGCCCGGGATCCTGGGCGCCGAGCTGCATGCCGATGGTAGCCAGATGAATATTTTGTGCGCCGCGGGTAATGTCGCTTTTGGACAGGTGACGGGTGATCCGTTTTTGCGTATGGACGGCCAAGCGGTGTTCAAGCAAGCCGTGACGGTTCTTGATCGCTCGGCACGGACAGTGACCGAACAAGCGGGTGTCGCCCTGTCTGAAATCGACTGGCTGATTCCACACCAGGCCAATCTGAGAATCTTGACTTTTCTGGCTAAAAAGCTGGACATTCCTGTCGAGAAAGTTGTCATCACGGTCGATCAGCATGCCAATACCTCAGCCGCGAGTATCCCTCTGGCATTCGATGTCGCACGTCGGGATGGCCGAATCCAGCCCGGTCAGCTTGTGTTGATGCAAGGTGTTGGAGGCGGGTTTACCTGGGGTTCGGTACTGGTACGTATGTAACAGTACTTAAAGACACTGATGTAGTAATGTTCAGTTATCCATATTTCACTTATTTTTGCACAGCGACATCATGAAATTTGCGTTCGTATTTCCTGGTCAAGGTTCCCAGTCCGTTGGCATGATGGATGTCTGGTCAGGTCATCCTGCCGCCATGCAAGTCATTGCCCAGGCGAGCGCCGCGCTGGGAGAGGATCTCGGCAAACTGATGGCCGAGGGCCCGGTTGAACAGCTCAATCTGACAACCAACACGCAGCCAGCCATGTTGACCGCCGGTGTCGCGATGTTCGAGGCTTGGCGTGCGGCCGGAGGCCCGGTGGCCTCTTTGATGGCGGGACATAGTCTGGGTGAATATGCCGCATTGACGGCTGCCGGCTCTTTGTCCCTGGCTGATGCGGTGCGTCTGGTGCGTATTCGCGCGGATGCGATGCAGGCGGCTGTGCCTGTGGGCACGGGCGCCATGGCTGCTGTCCTGGGTTTGGAGGACGATGCGGTGCGCGCGGCTTGCGCCGAGGCCGCCCAAGGACAAGTGGTCGAGGCCGTGAATTTCAATGCGCCCTCGCAAGTGGTGATCGCCGGACACGCCGAAGCCGTGCAGCGCGCCATTCAGACTGCCAAGGCGGCAGGCGCCAAACGCGCGATGCTTCTGCCTGTCTCCGCTCCGTTTCACTCCAGCTTGCTCAAGCCAGCCGCTGAGGTGCTTCAAGGGGCTCTCGCGTCCGTGGAGGTTTCTGCTCCTCAGGTTCCCGTCATTAACAACGTCGATGTGGCGATTGTGCAGGATCCTGCGCAGATCCGGGATGCTTTGGTGCGTCAGGCCTGGCATGCTGTGCGTTGGGTGGAGATCATCCAGGCCATGCGCGGCCAGGGCATCACCCATGTGGTCGAGTGCGGTCCAGGCAAGGTATTGACAGGAATGGTCAAACGCATTGACCCGGACCTGGTGGCGCTCTCGGTGACAGACCCAGAGTCGATGCAAGCCGCCCTGGATACGCTGTCGGCTGCCTAACGAAAAGCTCAAGGATGAATGTCATGGACCTTAAAGATAAAGTCGCTCTCGTCACGGGTGCGTCGCGCGGAATTGGTCGCGCGATTGCCCTCGAACTGGCATCGCGTGGTGCGATCGTGATTGGTACGGCAACGACCGAAGCGGGGGCGGCTGGCGTGACGGAAATGCTGGCTTCGCACGGCGGCCGGGGCGTTGTGCTCAACGTGACCGATGTGGCGGGTTGTGAGGCTTTGCTGGATGCTTTGGCCAAAGAATCGGGTGGTCCGCATATTCTGGTCAACAACGCCGGCATCACGCGCGACAACTTGTCCATGCGCATGAAAGACGAAGACTGGGACGCCGTGTTGCAAACCAACCTCAGTGCGGTATTTCGCTTGTCACGCGGTGTCATGCGCAGCATGATGAAGGCGCGCTGGGGACGCATTATCAACATCACTTCCGTGGTGGGCTCGAGTGGAAACCCCGGTCAGGCGAACTATGCGGCAGCGAAGGCCGGAGTCGCCGGCATGAGTCGCGCGCTGGCTCGTGAGCTGGGTAGTCGTGGCGTCACGGTCAATTGCGTGGCGCCCGGGTTCATTGAAACAGACATGACCAGCACGCTGGACGAGGGCCAAACGACGGCGCTTTTGGGACAAATTCCGCTTGGACGACTTGGTTCGGCCAGCGATATCGCGCACGCGGTGGCGTTTTTGGCGTCACCTCACGCAGGCTACATCACAGGCACGACATTGCACGTCAATGGCGGCATGTACATGTAATAGGTTTTTTTTCTCCCGGTTGGCTATAATTCGCCGGACTTTTCCCCTTTGGAGATTTGCATGGAAAGCATCGAACAGCGCGTCAAAAAGATCGTCGCTGAACAACTTGGCGTTAATGAAGCCGAGATCAAGAACGCATCTTCCTTTCTTGACGACCTCGGTGCCGATTCGCTCGACATGGTTGAGCTGGTCATGGCACTCGAAGACGAGTTCGAGACCGAAATTCCGGATGAAGAAGCAGAGAAAATCACGACCGTTCAACAGGCCGTCGATTACATCACTTCCAATTCCAAGTAATTTTTGTCTGCTTACAAACGGAGGCTATCCGTTCGTAAGCACTGCGCATCCCGCAAGGATCATGCGCTCAAGGTTCAGGCGGTTAGGACAATCTGTATCGCAGGGTCGGGGCTTTGGGCTCCCGACTCGGTGCGTCAGGTTTCTTGGCCGCCATTATCATATTTGAGGAGTGCTCCGTGAAGCGACGGGTCGTGATTACAGGTCTTGGCATTGTGAGCCCAGTGGGCAACGATATCGCCACTGCCTGGGACAATATCGTTAACGGTCGGTCTGGCATCGGACGGATCACACGCTTTGATCCAAGTGCGTTCAATGCCCATATTGCCGGCGAAGTGAAAGGGTTTGACATTACCCAGCTGATTCCCGCCAAAGAGGCGCGGACAATGGATACGTTCATCCATTATGGTATTGCGGCTGGCATGCAGGCCTGGAAGGATTCCGGTCTGGAAATCACCGAGGCCAATGCTGAACGTGTGGGTGTGATCGTGGGTTCCGGTATCGGCGGCTTGCAGCGCATCGAGGAGACTCAGACCGAGTATCTCGAGCGTGGACCCCGACGCATTTCACCCTTTTTCGTTCCCGCTTCCCTGATCAATCTGATTTCGGGGCAGCTCTCCATTATGCTGGGCTTCAAGGGCCCGTCTTACGCCGTTGTTTCGGCTTGTACCACCGGCTTGCATTCTATCGGTGACGCTGCCCGCATGATCGAATATGGCGATGCCGATGTCATGATGGCTGGCGGTGCCGAGTCAACGGTTTCTCCTCTGGGCATCGGCGGCTTTGCTGCGATGCGTGCACTTTCGCAGCGAAACGATGATCCGACCACGGCGTCCCGCCCCTGGGATCGGGACCGTGATGGATTCGTGCTGGGTGAGGGCGCTGGCGTTTTGATCCTCGAGGAGTACGAGCACGCCAAAAAGCGTGGTGCCCGTATTTATGGCGAATTTGCTGGTTATGGCATGAGCAGTGACGCGCATCACATCACGGCTCCCGATCGCGACGGTCCACGTCGTGGCATTGTGAATGCTTTGCGTAACGGTGGTATCAACCCAGATCAGGTGCAATACGTCAATGCGCACGGGACTTCTACCCCGCTTGGTGACAAAAACGAAACCGAGGCGCTCAAACTCGCTTTCGGTGATCACGCCAAAAAACTGGTGGTCAACTCCACCAAGTCCATGACGGGTCACTTGTTGGGCGCGGCCGGCGGTATCGAGGCTGTTTTTGCCACGCTCGCCGTGCATCATCAGATTTCACCTCCCACCATCAACATCTTCAATCAGGATCCCGAGTGCGATCTGGATTACTGCGCGAATGCCGCGCGGGATCTCAAGATTGATGTCGCGCTCTCCAACTCCTTTGGATTTGGTGGTACCAACGGCTCCATGGCCGTTCGTCGTATTTGACGAATCCGTCTTCATCGTCAGGTTTGCTGGTCCCGCTCACTCAGCCCGGCTGGGTGGCGGCACTCAAACTCGGCCTGCTGAGTGTGGCGGCTTGGGCATTTGTCACGTCCGCTCTCTGGATGGAGTGGAATGTCTGGCTCGCGTACTCTTTGGCGACGATCCCCTTTTTAGTGCATTTTTTCGGGCGCCTGAAGGACGGGAAAGCCACTCAAGATCGCATTCTGCATGTTTATTCTGAAAAACCGTGGCAATTGTCGTTTTTTTCAAAAGACGCTCGCCTGACTGATAGCATAGAGGTTATTGTCAGTCAGCGTTGGCATCATTTTTTTGGACTAAGCCTGGGTTTGAAATTGCAGAATCGTCCCCATAACAAGTCTCAGACCCTCATTGTGGTGGTCTGGAGGCAGTGCCTGAGCCCGCTGGCTTTCCATGCGGTCGCACTTGAAGCGGCTCGTCAGCTTGAGGGGTCGGGTCGTCATTCAAAAGGGGATGCAGCTTGAGTGAACGCGACGTAGACGCCGAATTGGTGGCGCGCGTACAACGCGGAGACAAACAGGCATTTGACCTGTTGGTGCTGAAATATCAGAGAAAAATCATGCGCTTACTGTCGCGCATGATTCGTGATCCCGGTGAAATCGAGGATGTGGCTCAGGAAGCCTTTATAAAAGCCTACCGCGCTTTACCTCAGTTTCGAGGTGAAAGTGCTTTCTATACATGGCTTTACCGTATCGCGATCAACACAGCCCGCAATTGGCTGGCTCAAAATAATCGTCGTCCAAGTACACCTTCCGCACAAGAAAACGAAGAAGGTGAAACTTTTGACGCAACTGACAACCTAACAGACAGTAGCAACCCGGAATCAGAGATGGCGAGTCGCCAGATCGCGGATACCGTGAACAAGGCTATTAATGATTTGCCCGAAGAATTACGCAATGCGATTGTGATGCGTGAGATCGACGGTATGAGTTACGAAGATATTGCTGAAAGTATGAGTTGTCCGATTGGCACGGTTCGGTCCCGGATTTTTCGGGCCCGCGAGGCCATCGCAACACGACTGCGTCCCTTGCTGGGTGATACCGGCGATCGACGCTGGTGAGGAGTTCAAACGATGAAACAATCTAACGAGATCTCGAACATGAATCAGTCAACCCAACAGCCGCAGCAAGCGATTTCAGCCTGGATGGACGGCGATGCAGAGACTGGCATGCCAGAGCAGTTAATGTCACCTCAAGGGCAAGCCACTTGGGATTTGTACCACCTGATCGGCGACACCCTGCGTACGCCGGAGCTGGCTCTACCTGCTACGCACTCCTTGCAAAAACGTATTTCTCTCGCTCTCGCAAATGAACCACCGATCATCGCGACCGCCAAGCCTGCTCCCAACGAATCCACAAGAATCAACCGTCCTGGTAAAACGCATGCGAGATTTTGGGGGCGAACCGTTTGGCCGGGTGTTGCTATGGCCGCAGCCGTAGCATCTGTGATTTGGGTGGCCAAGCCATTTTTGTTGCCAGAGCTTTCCTCTCCCGCTGAACAGGTCGCCGAGGTCACAAACGTTGCCCCAGTGCGTGCCAGTGAAGTCGCTTTCAATGCGCCTGTTGTCCGTGACTATGTCAATACGCATCGCGAAATTTCAGGTCCGGCGAATGTTCGTCAGGTTTCCTTCGGAGCTATGCGGTAATGTCGCGCGCGGTTGGGTATGCTTTGTCCTTCATGCTGGTGAGTGCGGGCGCACTGAACCAAACGGCATTGGCTCAAAATGTTTCGCAAGCGGCATCCAGTGCCGGTCAACAAGTTGCTTCGCCACAAACGGACCAGTCTGATGTCGGACAAATCGTGCGACAAATCCAGCATGCGGCACGTACGCTGAACTATGTGGGTGTGTTCGCTTTTCAGCAAGGTGAGCGATTCGAGTCCTCGCGCATTACACATTTTTTCGATGGAAAAAATGAGAAAGAGCGTATCGAAGTTCTTGACGGCGCACCGCGTGAATATTTGCGTTTCAATGATGAAGTGCAAGGCTTGATGCCTGATCGCAAGCTCGTTTTGCTTGAGCGTCAACGCGGTGACCGTTTCCCCGGTCTGTTGCTCAACAACGCGCAATCATTGGAAAAAAATTATAGTTTGCGACTCGCCCCCGAGGTCTTGCGTATCGCGGGTCGACCTTGTCGCGGCATAGAAATTACACCGCGCGACACCCATCGATATGGTTATCGGCTGTGCGCAGATCTTGAATCGAATTTGTTGCTCAAAGCACAGATGGTCGGACATGATGGTGTGGTGATCGAACAAGTCGCATTTACGCAAGTCGCGATCGGAGCCGACATTACCGAGGCGATGCTCGCGCCAACTTGGACGACAACCGATTGGCGGACTGTCCGCGCGCAACATTCGAAAGTGGATTTATTTGCGCAAGGTTGGAGGATTGCAGCCCCTGCGGGCTATGTGCCGACCTCGCAGCTCGAGAGAGTTTTTTCCGATGACAAGCGAGTCAATCAACTCGTTTTATCAGATGGTCTCGCAACAATTTCAATTTTTATTGAACCTTATTTGCCAGAACGGTCTGAGTATGAACCCCAAGGCGCTGCGCGTAGTGGCTCAGTGAATATCTTCGGGATCAAAGTAGCAAACTTCTGGTTGACCGTTCTGGGTGAAGTGCCGGCCGCAACCCTTGAACAGTTGGCTCAGTCAATTCAATACGTCCCCTCGACGTCTGCGCGCTAACCTGGCGTCAGCAGCGAGCCGGGATGTTTAAATCGGAGTTCATGATGCAAGATCAGTCACACTTATATCTGTATCAGCCTGTTGTTCGCATGCGTCGCATCGCGAGCACATTGATGGTGGCCATGGCATTGCTGCTCGGTGGCCTGCATGTCACGCCTGCACAAGCGCGTAATGCTGGATTGCCAGACTTTACGGCCATTGTTGAAAAGTCTGAACCAGCCGTGGTGAATATTCGCACGACAGCCAAAGTCTCTTCGCGTGCGGGTTCGGGTGGCGCCCCCGGACAGGACCCTTACGAATTGTTTCGTCATTTTTTCGGTCCTGATTTTGTGCCACCTGGTGGACGTCAAGGTCCCCAGCAAGGTCCACGCGGACGACGCGCTGAGCCAGAAGAGCGCTCCGTGCCACGCGGCGTAGGCTCTGGTTTCTTTATCTCGGAAGATGGTCATTTGCTCACGAACCATCATGTGGTGGCGGATGCGACAGATATTTTTGTCACGCTGACCGATGGCCGCGAGTTCAAGGCCAAGGTAGTTGGAAGTGATCAGCGCACCGATGTGGCTTTACTCAAGATTGATGCGAAAGGCATGGCCACTCTGCCAATTGGCAACGCCAAAACTTTGAAGAAAGGTCAGTGGGTGTTGGCGATCGGCTCGCCTTTTGGGCTGGAGTCGACAGTGACTTCGGGCATCATCAGCGCACTGGGTCGCGAGACGGGTGATTATTTACCCTTCATTCAGACCGATGTCGCGGTCAACCCTGGTAACTCGGGTGGTCCTTTGTTAAATCTCGAGGGACAGGTGGTCGGTATCAACGCCCAGATCGTCTCCCGCAGTGGCGGCTTTATGGGAATTTCCCTGGCCATCCCGATTGACGAAGCGATGCAAGTCGTCGACCAGCTGAAGGCCTCCGGACGCGTCACACGTGGTCGCATCGGTGTCCAAATCGGTGAAGTCAGCAAGGATGTCGCTCAGGCGATCGGCTTGCCCAAAGCCGAAGGCGCGCTCGTGAGCGGTGTTGAGCCTGACGGCCCGGCTGAAAAAGGCGGTATCTTGCCAGGCGACGTGATCCTGAAGTTTGACGGTAAAACGATCACCAGAATGTCTGATTTGCCGCGACTTGTGGGTCAAACCAAGCCAGGTTCAGTATCACCTGTCGAGGTCTGGCGTAAAGGCAAGACTGTCAAACTCAATGTGACTGTCACGGAACTCAAGGCAGAGCGCACAGCCGAGGCCCCCGCTCCCAAGGACAAGCCTGCAACGGCTCAAACTGAAGTTTTGGGGATGACCGTCGTGCCGGTGGCCGCGGATGCGCAGAAAAAACTTCGCATCAAAGGTGGTGTCCAGGTGACAAGCGTTTCCGGACCTGCAGCCACGGCAGGAATCGCCGAGGGTGACATTATCTTGGCTGCCAACGACAGTGACATTACGAGTCCCGAGCAGTTCGCCAAGGTGATCGCCGGTGTGGACAAGTCCCGTCCTGTCGGGTTGATGGTCCGAACAGGGGATCAAACCCGCTGGGTCGCAGTGACTCCCGCCAAATAGACTCAAGAACGGCTAGAATAGCGGTTTGCCGCAAAAGGGGCGCAGAGCGCCCCTTTTTGCTTGCTAGCCCGCTTACTTTTCAGGTGTTATGCAGCATATTCGCAATTTCTCCATCATTGCCCACATCGACCATGGCAAGTCCACCCTGGCGGATCGACTGATCCAGCGCTGCGGAGGACTGGCTGATCGTGAAATGTCTGCGCAGGTGCTTGACTCCATGGATATCGAGCGCGAACGCGGTATCACCATCAAGGCCCAGACGGCTGCTCTGCACTACAAAGCGCAGGACGGCAAGATTTACAACCTCAATCTGATTGATACGCCCGGACACGTCGACTTCTCTTACGAAGTCAGTCGCTCTCTTTCCGCTTGCGAGGGCGCGTTGCTGGTCGTCGATGCCTCTCAAGGCGTTGAAGCTCAAACGGTCGCGAACTGCTACACGGCGATCGAACTTGGCGTAGAGGTCGTACCTGTTCTCAATAAAATGGATTTGCCCCAGGCCGATCCGGAGAGCGCGCGTGCCGAGGTTGAGGAAGTCATCGGGATTGACGCCACGGACGCGATTTTGGCAAGCGCTAAAACCGGCATGGGGATCGACGATATCCTCGAGGCCGTCGTCGCCCGCATTCCTGCCCCCAAGGGTGATCCCGAGGCACCCCTGCAAGCGTTGATTATCGACTCATGGTTTGATAACTATGTTGGCGTGGTCATGCTGATTCGCGTGATCAACGGCGTGCTCAAGCCCAAAGATAAAATTTCCTTCATGGCAACGGGCGCCATCCACTTATGCGAGCAGGTTGGGGTGTTCACACCCAAGTCTGAGCCGCGTAAACACCTCTCGGCAGGCGAAGTAGGTTTTGTGATCGCCGGGATCAAAGAGCTGGCCGATGCCAAGGTGGGTGACACGATTACCTTGCTGGCCAAGCCAGCCACCGAGCCTCTGCCCGGATTCAAAGAGGTGAAGCCCCAGGTCTTCGCCGGTCTCTATCCCGTCGAAAGTAGCGAGTACGATCAGTTACGCGACTCTCTTGAGAAGCTCAAGCTCAATGACTCCGCGCTCATGTACGAGCCAGAGGTATCGCAGGCGCTTGGTTTTGGTTTCCGTTGCGGCTTTCTGGGCCTGCTCCATATGGAAATTGTCCAGGAGCGACTCGAACGCGAGTTCGACATGGACATCATCACAACCGCGCCTTCGGTGGTGTATGAGGTGGTGTTGCGGGACAACTCGGTCATCCATATCGAAAGTCCATCACGGATGCCTGAGGTTGGCAAATATATCGAAGTGCGCGAACCTATCGTGACGGTCACGCTGTTCATGCCCCAGGAATACGTGGGCACGGTCATGACCTTGTGTAACAACAAGCGTGGCGTTCAGCTCGACATGACCTATCACGGTCGCCAGGTGCACCTGCATTATGAAATCCCGCTCGCCGAGATCGTGCTCGATTTCTTCGACAAGCTGAAGTCCGTGTCGCGTGGTTATGCTTCGATGGATTACGAGTTCAAAGAATACCGGGCCGCCGATGTGGTCAAGGTCGACTTGTTGATCAATAGCGACAAAGTCGATGCCTTGTCGACGATTTGCCACCGCTCCAATGCGCGTTATCGTGCCCGCGAAGTGGTGTCCCGTATGCGCGAGCTCATCCCGCGTCAGATGTACGATGTGGCGATTCAGGCCGCGATCGGTGCGGAAATTATCGCCCGTGAAAACGTCAAGGCCTTGCGTAAAAACGTTCTAGCCAAGTGTTACGGCGGTGATATCAGCCGCAAGAAAAAACTGCTTGAAAAGCAGAAGGCCGGTAAAAAGCGCATGAAGCAAGTCGGTAGTGTCGAAATTCCTCAAGAAGCTTTCCTGGCGATTTTGCAGGTTGATGACAAATAATGTTTAAGCAAGGTTGAACTGATGAGCTGGAACTTTGCCCTGATTTTGTTTATCGCGCTTGTGGTCACGGGTGTGATCTGGACGATCGATAAATTTTCGCTGAGACAAAAACGTCATGCGCGCATGATGCAGGCAATCGAGCTGGCTCGACCAAGCTGGTCGGCTTTGCCCGAGGAAGAAAAGCGTAGCCGCGAGGAGCAGCTTCGAGCCGATCTTGGAAAACAGCCTTGGTGGGTCGAGTATGGCGCAAGTTTTTTTCCTGTGATTTTGTTTGTCTTTGTATTGCGTTCTTTCATCGTTGAACCTTTTCGCATCCCCTCGGGATCGATGTTGCCCACCTTGCAAAACGGCGATCTGATTCTGGTGAATAAATTTTCGTATGGCTTGCGTTTGCCTGTACTCAACCAAAAAGTCATTTCGCTGGGCGAACCAGCGCGCGGTGACGTGATGGTGTTTCGTTACCCAGTCGATCCTTCCGTGGATTACATCAAGCGCGTGGTCGGTTTGCCCGGGGATGAGGTCGCTTACCTCGACAAGCGTCTTTATATCAATGGAAAAGAAGTGCCTCGCAAGCGTGATGGTGAGTATTTTGAGCCAGATCGTGTGGCGTATACGGCACAGTTCACAGAGTATCTGGGTGAAAAGCCACATCAGATATTGCTAGATGAGCGAAGATGGCAGGATTTGGGGCCTACTTCAAGCTTTCCATATCGTGAAAAATGTGAATATCTCAGAAATGGCATTCGTTGCACCGTACCTGAGGGCGTTTACTTTATGATGGGTGACAATCGCGATAACAGCCTGGACAGTCGATTTTGGGGTTTTGTCCCCGAGGCGAATATCGTCGGTAAAGCTTTCTTTATCTGGATGAACTTTGGAAATCTCAGCCGTATCGGTTCCTTCCATTAAGTTGACCAGATCCTTGTCACTCGTTTTATGTCAACCGCTACATGCCCTTGTCCTCTCTTGAGACTTCGCTTGGATATAAGTTCGTTAAACCTGCATTGCTTGAGCAGGCGCTGACGCATCGCAGCCATGGTGCCCGTCACAACGAGCGCCTGGAGTTTTTAGGTGATTCGGTTTTGAACATGGCGGTAGCCGCCTTGCTGTTCCACCACTACGGTACGCTGGATGAAGGTGATCTGTCGCGCGTGCGTGCCAACCTGGTCAAGCAAGCTTCTCTCGCCGACATTGCACAAAAACTTGACCTGTCCAAGTACCTCCGATTAGGGGAGGGTGAACTTAAAAGCGGTGGATTCAGACGGCCTTCCATTTTGGCCGATACCTTCGAAGCCATACTTGCCGCGGTGTATCTCGATGGTGGGTTCAATGCCGCTCAAGAGCTGATTGAGCGCCTGTACAAGCCTATCCTCGCGAGTGTGGATCCATTGACGCTTGGCAAGGATGCCAAGACTTTGCTGCAAGAGTTTCTCCAGAGCCGCAAGCTCGCCTTGCCTCTCTACAGCGTGGTGGCGACCCATGGTGCGGCCCATAGTCAGCAGTTCGAGGTTGAGTGTTCGATCCCTTCTCTTGAGATCAAGGTCACGGCTCCAGGTTCCAGTCGCCGTGCCGCAGAGCAGTCGGCCGCCAAACTCGCGCTCGAGGCTGCGGAGACTGCCAGTCCCGCTCCAGTTAAAAAGCGTTCAACCCGGGCGCGCAAAACGGCACAATTGACGCTGCCGGTTGCGGTTGCTCAGGAACTTAAATGACAGAAAACATCGAAACAACACCTTCAGCCAGTTCAACCGACATTCCCTATCGCTGCGGTTTTGTCGCTGTTGTCGGACGTCCGAATGTCGGCAAGTCAACACTGACCAATGCGCTCATCGGCAGCAAAATCTCAATTGTGTCCCGCAAGGCTCAAACGACGCGCCACAGAATCCAGGGTGTGCTCACGCGGGAACATGAGCAGTTCGTGTTCGTGGATACTCCCGGCTTTCAGACGCGCCATGGCGGCGCGATGAACAAGATGATGAACCGGGTGGTCACACAGACGCTCGCCGATGTGGACGTTGTTCTCTTTGTCGTCGAGGCGGGCAAATGGTCGCCGGGTGACGCCAAACTTTTGTCGCTGTTGCATCATCCTGAACGCACCATTCTGGTCATCAGCAAAATTGACCAGCTTAAAAATCGTGACGAGCTGTATCCGTTTGTGGCCAATATCGCCTCGCAGTTCAAGTTTGATGCCGTGGTGCCTGTGAGCTCGACCAAACGCCATCAGCTTGATCAGTTGCTCGATGAAGTCGCTAAACGCTTGCCTGAAAATGAGCCATTTTTCGATGCCGATACGCTGACCGATCGTCCGATGCGCTTTATCGCGGCAGAGCTGATTCGTGAAAAAATCTTTCGACTGGTGGGGGATGAGCTGCCCTACGGTTGCACGGTTGTGATCGAGCAATGGGAAGAAACCGCCAAGGGCGCGCATATCAACGCCTGCGTGATTGTCGAGCGCGACAGCCATCGCCCCATATTGCTTGGCGCGGGCGGTAGCCACATGAAGCGCATCGCCTCGGAGGCGCGCCAGGATATGGCCAAGCTGATGGATAAACCCGTGCACCTTGAGGTTTATATCAAGGTTCGAAAAGGCTGGGCTGAAAAAGAGAGCAGCCTGCGCGATTTGGGATATGAGTAGACGCGTTCTTCGTGTCCTTGAAACTCCGGGATATGTGTTGCATGCGACACCCTGGAGAGAAACCTCTCTGATCGTCCAGGCGTTTTCCAGAGACCATGGCTGGGTCAGCATGGTGGCCAAAGGCGCCAAACGACCACACTCTGTGCTCAGGCCTGCCCTCTCGGTGTTTCAGCCGCTGCTTTTGTCATGGACGGGCTCCGGTGAAATCAAAACGCTCACGCGCGCAGAATGTGCGGGCGTGCATGCATTGCCCGGGGCCGCCATGATGTCTTGCTGGTATATGAACGAATTGTTGTTCCGTTTATTACCCCGCGAGGATCCACATCCCGGCTTGTTTGATGCGTATGTGCTTGCGTTGCAGCGACTCGCAGCGGGTCAGCCTGCGGCGGGGGCTCTCAGGCGTTTCGAATGGATTTTGCTCAAGGAAACAGGCTACGGTCTGGATGCCGAAGAGCCCGATTTTGACGATCCTCAGGGCGAACCAGCTCTGCGTGCTTCTTTGCGCGAACGCTTGTCGGAACACCTGGCGGGCCGTCCACTCACAACGCGCCAGGTGTTGGTGGCCTTACAGCGTTTTCAGCCCGCCAAGCCATAAGTCCTCTATGTCCTTTAAGTCCTTTAAGTTCTTTAAGTCCCTTAAGCCCCTTAAGCCGTCAGTACCGCGCGTCCTGTGACTTTGCCTTCGCGCAAGGCAGTCAAGACTTTGTCAGCCTCCGCAAGCGGATGTTTGTGTACGGGAATGGGCGTGATCTTGTTGTCCTTGACCAGTTGTAACAACTCTCTGAGCTCGGCCAGTGACCCTGTGTAGCTGCCAAGGATTTGCAAAGCTTTCATCGGGATGAAGGCAATCGGCCAAGAGGCGCCGCCACCAAATAAACCAACAATCACAAGCTTGCCGCCCTTGATCAGGATATCGAAACCCAAAGATGTCGTTGAGGGCGCCCCGACCAGATCGATCATGGCCTGCACGAGTTTGCCGCCATTGGCCGCAATGATTTGTTGCGCAGCATCGGGTGCCGCACCATCGATCACTGCGAGTGCCCCGGCCTCAAGTGCGGCCTGACGTTTGGCCGGATCGATATCCACGACAATCGCGCCCACGCCATTCAAGGCCTTGACCAGAGCCAGACACATCAAGCCCAGCCCACCCGCGCCCATGATCACGATGGGATGCTTCTGATAGATATTGGCACCGACTTTGTTGAGCGCGCTATAGGTCGTCAGCCCCGAGCATGCATAGGGTGCGATGACGGCCGGATCCATGTCTGCGATATCGATCAGATAGCGGGGATGCGGCACAAGGAGGTGATCCGCGTAACCTCCCGGTCTTTGTACGCCCAGGTACTGCGGGCTGGAACAGTGATTTTCCAGGCCATCGAGACAGGCCGGACACTGTCGGCAGCCAATCCACGGATACACAAGATAGTTGCGACCTTTCTCGACACCTGTTGCTTCGGGACCCATGGCCACAACGGTGCCTGCGGTCTCGTGACCCATCGTCATGGGCAGCTTGATGCCCCGATCCTTGAGTAACAAACTGCGGCCATTCCCAAGGTCGTAACTGCCTTCCCAAAAGTGAATGTCGCTATGACACACACCTGCGGCACGCACTTGCACGAGAACCTGTGTGCCCACAGGCGTCGGTGTTTCCATTTCCATTAAGCCAAGCGGCTCTTTGAAATTCATGACGCAATAGCATTTCATGTTTTGGGCTCCTAAGGTGCCTGCGGGGTTCGCGTGGTTTGAGGTGTTTATGGTGGTGAGGGGGTTTAGGGTGTTTAGGGTGTTTAAGGGTTTTAAATTTTCCGCTCTACATGACCAGTTCAATCAGTCGAGGACCTTTTTCTTTCGCGGCGATGCGCAGGGCATCTGCAAAACCCTCGAGTGTGTTGACCTGTACGCCTGGCACGCCATGACCGCGGGCGATCGATACCCAATCCAGATAAGGCCGATCCAGATCGAGCATCCGGCGGGCATTCTCACCGGCTTCAGGCCCTCCCATGTTGGCGAGTTCGCCGCGCAGGATTTTGTAGGAGCGATTGGCAAAAATCACAACCGTCACGTCGAGATTTTCACGTGCCATCGACCAGAGACCCTGGACCGTGTACATCGCGCTGCCATCGCCCAGAAAAGCGAAGACCTTGCGATCCGGACACGCGACTGCGGCGCCGACTGCTGCCGACATGCCCCAGCCAATCGCGCCGCCCGTGATATCGATACAGTCGTGCGGAGCAGCCTGAGGCGTGACTTTCGCGAACTGGCGACCGGTGGTGACCGCTTCGTCCACCATGATGGCGTTTTCAGGCAAAAGCGCTGCGATCACCGTACCAATGTGTTCAGGAACAGGTGCGCCGGTGGGCAAGTCTGTGATGATGGGACCCGTCGAGAGCTGGGCAGGCGCGGTGTTTTGTGCGCCAAGAGCGTCGACCAGTGCCTGCAAGCTTGCTTCGATGTCGTGTGTGAGCGTGGCCAGTGTATGGACCTCGCAATCGGGTTGCTTGATCATGCGTGGCTTATTTGGGTAGGCAAAAAATGCCACCGGAGGCGCGCTGCCCACCAAAACCAGATGTTTGGTGTCTTTGAGCATGGCGACAGCCCCATCGACAGGGAAAGGCAGGGGGGTGACGTTGACGCGTCCACGCCCGCGCTCCATGCGAGGGTTGCGCGGTTCGGACGCCAGTTTGCAACCAGTGTGCGCAGCGATTTTGCCAGCGAGTGTGGCTTCGCGTGCGCGCAGCGCGCGACCGCCGAGGAGTAAAGTCGTCGCCTCCGCAGTCTTGCGGTCCGACAAAAGTCTGGCCAGTGCGATCACTGTGTCATTGAGGGGCGCGGCAGCCGTTTGCGCAGGCGCTGTGGAGTAGTGTCCTGGGTCGGAGGGCTCCCAGGCGCAGTTTGCAGGTAGCACCAAGGTCGCGATGCGGCCTGGAGTGCTGCGGGCCTGAGAGATTGCTTCGGCGGTATCCAGAGGCGCTGCCGCAGCGGACATGGTGGTTTTGACCCAGTTGGACATGGGGCGTGCGACCGCTTCGACGTCGGAGTTCAACGGGGCATTGTTGTGGATGTGATCCCACGCATGCTGGCCGACAATATTGACCATGCCAGAGTAGGCGCGTTTGGCATTATGGATGTTGGCCAGCGCATTGCCCAGACCAGGTCCCAGATGCAGAAGCGTGGCCGCTGGTTTTTCCGCCATGCGGTAATAACCATCCGCGGCGCCGCTCGCGACGCCCTCAAACAAACCCAGCACGCAGCGCATGCCTGGTGCGCGATCCAGGGCGGAAACGAAATGCATCTCCGAGGTGCCGGGGTTGGCAAAACACACATCCACATCGCCTGCGAGCAGGGTCTGCACCATAGCTTCTGAACCGTTCATTTTCATATCTCTCCAGTTTTGTTTTTCATTGTTTCACGCGCGATGATGACCTGCTGGACTTCGGTCGCACCTTCATAAATACGTAACGCCCGGATTTCACGATACAACATTTCCATCGGATGTCCGACTTTGACGCCCAGGCCTCCATGCAACTGTACACATCGGTCGATCACACGCTGTGCGGACTCGGTGGCGAACATCTTGGCCATCGCGGCTGATTTCGTTGTGCGTTGTTTGAGGACATCGCGCTCCCAAGCCGCGCGATATATCAGCAAAGTCGAGGCATCGATTTCCGTACTCATGTCGCCGATCGCCGCCTGCGTGATCTGCAGATCCGCCAACGTCGCGCCAAACATCTTGCGCGAGCTGGCGCGCGCGATTCCCATGTCGAGTGCCGCTTCGGCAAATCCCAGGGCTGCTGCGCCCACCGAGGCGCGAAAGACATCGAGGTTTTGCATGGCGACCTTGAAGCCCTTGCCCGCTTGTCCGATCCGCTGACTAACCGGGATTTCGCAATCCGTAAAAGTCAGTGTGCCAATCGGGTGTGGAGCACACACATCAAAGCGCTCAGTGACTTGCAGCCCAGGCGTATTGGCATCGACTACAAAAGCGGTGACGCCTTCAGCCTCATCGTTTTCCACCCGGGCAAACACTGTGTAGAAGTCAGCGATGTCGGCATTGGAGATCCATGTTTTGACACCGTTCAAACGATAGCCCTGATTTGTGCGGGTGGCACGGGTGCTCATGGCGGCTACATCGGAGCCTGCATCGGGTTCAGACAAGGCAAAAGCCGCCAGCATTTTTCCGGAGGCGACATGAGGTAAATATTTTTGCTTGAGCGCCTCTGAGCCAAAGAGAGAAATCGGTCCGCTGCCCAATCCCTGCATCACAAAAGCAAAGTCTGCCAGACCATCGTAGTAGCCAAGCGCCTGGCGCAACAGACACAGACTGCGCGAGTCAAGTTCTTGGAGTGCGCCACCGTATTCTGCTGGGACACAGTAGCGCAACCAGCCTGCATCGCCCATTTTTCGGGTGAGCTTGACGCAGTGCTCATCGACGCTGCCAGTATGCACTCTGTTTGTCAGGGCCGCCGCCGCCCAGGCTTTGACGTCTGCGTAGAGTGTGCGATGACGGTCATCGAAAAAGGGTAACTTCAGCGAATCGGGATTAAACATTTATTGATTTCCAAGAAGATCAAATTTCATTTGCACATAACGTGTCGGAATTTCCAGACGCGCGAAATACACGACTTGTTCGCCGATACAGGCATAGCGGCGTAACTCCGCGACGGGAGCGGACAGGGGAAGATGCAAGGCCTCGGCCGAGTCGGCACCCGCTTCGATGATCGTGAGTAGTTGTCCGGCATGGGTCAGCGCTTCACCGTGCAGTTCATCCAGAACGGGGGCCACGGTAGAGTGACGGTAACGTGCGGGATGCTGACGGTAGATATTTCGCTCCAGATAAACCTCTGTGTAGCAGAATGGGCCTGTCGAGGTCGTGTGTATCCGTCTCAGATATTGAAAGCGCCCGTCGGTCTGATAAGGGCACTCCATGCCTAGGAGCGGCAGTGGAACATCGGCATTGGACTCCATCAAGGTGGTGGTGCCGAGTTCTTTGGAGAGGGCGACGGTATCGGCCCAGGTTTTTGGAAGGGTGAGCCGATGTGTCTGAGGGATATGCTCATTGACATAAGTCCCCGACCCTCTGGACCGATGGATCAGGCCCTCGCGCTCCAAGAGTCCAAAGGCTTGTCTGACCGTCGCCCGTGAGACCCCGAGTGTCTCGACCAGAGTTTCCAGGGCAGGGACTTGTTCGCCGCGCGGCCAGACTCCGCGTTCGATGTTTCGCCGCACAATCGCGGCCACTTGTAAATACAAGGGTTGTGGACTTCTCGCGTAGAGGAGGCCGGGTGCGTGTTTCATGCGTGGGCAGCGAGCAAAGCATCCGCCATTTCGCGTAATTTATTTTTCTGGATTTTGACTGCGTTGGCGCTTTCGACGGAGGGAAATACTGTGACAACCTCGAAACGAACCGGCACCTTGTATCCTGCCATCAGGCGCTTGCATTCCTGAGTCCAGCCGGCTGGATCAGCTTTTGCACCGTCGCGCAAAATGACAAAGGCGACAGGTAGAATTTTTGTACCCAGGGTGCCACCTACGACCTGACATGCCTGGATGCCAGGGAGTTTTTCCACTGCTTGTTCGATTTCGGCGGGATTGACTAAAAACCCGGACAGTCGCATCGAATCCCCCATGCGTGTTTGAAATACGAATTGACGCTCGCTCACCGCATAACCCAGGTCACCCGTCTTGAAGTATCCATCTGTGGTGATGGCTTTTGCCGTCGCTTCAGGCTGATCCAGATAGCCCACCATGCGACTGGGGCTGAAAATTTCGATTTCGCCTGATTCGCCCTGTTTGAGTATCTGACCGGTCTCGGGATCAGAGGTCCTCACGCGCGCCTCGGGGTGAATCAACCGGCCACCGGCCAGATAGCGCACGCTGAGGTCACCTTCATTGGCTTTGGTTGGTTGCGCGGCGACAAGTGCCTGGAGTTCGCTTGAGCCATACAGACCCGTCAGCTCAACATGATTGCGCTCGGCTTGTTCGAGCAGACTGTTGATGGCCGGTGAGAAACTGGCGAAACCAAATAGTTTGCAGCTTTCAAAATCTGCGGGCGATTGTGCGGTTTCAAAGAGTTTCAGAATCGATTCGTTGTTGGCATAGGTGTGGGTGACGCGATGTTTGCGGATTTGCGCCAGTGTGCTGTGCGTATCAGATACGGGCTCGCTCACTGTGGTGCACCCTGTCACGAGTCCGCCTGTCAAGGTCGCAAAGCCAAAAGCTCCGCAAAACGGCGCGCTGGCGAGGATGCGGCTGCTGGAATCGTAACCATAAGCTTGTTGCATGACTTCGCCATGCTTGATTAAAGTGGCTTGATCGTGCAAGACGAACTTGGGCAGCGAGGTTGTCCCTGACGTGGTGAAACACAATACACCGGTGTTTCCAGCAGCTGGGGGCGCGACGCTCGGCGTATCAAGCAAGGCGTTGTAGCCGAGGACTTTGTAGCCACGCGCGGCGATGGCCTGGGTGGCCGCACCCTGTGTGTCGCCCAGGGTGATGATGGCGCGCAGCCTGGATAAGACTTCTGTCGGCACATCCGCCAAAATATCTGCAAATGCGATGCCTTTGAAATCTGGCCACATCAGCAGCCAGTCCGCTTTGCCGCGACCGACAATATCCGCAACCTCCTGACTACGAAAACGTGTATTGACAGCGAGTACGGTCGCGCCCAGGTGGGCGCACGCCAGAAAGGTTTGCAGCCACGCCAGGCAATTGGGCAGCCAGACTGCGACCCGATCCTTGGGGCCAATGCCAAGCTTGGAGAAATTACCGGCCAGTTGCTGGGCTTGCGCATGCAGCTGGGCAAAAGTGGTTGGCACATCCTGATCGATGAGGGCAGGGTGCTGGCCATGGCTTTTGGCCAGTGCGGCCATACGTTCTGAAAAATACATTGGTTGCCTCGAGTGGACTTTGTGCAGCAAAAGACGCGGTACTGCTATAGTGATCTTGTAGAACTATTACTATAGTACTTATTTACGTACTTTTGATTTGAGTTTCACGAACGACGAGCGCTTCCCCGAAGGCGTATATCTAAAGGAGCAAGATCCCATGAAGTCAACGCGTTTTGTTATCCGCGCGATCGCGGCGGCATTCACACTAGGTGCCGCGACGTTTGGCGTTGCCCACGCCCAGAATTTCCCGACACGCCCAGTCACCTTGGTCGTTCCATATCCAACTGCAGGCGCAGCGGATATTTTTGGTCGCTCAATCGCCCAGGCGATGGAAACCACACTAAAACAGCCTGTGATTGTTGAAAACAAGCCAGGTGCGGCCGGAAACGTTGGTTTGACTCAAGTCGCGCGCAGCAAACCAGACGGCTACACCATCGGTTTGGGTACCATTGGTACCCAGGCGATCAACCAGTTCCTCTACACCCAGATGCAGTTTGATCCGGCCACCGATCTGGTGCCGATCGCGCTAGTCTCGACCACACCGAACGTGTTGGTTGTGGCTGCGAACTCACCCTGGAAAAACCTCGGTGACGTCCTGGCGGCCGCTCGCGCAGCCAAGGATAAAAAGCTCAGCTATGGTACGCCAGGTATTGGTTCGTCACCACACCTGACGGGTGCATACTTTGAAGCGATGGCCGGCGTTGAGCTCCTGCACGTCCCTTTCAAAGGCGTTTCAGCTTCGATGCCTGCCCTGATCGGCGGACAGATCGATCTGCTGTTTGACAATCTGTCCGGCTCGATCGCCCAGATCAAAGATGGCTCGCGCGTGCGTGGCATTGCCGTGACGTCACTGGAGCGCTCGCCAATGTTGCCAACGCTGCCTAGCTTTGCGGAAGATGGCGTCAAAGGTTTTGACGTGACCGCCTGGTTCGCGATTTATGCGCCCAAGGGCACACCTCAGCCTGTGATGGACAAGCTGATCGAAGCTGCGCGTGTGGGACTTAAGTCTGAACAAGTCATCAAGGCCTATGAGCGACTGGCAGCTGTTCCCGGCAACTTGTTTGGCCCTGACCTGGCCAAGTTTGAAGCAGGCGAGCGTGCCAAGTGGGGCAAACTGATCAAAGAACGTGACATCAAGGCGCAATAAGATGAAAGGCACCACAGCACTTGTGACCGGCGGCAGCCGGGGAATCGGTCGCGCTGTGGTGCAGTCACTGATTGAGGATGGCTACGAGGTCATCAACTTCAGTCGCACTGCACCTGCACAGTTGTTGCCAGGGGAAATTTTCGAATCCGTCGATTTGGGAGACCCCAAGCGCGCGCGTGAAGCCGCTTTTGACTGGGCAGCCAAAAAAGACATCTTGAATCTCGTCAACAACGCCGGAATGATTCATATCGGCAAGATCGAGGACATCACGCTCGAACAAATCGACGACATGGTGTCTTTAAACATGATTGCGCCCCTGATCATGACGCAGGCAGTCTTGCCGGCGATGCGTGCGAACAAGTTTGGTCGCATCGTCAACATCGGTAGTCGCGCCGCACTCGGAAAGTCCGGACGGACAATCTATGGTGGCACGAAAGCGGGTCTGGCGGGAATGACGCGTACTTGGGCACTGGAAACCGCCGCAGACGGAATTACCGTCAACGCAATTGCTCCAGGTCCGATTGCGACCGAGTTGTTTTTAGCGAGCAACCCGCCTGATTTACCTCAGACTAAAAAGATCGCGGAGTCGATTCCTGTGGGGCGCTTTGGCGAGCCCGAGGAAATCGCCCACGTGGTCCGGATGTTTCTTGATCGCAAGGCAGGCTTCCTGACCGGACAACTGCTGTATGTCTGCGGGGGCATGACCGTAGGATTGACGGCCTAAGAGAGTAGTCGGTGCACCGCGCTGCTGAGCGGGTGCACCCTTTTTTATCTGACTTTTAATCTAACTGAATATTGGCGGCTTTTGCGACGGTCTGCCACTTTTTGATTTCTGCATCGATAAACGCCTTGGTCTGCTCAGGCGTCATATTGATGGTTTCAAAAGCCATATCAGCTAAACGCGCGATGTACTCGGGGTTGGTGACAATTTGCTGATTCCATTCGCGCAGTTTGGTCTGAATCGCGGCGGGTGTTTTGGTGGGTACTGCGATGCCCCACCAGGAACTCGACACAATCTCGGGCATCCCTAGCTCAATAAATGTAGGGACGTCAGGCAAAGGCTTGAGGCGGCTCGTGTGGGCCACGGCCAACGGTTTGAGTTTGCCTTCTGCAATCTGAGATTTGAACGTACTCAAATCATTGACATTCAGACTCACCTCTCCGCGCAAAACAGCCATGGTTGCGGGCGCACCACCCTTATAAGGAACGTGCATCAGCTCGATGCCGCTTTTGGTGCGGAAAAGTTCGGCGCCCATCTGAACAATACTGCCTGTGCCCGCGGAGGAATAGCTCAGTTTGCCAGGTTCTTTTTTAGCTAGCGCGATGAGTTCAGCCACATTGTTGGCTGGAACAGAGGGACCAATGACCAAAACGTGCGGTGCGTCAGCGATCAGTCCTATCATGGAAAAATCGCGCTGAAAGTTATAGGGGACTTTCTTTTGCACGACTTCATTGATCACGCTTGTACTGGCTGTGCTGAAAAGAATGGTGTAGCCATTGGGTTCGGCGCGCACGGCATTCTGGGTGCCGATCATGCCTGCGGCGCCGGCCATGTTTTCTACAACAACAGGCTGCCCCGCGAGTTTTGAAAGTTGCTGGGCATAGAGGCGGGCGACGATATCGGTCGGTCCGCCAGCGGGGAAGGGGACGATCAGCTGGAGCTGTCGATTCGGATAGGGGGCGGGTGACTGTGCGTATGCGGCACTGTGGATCAGGCCGATACCGGCAACAGAGGCTGCGAGCCATTTGAGGAGACGGGAAGTAATCATGTGGGACTCCGTAAGAGGCTAGGTGCTTGGTTGGTCTAAGGGGGTGACGCAGGAGGCAAAATCAATCTGTGTACGGATAAATCCGCCGCTATTCAAGCTGTAGGACAATCGGTCAAAGCCTGGTTGCGACATGTTGGGCGAACTTGCCCAGATGCCGTTTTGCAAATAGCGGCTCATTGAATTTTCGAGAAGTTGCAGGCTGAGCTCCGGAAAGAAACTCCGGACCTGACTAGCAATCGCCGCAGGCGTTTGGGCATGCATCCATGTTTGGAGTTCGCCCAGTACCTGGTTGAGTAGGGTGAAGGCTTGATGGTGCCGATCCCAGCCATTCCTTGAGCAAATCAAGGTGGTGTATACGGTGGGACCACGCGTATGCGCGGCGTAGAGCACTTGGTAATCAGGATCGGTCAACAGTTCGCTGGCGAGTGGCTCAAAGAGTTGTGCAACATCGAGTGTTCCTGCTTTTAGCGCTTGAATTTGTTCTGGCATACTCAAGCCGCGTTTGAGCGAGGTTTCGATCTCGCGCACATTTAAGCCAAGGTCTCGCAGATCTGCCTGCAGACAGAGCCAGGGGGTCGGCACTTCAGAGACGAGTGCCATGCGAAGTTGCCTGAGTTGTGCCAGCTCAAAACGTCCGAGTGTCTTTTTACCAAGCAAAAAAAACGGATCGCGCGAGACGACTTCGCCGAAACACAAGAGGGATTGTCCGTTGGCGGGGGTCGTATCGTGATCTTTCATGACCCGCATGGGACCGCCCCAGGTCAGGTCGACGCGGCCCTCTTTGATTGCGTCGATGGCACCACCTGGTGATCCAGGTGGCAACCATTCCAGAGTGAGACCTGCTTGCTCGGCCAGACCCAAGGCTTTGAGCAGATAAAACGGCGTGTAAAAAATCGCTCTGAAGTTTTCGGCAAGCGTGAGTCTCATTGCGGGCAACTTTAGTCCTTGATGCCAGTGATGGAGGCGACCATGGCACGAGGATCGCGCATGGGCCAGCGACCGCTTGAGGCATGCGCGAGGAAGTTACCCAATACGTGATTAAACTCATCGGGCATTTCAATGTTCATCGTATGTCCGCAGTTGGGCAATATCGCCAACGCGGCCGATGGAATCGTTTCTTTGAGCATGAGGCCGGGTTTTAGGCAAGGCCAGTCTTCGTCGCCATTCAAAATCAGGGTGGGGACGGTGAGTTTGGCAAGCTGATTTTTCAGGTTGTAAAGTGAAGGACGTTCGCGCTGGACACCGAGTTGTGTGTTGGCTGAGCCGAGTGCTGAATGTCCATAGAACTGTTGCTTGAACTCGGCAAAGCCGCGTGGGTCGGCGCGTTCAAACGACAAGCGCGTGGGACCGTGTGCGTATTTATCGACGAAGGCTTTCATGCCTTGTTTGAGCAACATGTCCGCGCTCGCTTCGGCTTCTTTTTTAAACTGTTCTTGTTGTTCGAGTTCTGCACCGTAGCCGCAACCTGCCACGCACAAGGACAAGGCGCGGTGGGGATGTTGCAGGCCAAAATGCAATGTCGCAAATCCGCCCATGGATAAGCCGACGATGTGGGCTTTATCGATTTTTAAATGATCCATCACGGCAATAATGTCGGCGACGGCGCGATTCTGTGAGTACGAGGAAACTTCGGGTGGGACGGCAGACGGTGGATAGCCGCGTGCGTTGTAGGTGATGACTTGGTATTGACGTGAAAAGTGACGCACCTGTGGTTCCCAGCTTTCTTTGTGTCCGGCAAATTCGTGGACAAAAACAATCGGGGTGCCCGAGCCTGTGGTCTCGTAGACTAGATCAACGCCATCGTCAGTTTTTACGGTCAACATGTTGTATCTCCTTTTGAGTGGGTTAGCTTGGCATGAGGTTGTTGGGAGCGTCAAGAGATCTTGTTGGTTTGGAGGGTTTGGGTTTTGATTGTTTTTGAAAGCTCTTGTTGGCTATTGATGGCTATTGAGGGTGGCGAAGGGGCGCCAGACCGACGCTGGGTCCAGGCTTTGCCTGGACTGCCCTGCGCCCGTCTGGGAATCATCGCACAACGCCCTAACTCGCCCCGTTGGGGCTCAGACAGTAGGTCGTTGTTAGCGCGCTGATTCTCAGGCGGGCTTGGCTGCGCTGACGGTCTGGCACCCCTTCGCCACCCTCAAGCGCAATGTTGCGTGTGTCAAATATTTAAAGGGTGCCATTGTTTGTTCTTTTCTCTTTTTTTGAGCTACAAGTACTTATTGAAAGGTATCGAGTTTTTATTTCGGAGTGTCTGATGACTCAAACGGTTTTGGCTGGAAAGGCTAATGGGGTATTGACGTTGACGATTAATCGTCCTGAGCGTCGGAATGCTCTGGATGTTGCGACTTATCTTGGGTTGGCTGAACAGATTTGGGGGGCAGGTCAGGACAAGGATGTCCGGGCTGTTGTGTTGACTGGCGCCAACAACTATTTCACAGCAGGTAATGATCTAAAGGATTTTCAAGGACCGAGGCCGAATGGGGATAGCGCCGGAATCAAATTTCTTCGCAGTCTGGCAGATTGTGATTTACCAGTGATCGCCGCGGTTGAAGGGAGTGCAATCGGGATTGGTGTCACTTTGTTACAGCACTGCGATTTTATTTATGCGGCGGATAATGTCACTTTCAAGATTCCCTTCGTCCCGCTCGGTCTATGTCCCGAGGGTGCCTCCAGCATGCTGATGGCGCAAATCGTTGGCGTACGTCGAGCCACGGACTGGCTGTTACGTGGCCGACCATTTAGTGCAAAAGAAGCTCTGGATGCCGACTTTATTACAGAGCTTTGTGCACCTGGCGAGGCACTTCAGGTCGCCCAACACACAGCGCGCGAACTTGCCGCGCTTCCGCCAGAGGCTCTCCAAACTTCCAAGCGCATGCTTAAGCACACCCTTCGACCAAAAATTCACGCTGCGTTTGACTACGAATGGGCTCATTTCAACGAAAGGTTGAAATCCGATGAGGCCCAAGCCGCCTTTGCTGCATTTCTAAATAAGAAAAAATGAATTTGATTTAACAAAAAGTAAATTCGATCCAGCAAAAAGTGAAACCGACCAGGCCGTCTTCTTGGCTGTCAAACACCTGAGACTAATCAGGTGATGCCTTTCACCGCGCTTTGCGAACGCTTCGGTCTGTCACGGTCAGGCACCCCTTCCAAACTAAAGGAGCAAAAAATAAAAGGCCCACCGAAGTGGACCTCTCCAACCAACCAGATCAATAGACTTAATCGCGGCTGCCACCAAAAATACCAAGGATAGCAAGCAAGTTGGCAAAGACGTTGTAGACGTCCAGGTAGATCGCCAAAGTCGCGGAGACATAATTCGTCTCGCCACCGTTGACCACACGCTGCAAGTCAATCAGCATGAATGCCGAGAAGATCACGATCGCAAGCACCGAAACAGTCAACATCAGAGCAGGGATCTGCAAGAAGATGTTGGCCAGGCTGGCGAGCAACAAGATCACGACGCCCATGAACATGAACTTGCTCAGACCCGACAAATCACGCTTGATCGACGTGGCGAGCGTAGCCATGGTGCCGAATACGATCGCCGTGCCACCAAAGGCGAACATGACCAGCGATGTGCCGTTGCTCATGCCCAGAACGAAACCCAGCATGCGAGAGAGCATCAGGCCCATAAAGAACGTGAACAACAGCAGCAGACCAACGCCCAAAGAGCTTTCTTTATTTTTTTCGATCGCAAACATCAGACCGAAGGCGCCGACCAGAAAGACGATCGCTGTCATGCCTGGACTGGTGGCCAAGACTTCGTTCAGGCCGCTGTACATGCCGACAGCAGCGCCCAGAACAGTAGGAATCAGTGAAAGCGCCAACAACCAGTAAGTGTTGCGCAAAACCCGGTTGCGCACGACCTCGCCAGCACCAGTCTGGTAAGGGCTGTGGGATAGTGTGGGACGCGGATCATTCATTTAAATCTCCTTTCTCATAATGGGACTCTGGCAGTTTTATCCAGTCCGGAGTCTATGACCGGAAGCATACCTTACAGTTCCCTGAAAGGCTAGGTTTCCTCAAAATTGTGGGGCTATTCAGTCCTGCGACTGTGGGGTGTTTTGCAAAGAGTAGGATTTGAGGTCGTGACCGGCGGCTTGGTAGGTGCGCCAGCGCTGCCTGGCTGCGTCTTTGTCTTCAGGATCTTCAGAAACAATTTCGAGTACGCGAGTCAGTGCGCCAAAGGTGGGCGGACAAGCATCGTCAAGATTGAGAAACCAGGTTTCGGATGACGTGTTCTCCAACGCCCGCTCCAGGTCTTGTGCGACCAGAACAATAGGCGTTTGGTCCGCAAGTGGATCATTGACCCAGACATGCGGGACAAACGCCGCATCATTCACCGCCCAGAGTTTTTGGTCGTACTGACGCAGGCGCTCGACATCGCTGCAGTAAACGATGAGCTTTTGACCTGCCAGATACTGTTTTAAAGTCGTCTGGCAGGCTTGAGAGATGCGCTCGACCGCTCCAAAAGCGAAATTAATGCGCGCCATGGTCTTGGTTTTAAGCCTGATTCAGCAGGTACTGCACGAGTAACGGGACAGGACGCGCCGTCGAGCCCTTATCCTTGCCACCCCGCCAGGCGGTACCCGCGATATCGAGGTGTGCCCAGCTGTAGGACTTGGTAAAGCGTGACAAGAAGCAGGCTGCGGTCACAGCGCCTGCTGGCGGTCCACCGATATTGGCCATATCCGCAAAGTTCGATTTGAGCTGCTCTTGGTAAGCGTCGTCCAGCGGCATGCGCCAGGCAGGATCAAGTGCCTGTTTACCCGCGGCGAGCAATGCATCGGCCAGCGCGTCATCGGTTGAAAACAAGCCGGAGTTGACAGAGCCCAAGGCTGTGACGCATGCGCCAGTCAGCGTGGCGATGTCAATGACCGCTGAGGGCTTGAAGCGCTCGGCATAGGTGAGTGCGTCGCACAGTACCAGTCGACCCTCGGCGTCCGTGTTGAGAATCTCAATGGTCTGACCGGACATACTCGTGACAACGTCACCAGGCTTGTTCGCGGTGCCGCTTGGCAAGTTTTCGCAGGCGGGAATCAGGCCAATCACCTCGCCGGCCAGTTCGATCTCGGCGATCGCACGCATGGTGCCGAGCACGCTGGCTGCGCCGCACATGTCGAATTTCATCTCGTCCATCGTACCGGCGGGTTTGATTGAAATTCCACCGGAGTCAAAGGTAATCCCTTTGCCGACCAACACAATAGGACCTTTGCTTTTGGCGGTCTTTTTGATGGCGTCCTTGCCCTTGTAGTGCATGACAATGAAACGCGGTGGTTCTGCCGAACCCTTTGCGACTGACAGGAAGGAACCCATGCCGAGCGCTTCGATTTGTTTGCGATCGAGAACGTTCACCTTGATGCTTTTGAATTCGCGACCGAGTTTTTTCGCGGTGTCGCCCAGATAAGTGGGCGTGCATAGGTTGCCGGGCATATTGCCGAGCGTGCGCGCCAGCGACATCCCTTGGGCGAGGGCCCGACCTTCTTTTAACCCCTCGTTGGCAGCATGTTGATCAGCTTTGGCCACAAGCAGTGAGACTTTTTTGAGCTTGGGTCGCGCATCGGGATCGGGTTTGCCGAAGCTTGCGTCGTAATGATAGCTGGCTTCTCCGACTGAGGATGCTGCGATTCGGGCGCGATCTCGGGCGGTACTGGTGCCATAAGCAATTCCCGCAAGGCAGGAGGTGCCCTCGGTCAAGCGTGCCTGAACGCAAACCTGTGCAAATGCCCGCTCACCAGCGGCTTGGGCCCGGGCGTTGTAGTCCGCTTGTTTGCCCAGACCAACCAGTACGATGCGCGTGGCTGTCACACCCGTGAGGTCGCGCAGAATCAGTGTGCTGCCTATACGGCCCTGAAATTCGCTCTTCACGACGGCACGGACGGCGCCTTGACTCGCGCGGTCAATGATGTCGGCTGTGGTGCTCAAAACGCCATCGGCGAACACACCGATCGCAAGCGCTGCGGTTTTGATTTGATGGGGGGAGACGGTGACGTGCGTGCTGAAGTCCATAGGTCCTGCCTGTTGAGAAACGAAATGATGTGAACAAGAGAATGCTTTGATTATCTCGCATGTTTTGAAAGCTCACATCACGATCTTCTTAATAACTTATTCCAAAAAGTTATTTAGATTATTTTCTATATTACTTATAATCGTGTTTACAGGAGATTTCATATGAATTTGCAGCAGTTTCGGTTTGTCCGTGAAACCATCCGCCGGGATTTCAATTTAACCGAGGCGGCCCGCAGCCTGTTTACTTCGCAACCAGGCGTCTCTAAGGCGATTCTTGAGTTCGAGGATGAGCTCGGTGTGCAGATTTTTGAACGCCATGGCAAGCGGATCAAAGGTTTAACCAAACCCGGCCGAGCCGTCTCGCAAGTCGTTGAACGCATCATGCAGGAAATCGACAACCTGAAAAAAGTCAGTGACGAGTTTGCCCGGCGTGACGAGGGCAGTCTGGTGATTGCCTGCACGCACACGCAGGCGCGTTATGTCTTGCCCAAGGTGATTCCCGCATTTCGTAAACATTTTCCCAAGGTGCATCTCTCGCTGGCTGAGGGCAGTCCACCTCAACTTGCGCAGATGGTCTTGAGCGGCCAAGCCGATCTTGCTGTGGCGACAGAGTCGCTGGCGTTGACCCCCGGGCTCGAGACGATGCCTTGCTACATCTGGGAGCACTCCGTTGTCGTCAAGCCCGATCATCCCTTGGCCGATCAGGCGAAAAAAAAGGGTTTCGAACTGACGCTTGAGCATTTGGCGAGCTATCCGATCGTGACCTATGACAAGGCTTTTTCCGGACGTCTCTCGATTGACCGTGCCTTTGAAGCGCAAAGTATTCGGCCCGATGTCGTGCTGGAGGCGATTGATGCCGACGTGATTAAAACCTATGTGGATGTCGGTCTCGGCATCGGCATTATCGCGGGGATGGCCTATGAGCCCGCGCGTGACGGACACCTGGTGAGTTTGCCTGCCGGTCACTTGTTCGGTCAGCAAACGACAAAAGTCGCGTTGAAGTCCGGAGTGTTCTTGCGGGACTACGTCTACACCTTTATTTCGATGCTGAATCCTGAGCTTGACGCCGAGCGGGTCAGGAATCTGATCGAAAACAAACAAGAATGAGTATTATTACGCTTGCTATTTAAATAAGAATCATTATCATTTAGTCTGTTTTCATTTTTAAGGAACAGACATGATTCCAGTTTTCGGCAGGCAAGCGTTCGATGGTCCGGGCATCAAGGGTTCGGCCCTAAAAGGGGGGCGGCTTGAGCGTCCTGCGCTAAGCGCTGTGGTTGTGGGCGCAGATCGTCTGGGAAATATTCCGGATTTGCTGCGCGGTCACAATATTTCTATCACCCACCACATCAGCGGCCGGGATCCGGCGCATCAGAAAAAGACACTCGCTTTGCCAAGCGGCACCGAAATCGTCATTCTCTTGACGGACTTCCTAGGCCATAACGTCATGAAAACGTTCAGAAATGCGGCACAGAAGTCAGGTGTCAGGGTGGTTGCGTGCCGTCGATCTGTGTGCGCGATGCAGCAAGCGCTCGAACAGTGTGGTTTGTGTACGTGCGCGAACTCAGCGCGATGCGATCAAGGTCGGATCTAGACGGCGAGCGCCGGTATAACGGGCCGTCCAATAACGCTGCGTCATGTCCTCGATACGGACGACGCTGCCGCGAGTGGGGGAGTGAACGAATTTGTCCTGACCGAGATAAACGCCTACGTGGGAATAGCGCGTACCCAAGGTATTAAAAAAGACGAGGTCGCCGACTTGGAGGTCTTTTTTGTTCACCGTATCACCAAATTTGGCGATGTCATCGGCTCGGGGAGGGAGCTTCAGACCCAAAGAGCGATGGGCTGAATAAACAATCAGACCACTGCAATCAAAGCCGGTTTCTGGAGATTTTCCGCCCCATTTATAACGAATACCCAGCTGATTGAGTGCTTGATTGGCCAGAGGATGGTCAATCACCCCCAGACCTGCCACGTACTTTGGACCCGCAGCAAAAGCACCAATCGGATCGGAAGAGTTACGCCAGTCGTATCCTGATCGCAAGCCGCTTCCAGAACCATCCTGCGCGCAACCCGTCAACACCGCAACTCCCAGGCACACCAAAGCCACGCGAGCGCTTTGAAGCGTGCGTAACATTGAAAACGTGCTTATTTGTCCGGTGGGTTTTGCAGTCATCGTTCTGAATCTGTCATCAAAAATATAGCGATCGGAAAGGCTCGTGCAAGCTTGACCTGCCACAATAGTAGTACAAAATGCTTCAAAATTCCAAAAAAGCAGTCGGAGACACTATGCAGGCGATCAAAGGCACCCACCACAGTTCCATTCACGAGAGGGATCTATTTTGGTCAAAAGAGGCGGAACTTGTCCATTGGGAAACACCCTTTGAACAGGTTTTAGACTTCTCCAATCCCCCTTTTGCCAAGTGGTTTGTCGGCGGACAGACGAATTTATGCTTCAACGCGGTAGATCGTTGGCTCGAGTCCCAGGCCGACGAGCCTGCGCTGATCTGGGTGTCCACTGAGGTTGAGCAAGAGAAAATCTACACTCGTCGCCAAATTTACCAGGAAGTGAACGCGGTTGCCGCGATGCTGGCCGCTCAGGGTATCAGGCAGGGTGATCGGGTTTTGATTTACATGCCAATGGTTCCTGAGGCCGTGTTCGCGATGTTGGCGTGCGCGCGCTTAGGTGCAATTCATTCTGTCGTCTTTGGTGGATTTGCATCGGTCAATTTGGCGCAGCGCATCGACGATGCATCGCCCAAAGTCATTATTTGCGCAGACGCCGGTTCCCGAGGTGGCAAGGTCACCCCTTATAAGCCATTGATGGATAAAGCTATTTCTTTGTCCACACGCCCGCCTGAAAAAGTAATCGTGGTGGATCGTGGGCTCTACCCCTTTGAGCCTGTCCCCGGACGCGATCTGGACTATGCCACTTTACGCAAACAGTTTGACGGGGTGGAGGTCCCTGTGACCTGGTTGGAGTCATCCGCGCCTAGTTATGTGCTCTACACCTCCGGTACAACCGGCAAACCAAAAGGCGTTCAGCGTGATACAGGTGGCTATGCGGTGGCGCTTGCCTCATCCATGCAACGTATTTTTAACGGTCAGCCGGGCGAAACGTATCTATGCACCAGCGATATTGGCTGGGTCGTCGGGCATTCCTATATTGTGTATGGCCCGCTGATCGCGGGACAGACCACGATCTTGTATGAGGGGACACCGGTGCGCCCGGATGCCGGGATTCTCTGGAGTCTGGTTGAGCGCTTCAAGGTCAACACAATGTTTTCCGCTCCCACAGCGATCCGCGTCCTGAAAAAGCAGGATCCCGCTTTGCTTAAAAAGTATGACCTGTCCAGTTTGCGAGCCTTGTATATGGCGGGTGAGCCACTGGATGAACCCACCGCGCAATGGATAGCGGACGGCTTGGGTAAGCCGATTATCGACAATTATTGGCAAACCGAGACCGGCTGGCCGATTTTGGCCGCCCAACCCGGTATCGAACATGTCCAGACCAAGTTTGGAAGTCCTTCCTTTCCTGTTTATGGTTTTGATGTCCGTGTGCTCAATGAGCAAACGGGCGAAGATCTCGGTCCGGATGAAAAAGGCGTGGTTGCGATTGTCCCGCCCTTGCCCCCTGGGGCAATGACGACCATCTGGGGGGATGACGCGAGGTTCGTGGATACCTATTTCTCCTCCATCCCGGGTCGAAAGGTGTATTCGACGTTTGACTGGGGTCTGGTTGACAAAGAAGGCTACTGGTTCATTCTTGGGCGTACCGATGATGTCATCAACGTGGCAGGGCACCGTCTTGGCACGCGAGAAATCGAGGAGTCGATCAATAGCCATCCTGCTGTAGCCGAGTCGGCAGTGGTGGGAGTCGCGGATCAGCTCAAAGGGCAAGTCGCCATGGGCTTCGCCGTACTGCGGGACTCAGCCGCGTATGCTGATCCTGCTGCCGCGATGAAACTCGAGGGTGACATTATGAAACGTGTCGACGAACAGCTCGGTCCGGTCGCCCGTCCTGCACGTGTGCGTTTCGTCACAGCTCTGCCCAAAACGCGGTCTGGTAAAGTTCTGCGCCGGGCTATTGTGGCTGTATGCGAGGGACGTGATCCGGGCGACCTCACCACGATTGAAGACCCAAGTGCACTTGAACAAATTAAGGATTCATTATGAAAACAAAAGTTGTACTGACAGATGCCGATGTTTCGCTGATTCTCGAAGCAGCTAAAGCTCATGCCCGTCAAAACAAGTGGGCCGTGACGATCGCGGTCGTCGATGATGGTGGCCATATGCTTGGGATGCAGCGCCTGGATGGTGCCAACACCATTTCAGCTTACATCGCGCCAGCCAAGGCACACACAGCCGCCATGGGCGCGCGCGAATCCAAGATTTACGAAGACGTGATCAACAAGGGCCGTATGTCCTTTTTGTCCGCGCCTTTGCTGCAGGGCATGCTTGAGGGCGGTTTGCCGATTCTGGTCGATGGCGTCACCATCGGCGCAGTTGGCGTATCAGGCGTGCAGTCCCATGAGGATGCACAGGTTGCCGCCGCTGGAATTGCTGCGTTGAAAATTTAATTGTTATTGCCTCACGCTCATACAACACCCACTTCCTTCAGGATGAAAGAGGAGACTTCCTTCCATGTCTAATTCGATTGAATCAGTAATGATCGAGACGCGCGTTTTTCCGCCTCCAGCGGAATTCGCTAAGCAGGCCAATGTGTCTCAGGCTGCCGGTTATCAGGCTTTACTCGAGGAGTCTGATCGTGATCCTGAGGGGTTCTGGGGACGCCTAGCCCGTGAGCATCTGCACTGGGCAAAGCCTTTCACCAAGGTTCTCGATGAGTCGCGTGCGCCTTTTTACGAGTGGTTTGGTGATGGTGAGCTCAATGTCTCAGCGAACTGTCTGGATGCCAATCTAAAAAATGGCAATGCCAACAAAATCGCGATCATCTTTGAGTCAGATAGCGGCGACGTCCAAAAGGTGACCTACCAGCAGTTGTACGAACGCGTATGCCAGTTCGCCAATGGTTTGAAATCGCTGGGTTACAAAGCGGGCGATCGTTCGATTATTTACCTCCCCATGTCCGTCGAGGCTGTTGTCGCGATGCAAGCCTGCGCGCGCCTGGGCATCACGCATTCGGTCGTGTTTGGTGGTTTTTCTTCCAAGAGTCTGCACGAGCGCATCACTGATGTGGGTGCGAGTCTGGTGATCACTGCGGATGAGCAGATGAGAGGTGGCAAAGCCATCCCCCTCAAGCCGGCGGTGGACGAGGCACTAGCCATGGGCGGCTGCGAGGCGGTGCGACATGTGATCGTCTATAAGCGTACCGGCGGCAAGGTCGCCTGGGATGCCAAGCGCGATATCTGGATGCATGAGCTCTCAGAAAAGCAGGCGAAAGAGTGTCCAGCCGTGCCGGTCAACGCCGAGCATCCACTGTTTATTTTGTATACCTCAGGTTCGACAGGCAAGCCCAAGGGCGTGCAGCATTCTTCGGGCGGCTACCTGCTTTGGGCAAAAATGACCATGCAGTGGGTGTTTGACGCCAAAGCCAATGATGTCTTCTGGTGCACAGCCGATGTGGGTTGGGTGACAGGTCATACCTATATCGCTTATGGACCACTCGCGGC